>Ga0078972_1001191_pt1 | contig 100213 bp, 92 predicted proteins | sample YelNatPaOPGAMG01_FD_67568 | JGI IMG/M metagenome (GOLD analysis project Ga0078972, IMG submission 67568) | Hot spring thermophilic microbial communities from Obsidian Pool, Yellowstone National Park, USA - OP-RAMG-01 (SPADES assembly) (version 2) | ecosystem: Environmental > Aquatic > Thermal... | reverse complement strand
TCCATACCCAATGGTGTATTGCTGGCGCAGGTACAGCTGCAAGCTATCTTTCTCACTCTGACCTTCACATCTACTTTTCTAAAGATGCTGATGGTAAAAACACCATTCCTCGTGCCTGTATCAGCGGGTGGAAACCTTGACCTCCAACGTTTAACCTCAGCTGAAAACCTTACACTTCCTATATCAGTAGGTGGATGGATCTACTTTTGGAACCTACCCTCAGATGAAAAGGGGGTCTAAAGAAAACATATCCCCATTTACGCATAATTTAATGGGCTTACTGTTTTTCTAACCCCTAGGTCAACAGGAGCTATTTTGAGATTTGCAGGAGCTTGTGAAAACACTATAGCCTTCGCTAGGCAATTTGGGTAGAGAAACCGAAAGCGGAAAGATTTTTCCTTCTGATTTTTAAAATTTTTATCATTAAATCACTTACCTTTTCTTTACAAAAACATTCTTTTTTGCTATATTAATGATGCTTTTGGATATTGAGATCGTCGCCTCCAGAGGCTCTCTCTGGGGGAGGAAAGTCCGAACACCAGCCTGACACGTTCCTGCGAAGCAGGGTTTTGCTATTTAAGCGAGGCAGGTTTCTCTTAGCCTGTGAAGCAGGCCGCTATAAGATCTTTAAGTCTCAGTTTTTTTGATTCTTAAAGATCAAAGACGAGGGAATAGTGCAACAGAAAACACACGGCCGAAGGCGCAAGCCAGGCAAAGGTGAAATCGTGGGGTAAGAGCCCACGCGTTTGTCCAGTAATGGACATCTGTGAAAACCCAACGTAGTGCAAGGCGAGTGGGCCAAAGATCAATTAAGGTTGCGTCAGGCCAACTGGTCGGCGGTCTCGCCGCATTAGACTGATGACGATCAGGGAGAAGGAAACTTCTCCTCCACAGAACTCGGCTTATCAATATCCAAAAGCGTTTTTTATTTGTAAAATAAAAAATGGAGCGGGTGAGCGGAATCGAACCGCCGCCTCAACCTTGGGAAGGTTGCATTCTACCATTAAACTACACCCGCTGGAGCCGATGGTGGGACTCGAACCCACGACCTCTTCTTTACGAAAGAATTGCTCTACCAACTGAGCTACATCGGCGTTCTTTAATCTATCAGAAAACTCTCTATCTTTATCTTAGAGGAAAGTTCAGGAGGTAGTCCTTTCTTCACCTCAAAAACTTCTTCTGTCAGTTTTTCGTTACTAAATTCTCTGCTACCCTTCTCTGTAATAATAATTAGCAAAAAAGGTTGATTTTGGGAAAATAGGCTGTCAAAGCCATGTTCTCCCAGGGCTATCTCTATAGCCAGTTTTAACTCAAACTGAGCATAGTCTTTGGGTAAAAATCTTCTGGAGATTACAAAACCAGAGGGTAAGGCCGGATTTTTACTGGCGTCAAAATAGGGAATACCAAGATAATAAGCTGCCCTAGCTATATGCAACCCCAGCGGCCTTTGCAAATCATTCTTCTCAAGATGCCCCCAATAGGCAATATCGGTAATTTTGGCAATCCTTTTGGCCTCGGCTTTGGCAAATTCATCAATCTCTTTTAACTCAACTTGTTCGCTTGCTTTTAAGTTATATTTCTTGCGAAAGGCAAGGGCTGCGGCGCCGCAATCGGTGTGGCTAAAAAGACCTTCAGCAGAAGATTCTCTTACGAAAAACTGCGCCTCTTTCTCCGGCAGAAGAATCAGTGAGCCTGCCACCCGAAAACCTCCTGGTGTTCCTTCATCCATACAGTTGATAGCCCTTTTTTCAATCCGAAAACAGTTCTTTGTTTGAGGAAAACCTTCAAAGTAGTTCTGAACGCCTTTTTCTACAATTTGGCTAAGAATCGCTTTTGCTTGAGAAAAATACTGATCTCTTTGCACAACCTGCATAAGAGTAATTTTAGCAAAAAGCTTTTAGGTGTGCTATACTTAAAGGGTGTTTCTTTATTGGGCAATGCTAAAAAAGATTGTCGGTGGTGCTTACCTGCGTGAAAGACTCACCGCTGTTTTGTTTTTTACCAATCTGGCTTTGGCGGTGACTAATTATTCTGTCTGGCAGAGATTAATCATTGGCAATTCAATCATCCTTCTCTCGCCTTTTAAGCTCAAACTGATTAGCCTAGAGATGCTTTTTCTCTGCTTCAATCTGCTTGCTCTGCTACCGCTTTATAGAAAAGAGACCGCCTTAAGACAGGTGTTGCTTATAGGTACCGTTTATCTACAAATTATTGTTTCTACCACTCTTATCTTTACCATCTTAGAAGCACGAGTTATCTAAATGGAACACGCCGTTCTTCCTCGCAATAACTTTGAAAAATTCTCCAAACGCTTTTTTGAAATTCTGCCAGGCACTTTGACCTGGTCGGCCCTTCTTTTTCCGGTTTTTGCTTCTCGTTTCCTTCCGGCGGTGGTCGCGATATTGGTTCTTATCTTTGATCTCTATTGGTTTTTACGCTCGCTTTATTTTACAGTCAATATCCTTAAGGCCTATCTCTATATCAATAGAGACCAGAAAAAAACTTGGCAAAAAATACTCAAGGAATTACCGGCAGAAGAGAACCGCCGAAATATTCCGCCAGAGGCACTCTTCCATGCAGTGGTAATCGTCTTTTATAAAGAACCACTGGAGATTCTAAGAGCCTCAATTGCTTCTTATGCCCAATCAAATCTTGAGACCAGAAAACGACTGATTATCGTTCTAGGAGGCGAAGAGAGGGCAGGAGACTATCCCTATGAAGTCTTTCGGGCCTTAGAGAAAGAGTTTGCTGGACGCTTTTTTAAATTTATTCTCTCGATCCATCCCAAAGACCTGCCTGGCGAGATAAAGTGTAAATCAGCTAATGCTACCTATGCCGCAAAAAACCTCCAAAAACTCCTTGATGGTCTCAAAATCGATTACAAAAGAGTGCTTATTCACAATTTCGACGCTGATACTCGTGTACACCCCGAGTATTTTAATTGTGTAGCCTACAAATACTTAACCAGCGACCCTTCACTAGCAATCTCTTTTCAACCGGTGCATGTTTATTCAAATAATATCTGGGAAACACCCGCAATTATGCGAATTGTCGCCACCTCTTCAACCTTTACATTTATGTTTAATTCACTACGACCCCATCGCTTTCGCAATTTCTCCTCCCGCTCTGATGTTTTTCAAACGATTGTAGACATCGGTTTCTATGCTGTAGACGCCATCCCCGAAGATAGCCGACAGTATATCGATATGTTCTTCCACTACAAAGCTAGGGTGAAAGTAGAACCAATCTTCATTCCACTTAGAATGGACGCGGTACTCGCAGAGAATTATCTTAAAACCTTTATTAATCAGTATCGTCAACTGCGACGTTGGGCTTGGGGTGCTTCTGATATCTCGGAGTTTGCTTTATGCGCTCTCAAAGATAAAGAGATAAGTTTTAGAATAAAGTTCTGGGAGTTATTTAGGTTAATCGAAGGACATTTTTCTTGGGCGGTGGCGGCAATCTATATTACCATTATTGGTTGGCTGCCGTTTTTGCTCTCTCCTGATTTTGGCCAAACAGTCATTGGTTATAATCTGCCCAAAATCACCAAAACGATGCTCTCTCTAGCGGGCATAGGCCTAGGTGTGGTTATTGTTCTCTCTCTTCTGCTTTACCAACCTAAGCCCAAACATAAGCCTGCATATTTCTATCTACTTCTGGTGGCTCAATGGACACTCACGCCGATTGTCTCCATCTTTTTCTCCTCGCTGGCTGCTATTGATGCCCAAACCCGCCTTTTGCTGGCAAAATACCTAGAATATCAAGTCACTGAGAAAAAAGCCCTTTCTCAAAAATGAATTGGCAGACAAGAAAGGTTAACAAAAAATTAAGCCTCTCTCTAGTTGCCGCTCTCATTCTGCTGCAATCTAGCTTACTTATAAAGAGTGCTTTAGAAGATTCTCCTGTCTCGGATGAACCGGTGCATCTTCTTTCAGGTTATCTTATTTTAACCAAAGGAGATTATTCGCTTAATCCGGAGCATCCGCCACTGGCTAAGGTTTTAAGCGCCTTAGCCATTCTTAAAAATAAACCTTCACTAAATCTCTCTTCTGAATTTCTTAAGAAGAGCAAGGATTTTTATTATGACAACCGCCGCGAGGGTTTCTCTGAGGCAGAAAACTTTGTCTACGAAGATAACGATGCTAAGAAACTTTTTGCACTAGCAAGACTACCTACCATTATCATCACCCTGGCTCTTACACTTGTCACCTACCTTATCCTCTCGGCTGTCTTTGATGAAAAAATAGCGCTTTTTAGCAGCTTTTTTCTAGCGCTACAGCCAAATATCTTGGCCCACGGACACCTTGTTACCACCGATGTTTGGGTCACCCTTGGTTTTCTTCTTTCGGCGGCTACACTTTACTGTTATGCTAACCACCCCAATTTAAAATGGGCACTTTTAAGCGGCCTCTCCGTGAGTATGGCGAATGCCTGTAAATTCTCTGCTCTTCCTCTCTGGCCCATTTTAATCTTTTATTTTCTCTACTTTGCCAAGAAAGAAAAACTGAAACACCTCCTTGTTGGTCTTGGCGTTGCTCTTCTTTTTCTCTGGGCAGTGTATGGATTTAAGGTAGGATTCCCTCAGGGTTCGGCGGGCAGCATACCCTCGCCCCGCTATTTTGCTTACGAACTTAAATTGCTTCCTCTCCCTATTTTTAGCTCCTACCTTAAAGGAGCCTTCTTAGTAATGAGAGAGGGGATAATGGGCCGTCCTGCTTATCTCTTAGGAAAGGTCTTAAAAAATGGCACCCCTTTTTACTTTCCCTTAGCTTGGTTATTGAAAACCCCCCTCATAGAGATTCTTCTTGTTTTTCTAGGTATTTTCTTTGCAATAAAGAAATTTCAAAAAGGTGATTACAAAAAAGAGGAGGCTGCCAAATTTTGGTTCTTTTTTCCCTATCTTGTCTTTGGCCTTTTTGCACTCTTTTCAAAGATAAACATCGGCATAAGACATATCCTACCCTTGGAAGTACCACTCTTGGTGATTGCCAGTTTTGGGTTAACAAGTTTAACCAATCTCTTTAAAAAGAAAGGGAATCTGCTATTAGTTTATACACTAAGTCTTTTTCTTCTTGGCTCTATAAAAGGCTTTCCTAACTATATCGCTTATTTTAACGAGCTTGTCCCGCCAGAGCAAGCTAAAAATCTGCTTTTAGACTCTAACCTAGACTGGGGACAGGATCTTTATCGTCTCGAAGATTACCTAAAAAGCAAAAATCTGAACCTTGAGCCTCTCTATCTGGGTTACAGCTGGCACCAACGGGCGTTAGACTACCTAAAAATCAACCATCTGCCTATTGAAAATTTTCCCGGCAGGGGTATTGTTATTATTAATGTGGGAATGTTAAAAAGGATTTATTACCCGCAGACGGATCTCTCCTGGCTGAATGCTTATCAACCTAAAGACAAGATCGGCGCCAGCTTATATCTCTATGAAATAAGATGAAACCCTATCTCTCGGTAATCATCCCAGCCTACAACGAAGAGCATAGATTACCCTCAACCTTAAAGAGTGTTCTTGATTGGCTTTCTCGGCAAAACTTTCTATTTGAAGTGATTGTGGTTGATGATGGCAGCAGTGATAATACCGCCAAGGTAGTCCGTAAAATTGCCCAACACGAGCCTCGCTTGCTCGTTAAAAGCTATCCTGAAAACCGAGGTAAAGGCTATGCTGTCAAGATAGGTATGCTTAAGGCTCGAGGAAAGCTCCGGCTATTTATGGATGCTGATTCGGCTACACCAATTTGGGAGTTGAAAAAACTACTCCCCCACATCAAAGATTTCGAGATTGTTATTGGCTCCAGAAAACAGCTTGACTCCAAAGTAAAACCACCGCCAAGATTACGCAAATTTATCTCCTATCTGAGCGGCATTCTTATCAAAGCCCTTTTAGATTTAGACATAAAAGATAGCCAGTGTGGTTTTAAATTATTTGGAGAAAAGCCTGCGCTAATTTTATTCAATGAGCTTGAGATTTTTGGCTGGGGATTTGATTTTGCGATTCTGGCTGCTGCTCAAAAAAGGGGTTTTAAGATTAAGGAAGTAGGCGTTTCTTGGCAGCACCATAAATATTCTAAGTTAAGAGCCGGCAGGGCAATCCTTAAAACCTTTATTGAACTTTTAAGGGTCAGAAAAGCATTAAAATCAAATCCAGCTTCTAAAAAGGATGTGCCAACTGTAAAATCTCTCGGAGATAGGCGCACCTACCCAGAGCGGCAAGAAAAACAAAAAGACAAGAAAGCCTAAAACAAGAAGGGATTGAGCAATGGGACGGCTTTTGGGGTTTTGCCAAAGCCCACCTAAGGCATTGCTCAAAATCAAATAGGCAAAAACCGAAGAGAAGAGATAATGGTAGAGAAAGAGAACACGGCTCACAAGCATCCAGGGAAGAAAAAAGATTGCCCAACCAGCAAGCAAAACAGAGACTTTTGGGTCTCCTCGCCGATAGTTCCTCATTAGCTCATAAACCACGCTTAGACTGGCTAGCCACCAAAGCAGCGGGTTACCGATGGTTAAGATGCCAGCTACTCTAGATGGAGGAACCTGTTTGTAATAAAACCAGATGGGCCTTAAAAGCAACGGCCAAGTCCACCATTTTGCGCCATAAGGATGACCTTCACTAAGATGGATATTGTAATTCCAAGACTGAAAATGCCAGAGTTTTAGATTAAACCAAAAATCCTCCTTAAAGACAAATCTGAAAGAAGCAACATATATAAGAAGGGGCACAACCAGAAAAGCAACCAGAAAGAGTAAAACTCTTTTAAGAGTCTTCTTTTGCAAAAAAACCAGCCAAAAAACAAAACCGCAGGCAAGAATTCCTAACCCAATCCATTTAATCGAAATGGTTAAACCGGCAAACAGCCCTGCTAAGAAGAGCCAGAGTAGTCTCTCTCTCTTCAGATAGAGGACCAAAAAGTAGAGAGAAGTAAAACCAAAATTCAGCATAAAAATATCCAGCAGCGACAGTCGAGAGTAGACAAGATAGGTACCTTCGCAGAAAGCAATAAGAAAAGCGATAAGGGCTGTGATTTCGTTTTCAAAAAAGGCTCTGGCGAAAAGATAGACTACAAGCAGGAAAAGTGTACCTACAAGCATAGGCATAACGCGGTAGCCTAAAAAGTTATCCCCAAAAACCCTAATGCCCAGTCCAATCAATACCTTACCCAAGGGGGGATGAATATCATAATTATATTCTCCTCTTGTTAACGCACTAGCAAACTTGGCAAAATAAACCTCGTCAAAAACATACTCTTTTGGTGAAGATAAAAAGAGTGAGCGCAAGAAAAAACCGCTCGTAAGGATCAAAATGACCACTAAAACAGCAGATGGGACTTTTTTAGATTTCATTGCTTACTTGTAGAAACAGCCGTGATAATTTTGAAAGCCTGATTATAGTCAGGAGGAAACTCAATTTTATTACCGTTAAGAAAGAATGTAGGGGTGGCGTCAAGTTGGCGTTGATTTGCCTCGCTTAAGTTGGTGGTGATTCGGGTCCTCAACTCACTGTTCTCCAAATCTTTCTTAAATTTCTCCCCATCTAAACCCAGGACTTCGGCATAACGCACAAAAATTTCGTTACCCTTACTGTTTACCCATTCATCCTGGCGAGTATATAAAAGCTCAGCCATCTCGGCAAATTTACCCTGCTCACCCGCTGCTTCCGCAGCCATAGCTGCTGGAATATCGTTTTTATGGTAAGAAAAGGGAAAATGCTTGTAAGTAATTTTAAGACTAGGGATACCTTTAAGCAGTTGGGTAAGCACCGGCGCATAAGCAGCACAAGCCGGACAGCTAAAATTGGCAAATTCCACAAGATCCAGAGTGCCATCCTGAGGACCGCGTAACCACCCATCCTTAACCCGTTTGGCGGGTGGGGTCTCGCTTTGAAATTGAATCTCTTTAGGAGAAACAACCTGTTCTTTGCCGGGTAGGTATTTGACAAATAGAAAGATTGCTACCAAAAGAGCCAAGAGGGCTAAGGGTAAAACAATGACAGCGGTTCTAGTCATGATATTTATAAAGATAACAAAATCTACAAAAATAAAAAACCCCCAACTTAATACCTCAACAGATTCCTCTTCAGAGATCTGTCATAAAGCACAATCGAGGCCGAAACCGCTACATTCAGCGGGAAAGAGTATAGGGTGGAAATCCTTACCCGCTTTTTTATTTCTGGTGGCAGAGTCCTATCTTCACCTCCAAAAAGGTAAACACATCTTTCAGGATGATAGAAGTTTTCTAGAGACTGCTTGCCATCACATTCTATCCCTACAACTTCGCAACCTCGTGGAAGATGATCAAAAAAATCCTGAAGGTCTTTATACTCAAAAAAGGGAATATGTCTCTCTGCCTTGGTGGTATCCGCCGGCTGTCTTTTATACCTTGCGCCGATAATGGCAACAAAATCCGCGCCAAAACAGTTGGCAGATCTGATAACAGTGCCAATATTCTCCTCAAACTTGGGCTCAAAAAAGGCAATACCAAAATAGCCTCTTTTTCTTTTTAGTTGTAACGGGGAAAACATTTTACCCTCTGAATCTTAGATAACATATTAAACTACTAAAAAGAAGAATCGGTATCCACAAAGATGAAGGTTTGCTTCTTTTGATTATCCTAATTTGGATATTGCTCGTATAGCTTAGCATTTTTGGGTGATGAGGAAAATATGCAAAAATGCTCTTTATAAATTACAAAAGGTCTTCAAAAAGCCTACGAAACAGAGCAAGACCGGACAGGGGTCTTGCATTCTTTTTTTAACTAATATAGAATTAATATAAATTTAATTGCCGAGATGGGTATTACCAAAATTCAAGAATTAAAAATCATCCTCTTGGTCGCTCTCGCGCAGGCGGGCGACAATTTTATTTCGATTGCGAAAATTGCAGAGGAAAAAAGACTGCCTCTGCCGTTTCTGAGGGCAGTCGCCAGAGAACTTATCTCGCAAGCTCTAATTGAGAGCAAAGAGGGTAAAAACGGCGGTTATAGATTGGCAAAACAGATAGAAGAGATCTCTCTAGCAGAGATCCTCAAAAAAGACAAATTCTTCCGCATTCCTTGTGAAAGGGGCAATTGTCAGCTGGTTGGTCATTGCCCGGTCTTCTCTACCTGGCAACAGGCTGAAAACAAAATGTCTGAACTCTTTTCGAAAGTAAAACTAAGTGATTTTCTCAATATTTAGTTCAATGCTGCTCAGCATTCGCAATCTTAGGGTGAGTTATCAGAATAAAGAAGTAATCAAGGGGGTAAGCCTAGAACTTGATATTAACCAGAATATTGCCCTGCTTGGCCGTAACGCTATTGGTAAAACCACCCTGGTCAACGCCATCATTGGTAATCCTAATCTTTATGTAGATGGAGAAATCTACTTTGAGGGGCAGAAGTTAAATGGTCTTTCTATGAGCGAAAGGGCTCAATTGGGAATTCTTCTTTGTTATCAATTCCCACCAGCGCTTTATGGAGTAAAGGTTTATAGTTTTTTAAGAAAAATTGGCGCCATTCATCAACATCAGCAACTACTTGAGCAACTAAAGAAGGCTAAACTCTCGCCAAAAATTCTAGAACGCACGGTCAACGAGGGTTTTTCCGGCGGAGAGAGAAAAAAACTGGAGCTTTTACAATATCTTTTACTGAAACCAAAATTGGCAATCTTTGATGAACTAGACGCCAATATGGATAAAGAGACTTTAAAAAACCTCATAGGGATAGTAAAAAATAAACCAAAAAACCAGGGTATCCTTTGGATTACCCACAATAAACAGATTTTGGAAAGCCTTGATTTCCAGTCAATATATCTCCTAAAAAATGGCAAACTCTCTCAAGTAAAGCAAAGAATTTGAAAAATGAGATTAAAATTTTTATATAATTAAAATAAAAAATTAATTTATGCAAATTTTATGAAAATATCATACTTTATTTCATACATTTCATACAATTTATATGAAGCGTATGATGTTATCATACAAATTGAAAGAATAAAAATTATTTTATTTTATAATAATAGATTAAACTCAAAGTTGAAAACGAAATGAAAAACGCCAAGACAGAAAAAGAAAGACATTTCCCGCGGGGGCTCTCTTTAGAGAGGGTAAAAGAAATCTCTGTCTATAAAAAAGAACCAACCTGGATGCTTAAAAAAAGAATTGCAGGTTTTAAGGCTTTCCAAAAAATACCCCTTCCTACCTTTGGACCGGATCTCTCTCAAATTGATTTTGACAATATCTACTATTTTAAACCAACCTTAGAAACCCCTACTTCGTCTTGGGAAGAGGTGCCAAAAGGGATAAAAGAAGTTTATGAAAAACTGGAGCTGCCCGAATTCGAGCAACGTTTTTTAGCTGGACTAACCAGTCAATATGAGTCTCAAATCTTTTATGAAAGCTTAAAAAAGCACTTCGAACAAGAGGGGGTGATTTTTTGCAGTACAGATGAAGCTGTGAAAAAATATCCCCAGCTTATCAAAAAATATTTTATGACAGATTGCGTTCCGATAGCTGATAATAAATTCACTGCTCTCCATGCTGCTGTTTGGTCAGGTGGCTCTTTCATTTATGTACCAAAAGGAGTAAAAGTCAAATCGCCCCTTCAATCTTATTTCTATATAGGCTCGGCGAACTTCGGACAATTTGAACACACCCTGATTATCGCCGAGGCAGATTCTTCTCTCACTTATATAGAAGGCTGTACAGCCCCTCGTTATCACAAACAATCATTACACTCAGCGGTAGTCGAGATTTTTGCTAAAGAATCCGCCACAGTTAATTATATTACCCTCCAAAATTGGGCAAAAAATATCTATAATCTAAACACAAAGAGGGCCTTGGTAGCAAAAAATGGCAGGGTGAATTGGCTAACCATCTCTCTGGGTTCAGCTGTTTCTATGGTTTACCCCAGTTCGATCCTTCTGGGCAACAATGCTAAAAGCAGCTATCGAGGATTTACTATTGCTAGCGGAGAAGAGATAAAAGATAGTGGGGCTCGTATGATTCACAAAGCTAAAAACACCTCTTCAGATATTTCTTCAAAATCCATCTCTATCGCTGGAGGTAAAAATACTTTTAGGGGCTCCATCAAAATTGAAGAAGGCGCCAAAGGAGTAAGAGCCCATATGCGCTGCGACTCGCTCATCTTGGATCAAAACTCAACCTCTTTAGCCATTCCACAGGTGAGCATAAAAAACCCCGAGAGTAGGGTTACCCATGAGGCTGTAGCTGGTAAGCTTGAGGAAGAGCAGCTATGCTATCTCCTCTCTCGGGGACTCTCAGAGAGAGAAGCAGAGTCTTTGCTTATCCATGGTTTCGTGGAACCTATTGTTGAAAAATTACCACTTGAGTATGCCTTAGAGCTTGATAGATTAATTGATTTAAAACTGAAAAATGATAAAGAGAATAAAATCTCAGTTTCCAATCTTTAAATCCCACCCTAAATTAATCTATTTCGATTCAGCCGCTACCACCTTTAAACCCGAGAGCGTCATTAGGGCAATAACGAATTACTACGAAAATTTGGGTGCTAATGTCCATCGGGGCGTCTACAGCTTAGCTGAACAAACCACCCTTGCCTTTGAAAAAGCCCGAGAAAAAATTGCTTCTTTCATCAATGCTTCTCCTGAAGAAATCATCTTCGTAAGAAATACGAGCGAGGCAATCAATCTAGTAGCGTTGGGATTTTTACAAAAAAGGTTAAAAAAGGGGGATCTTATTTTAAGCACAATACTTGAGCATCATTCTAACTATCTGTCCTATCTCCAACTTGCCAAGGAGAGAAACGCCTCATTCATCTGTGCACCCCTAAAAAAAGATGGCAGGCTAGATATTGATTTCCTAAAAGAACATCTTAAAGAAGCCTGTTTTTTGGCGATCACAAAGGTCTCTAATCTGACTGGGGAAATCCTAGCACTGGAAGAAATTGTTCAAAAAGCCCAAAAACTTTCTTTACCCATACTCTTAGACGCCGCTCAGGCAGCTGCCCATTTGCCGCTTGATGTTAAAAAACTACCTGTGGACTTCCTAGCCTTTTCCGGCCATAAGGTTTATGGCCCAACAGGCATCGGCGTCCTCTATGTCAAAAAAGAGAGGCAGAAAGAGCTCTTTCCTATCTTCTTTGGTGGCGAGATGGTCATCACGGTTAAAAAAAATCATCAACCAGTTTTTAACCAGCCGCCCTATCGTTTTGAGGCAGGAACACCTGCTATAGCCGAAACCATAGGTTTAGCCGAGGCTATTAGGTTCATAGAAAAATTAGGTTGGCCCACGATCATTGAGCACGAAAAAAAGCTCTGTGAGTATATGTTGACAAAACTTTTAAGTCTCGAAGGGGTCCAACTAATAGGACCAAAAACCCCGGTTTCGCGGCTAGCGATTTTTTCCCTGGCAATACCTGGCGTTCATCCCCATGATCTTGCCCAACTTCTTGACGAAAAAGGCATCGCTGTAAGAGCAGGTCAAGTATGCGCAGCGCCGGCTGTACATGCTTTCGGTCAGGAGGCTATCCTAAGGGCTTCACTCGCCGTTTATAATCAAAAGTCCGAAATCGATAAATTTATAACAGTTCTCAAAGAAGCTATCTCTTTTTTAAAAAGATGATGTTTTACAGAGAGAAAATTTTAGAGATTTATAAAAACCCTAGACACTTTGAGAGTCTGGCAACCTTTAATCTTGAGGCAGAAAAAGAGAATCCCTTCTGTGGTGATAGGTTAAAAGTAAGAATTAAACTTAAAAATGGTTTAATTGAAAAAATAGGCTTTACCGGCGAGGGCTGTGTTTTAACAATCGTTGGCGCCTCGATGGCAGGCGATTTAGTTTTAGGGCAGAGGGTAGAAAAGGTGGCCACAATAACCCTTCAGGATATTCTAAGGAGCTTAAAACTCCAAAAAATCCTGCCAAGCCGAGAAAAATGCTTGACTTTAGGGCTTACTACCCTTAAGGAAGCCTACCTGCAGAACAAAAGAGCGATCAGCAGAAAAGAAGAGAATGAGAGCGAATTCTTTTCAGACAATCAGGGTTTCCCTCGCCGTTAAGCAAAACCAGAAAGGTGACCCTGATACCATCCTGCGAGGCAATCTGCTAGTAAGTGAGTATATCTCTCTTTAGATACTTATCCCTATTAAACAATTACGTCGCTTGGTACATCATCCATTTTGGTGGAGGTATCTTTCTCCTCGTTCTCTTTTCTTTGATCTTCGCTTCTGCCTGGCTCCAAAATTTTCAGATTGACACGAGCGTTATTTTTAGCACCTACCACCCTAAGAAGAGTGCGAAGAGCTTGGGCATTTTGACCATTTTTACCAATAACCTTACCCATATCGCTTCTATCTACTCCCAGCTCTATAAGCACTCCCATTTCATCAATCCGTCTTTTAATATTTACCTTATCCGGTTTATCTACAATAGACTTGACCACATACTCGACAAACTCTTGATCTTTTGTTTTTTCTTCAGCCATCTTACTCCTTTCTGGCTTTAAACTTTATCCTCTATGACCCCTACAAAATAATAATTGCATCGTTTATTCTCTTTTTTGTCAAGACTGTCCTTCTTTTTGCTCTTGCGAAGCCTCAACCGCTAAGGCGCCCTCTTCTGCAGCCTTCTCCACCCCTTTCTCTTTCCCGGGAACACTTTTGGTCTCTGCTTTCTCGGCCCCTGCAGCCTCTCTCTTCTGCCCTTTCTTTTTTAAGGTTGGTCTCTTTAACTTCTCGCCTTTTAGCAGACCTTCATCAAGCAAACGATTATAGAGCGATTCTGAAGGCTTAGCGCCAACCTTCAGCCAATATAAAATACGCTCTTTTTCAAGAACCAGCCTCTTTGTCAACGGAGAGTAATAACCCAACACCTCTATAAATTTACTTTTGGCAGGAGAGCCATCCTCTGCCAAAACCACCCTATAGAAGGGAAAATGTCTCTTACCAACTCTTGTGAAACGGATTTTTAGCATATCAAAATTTATTTTAGCAGACTTATAGGGGTAGGGTCAATGCTAAAGATTTATAATTTCTTTTAAAACCCTCTGCCGAAATAGGCTTTTTACCAGGAAGCTGCAGCATATCAATCAGTAGTTTTTCACCCTCCAGATGAGATTTGAGGATTTTAATTGTCTGACCGGCCACCTCTGTATAAGCACCCGGCCAGGGAGCCATTGCTCTAATAAATCTCTCTATCTCTGCCGGAGATTTCTGCCAATCGATCTTACCATCTTCTTTTTTTAGACGAGGGGCATAGGAGGCGGAACCTTTCTGGGGCTCTGCTTTAAGTAGACCACCTACAAAATAAACAAGGAGCGAAGGCAGAATCTGGCTACTCTTCTGGGTAAGCTCCCAGGTTAAGCTTTCGCTATTATCCGAAGGCAAAATTTCTACTTTTTCTTGATAGACAATAGGACCGGTGTCTAAATGCTCGTCCATCTGCATTAGACTGATACCTGTATAGGCATCTCCTGCCAAAAGGGCAGCTTGGACTGGTGAAGCGCCTCGATATTTGGGTAGTAACGAATAATGCAGATTAAGCGCTGGATATTTGGGGATGTTAAGAATGGCAGGAGGCAAAATTCGATTAAAGGCACAGACCAGCAAAAGATCGGGGTGAAGCTTTTTTAGTTTTTGCTCTAGTTTACTTAAAGATTTGTCCTCCTTTGCCACTTTATAAAGAGGCAACCCTCTTCTCTCTGCCCATTGGCTCACAGGTGTTGGCTGAATCTTCAGGCCTCTACCTTTGGGCTTATCCGATTCTGAGACAACCAGAACAATTTCAAAGGCTGGATGGGCATAGATGGCTTCAAAGACTGCTGCGGAAAACTCCGGCGAACCCATAAGAACTAGCTTAAGCGGCTTGAGTCGATCTGTAAAAAGTACACCTTCAAGATGATCAAACTCATGCTGAATCACCCTTGCTGCATAACCTTCGTAGATTACCTCTTTGGGTCTGTTTTCTTCATCTTTTCCCCTTACTTTTATCTTGGCGAATCTTAAGATAGGAAGCTCCAGCCCTGGGAAAGAGAGACAACCCTCTACCCCCATTACTTTTTTTCTCGTAAGCGGCTTTATAAAGGGATTAACCCAGGTTTGAAAGGGAACCTTCTCCTCGTCTTCGCCTCCTCCCATCACAAAGAATCTTTTGCTAATAGCCAACTGAGGTGCGGCCAAACCCACACCCTTGGAGGCTTTCATAATTTTAAACATCTGGGCAATTACGGCTTTCAACGACTCATCAACCCTTCCTACTTCTTTAGCTTTTTCTCTAAGAAGGGGATGAGGAGCGACCAGAATTTTTAATTTCTTCATAAGACTTAAGATGCCAAAATTTAACATAAATGTAAAGAAAAACTATAAAAAGCAGAAAAATATCACTTTTGCAATATTTTTCATTTTCGTTTAGTGTCAGAATAAAATTTGGAGAAAATGCCTAAAAAGGGAGGGTGGGCGAGGATTAGAAAAGAGTTATCGATCTTTGAAATCATTGCTTTGTTGATAGGTGCTTTTTTAATTGCTCTCAATCAGCGGGGTGTAGCCGATATCACTCAACCTACGCCCACCCCTTCTTCATCCTTACCCTCTGAAGGAGAACCCAACAAAATCTTTACCTCCAAAAACCCTGTTGCTTCCCTTCTACAAACTCAACCCCAACCTCCAGAATGCCAAGGTAGAGAGTTGATGACAGGGCCCGATCGAGCAATCCGCTCTTTCTTCCAGTCTTTTCGTTCGAGAGCTTGCCACCGGGCAAATGCATTTTATCCAACTCTACAGCCTCTACAGCTCAACCATTCCCTATTAGATTATTGATGTTAATCTGGAAACTAAAGAGTATCGGTGGTAAATGGCAAACCAGACAGGCCCACTCCTTGCTGCCTCTTCCTTCATCCCAATGGCAAAATCTATATCACCACCAAACGCCAGCCCATCTGACAAGCTTATGACCTTGCTACAGGCTCAGTTAAGACTCCTATCGCTTTGACGATACCGGAACCGCTACCTGGTCTATTGTCCCAGATTTATCAATCTATCTTGGGACTACATTGAATCCTTCAAGGTAACAACTTTTAAAATCTCCGTTATGTTAAGATAATAGTCTTTAGCCCTCTCTCTTCTTGAAAGCACAGAAAAACCAGCCCAAAAATCTTTCCTCCTTTTTTCCTAGCTCTTAAGCCAACCAGCTTTTAAATCTTTTGATATACCAACCTTTAATCAATTGGCTAAGCAGCATATAGCTGATCAGAATTAGCAAAAGCCAGAGAAAATACGCTCCTGGTAGACTCTGCATACCCAGAGAATGACCAATAGGGGAGAAAGGAATGATTGCTCCAACAAGAATCACTCCGAAAGTAGAAAGCATCAGCGGCGGGGCGGCACAGCTTTGGATAAAAGGAATCTTGGCGGTGCGAATCATATGAACAATAATGGTTTGAGAGAGTAGCCCTTCAACAAACCAACCGGCCTGAAAAAGACCTTGCCAAAGAGGCGAATTGGATTGGAAAACAAACCACAAAACCAAAAAGGTCAAAATATCAAAAAATGAACTCAGCGATCCCAAGATGAGCATAAACCGACTAATCCCAGAAGGATCCCACTGGCGCGGTTTAAGCAAAAAGTCTTCGTCTACTGAATCCCAAGGGATGCCCAATTGGGAAATGTCATATAAAAGATTCTGAATCAGAATATGGATGGGAAGCATAGGCAAAAAAGGTAAGAAGGCGCTGGCCGCAAGCACGCTAAACATATTGCCGAAATTAGAGCTTGTAGTCATTTTGATATATTTCATAATATTGCCAAAGATTGTGCGACCCTCCAAAACCCCATCGCCCAAAACCCTCAAATCATGCTCTAAAAGAATGATATCTGCTGACTCGCGAGCAATGTCTGTACTTCTATCCACTGATATCGCCACATCAGCCTTTTGCATTGCTGCAGCATCATTAACCCCGTCTCCTAGGTAGCCTACCACAAAGCCGGCTCTTTTAATCGCCTCCACAATCCTGGCTTTTTCCAGCGGTTCGGTTTTGGCAAAGACAGTGGTGGCTCTGACCACCCTTGTTAACTCCTTCTCTGGCATTTTGGCAATCTCTGAACCCAAAACAATCCTTTCGGTGGAAAGCCCAACCTCCTCGCAGATTCTTTTGGTGATAATCTCATTATCGCCGGTGATGATGCGAATATTGATGCCATATTTGGCAAGAAACTCCAGCGCCTCTTTAGCAGTTTTTTTCGGAGGATCTAAAAAGCCGATATAGCCAACAAAGATCAAATCTTTCTCATCTTCTTTTATGTATTCTTGCCGTGGCTCAACCGGTAAATAACGATAAGCCACTGCCAAAACCCGCAGACCATCCTCACTTAGCCTGACATATAAATCTTTGAGCTGTTTTTTGAGCTTAGAAGAAAGTAATTCTTGTTTTTGCTCTTTAAATTCTAATTTTTGACAAACCTCTAAAACCTGCTCCGGCGAACCTTTGCAGACAAGCAACCTCTTGTTTTCTTTTTCCAAAACCACTGACATCCGCCTGCGATCAAAATCAAAAGGAATCTCATCAATTTTCCGAAAATCCTCAAAAAAGAAAGTAGTGATTTTTTCTCTTTGTTCCAGCACGGCATCGTCCAGCAAATTTTTTAGACCCGTCTGAAAAGCGCTATTTAAATAGGCGAAATAAAGAACTCGTTTATCTTCTTCTCCTTGGGGATCCAGATAACGAACCAGGACAACGCGGTTTTCGGTCAAAGTGCCGGTCTTATCGGTACAAAGAATATTCATCGCCCCAAAGTTTTCAATGGCGTTGAGCCGTTTCACAATTACCTTCTTTTTCGCCATCCTTATTGCTCCCTTGGTAAGATTGACAGAAACCACCAAGGGTAGCATTTCTGGAATCAAACCCACCATCACTGCTAAAGCAAAGAGAAGCGCTAAAAACCAATTATTCTTGGTCAGCCAGTTAATCAGAAAGACACAAGGGGCCATAATCAGAATAAAGGTTAAAAGCAGCCGGCTGATTTTGGCTATGCCTAAATCAAAACTGGTGGGTAGCCGCTCAGCCGAAATTTCTTTGGCAAGCATTCCCAACACTGTCTCTTTACCTGTTGCGATAACCAAACCAGTGGCTGTACCAGTCACCACGCTTGTGCCCATAAAACAGAGATTAGGAATCTCTAGGGGGCTTTCGATTTTGGTCTTAAGTTTTCGCCAATCCTTTTCTGCAGGCATTGATTCACCAGTCAAGACCGACTGGGTAACGAAAAGCTCATTAGAGTGCAAAAGTCGAATGTCAGCCGGGACAATATCCCCAGCCGAAAGCAGGATAATATCTCCTGGAACCAACTCATTGATAGGAATTTCTTTCTCTTGGGTTTCTCCCTTTAGGGTGCGGCGCAGAACCCGGGCTTTGTTTTGAACCATCTTTTCCAGTTTTTCAATCGCTTTTTGAGAACGGAATTCTTCAATAAAACGCAGAAAGCCGCTGACTAAGATCATAATTAAAATAATCAGTGTTTTTGCCCAACTTCTCTCATTTTCCGGCACAAAGAGGACATCTGTAAAAAAAGAGATACTGGCAACGAAAAACAGGATTAGATTAAATGTAGTCGCAAAGGAGCGCAGCAGTTGTTCCCACCAGGAGGGTGGTTTTTGTTGAACCACCTCATTTGCCCCATAGCGATCTAACCGTCTTTCAACTTCTTTTTCGCTTAAGCCCTCTAAAGAAGAAGAGAAAAGGCGAAGGAGAGATTCAATACATTGGTGAGAAAATTTTAAAAGATGCTGCGATAATTCAGGTAGAGAAGCGCTTTCATAAAACTTATGATCTTTTCTTTTCAAAAAATGTTCGATAAATCCTGCCATCTTAACCTTAAAACCATTAATAATGAGCTGTTAAAAAAAATAGAAAAAGGATTAAAAGCTGACTTGATTGCTTAAAAAGTTATCCTAGGCGTAGCTCTCTGCAGGGTTCAAGATACAACAGAGCACTATCGGAGAATTAATCAAGTCAAAAAATTACCCTAAGCAGTCACCATAAAAACAGTATATCTTTTAGGTTTCTAACATTTCAACCGTTCTTTCTTAAATCTTTTCAACCCCTCCCAAAGAAAGGAGGACTAAATAACTGCAATTTGGTACAAACATTGAGCAGTAAGTTTTGAGCAAAACGGCTTTGTTTTTCGGAATCATTCTCTAATGGTTGCAGGCGATTGACTTATATTTTTAAAAAGGATACTTAACTCTTAGAGTACCTGAAAAACCTAAAGGAGGAAAAGATGAATCAGTACAGCGATGCTGAATCTACGAAAAGAGGTCTTATTGTTACGGGGATTCTCCTCGTAATTCTAGGAGGCGTTATCTATTTGGATCACCTAGGACGCTCTGCAAGTACTAACGAAAGCGCTCCCCTAGGAGCCATCGGCTACCATAAGACGCAAATCCCCACCAACCTCAAGACCCAAAAGGCTTCACTGATAGCAAGACTTAAGGCCAGAGGGCCAGAAGCTACCATTCGCAGATTGTTCCAGTCTCTCTACAAAGGCGATATTGCTTCTGTAGAGGACTGCTTCTCCTCAGAGTTTAAAATGACAGGTGGTCTTCTCTATCAAACAGCTCTCCAGGACACAATCTTGCCTCTTCCGAAAAGGTACGAAAACTGGCAGATAAAGGATAGCAAAATTATTGGTAATACTGCTTTTGTGAGAGTTGAGCTGACTCGCCACGAAGCTGGTAAAAAATACTTCGTAATCTACCGATTCACCCTCTACAACAGAAAGGGTGAAGGATGGAAAGTCGCCCAAGACATTGAGTTAGGCTAAACCTACCCCCGCGATTCTTTTAAGAGATAAGAATCGCGGGGGTTTTTAATATCTTTTTTAATCCCAACAAAAAATTCCCAATCTAAAAACTACTATTAAGCAAGTCTTTACAAGCTAAAAATCTTGTGTTATCTTTTGGATAAAGTAAAAAATAAAATCAGATAAAAAATAACTAACTGTTTAGGCTTTTTAAGCCGGAAAGGATTATATGGCGCAGGAAAAATTCGAACGTACCAAACCCCACATCAATATTGGTACTATTGGCCATGTAGACCATGGCAAAACCACACTTACTGCAGCTATTACTCAGGTGCTAGCCAAAAAGGGCCTAGCAGAGCCTAAAAAATTTGAAGATATTGATAATGCGCCTGAGGAAAAAGCGCGGGGGATTACCATCTCTACTTCCCACCAGGAGTATGAGACCGAAAAGCGCCATTATGCCCATATTGACTGTCCAGGCCATGCGGACTATATCAAGAATATGATTACTGGCGCTGCCCAAATGGATGGTGCCATCCTGGTGGTCTCAGCGGCTGACGGTCCAATGCCGCAAACCAGAGAACACATCTTACTTGCTCGCCAAGTCGGTGTGCCGGCGATAGTGGTTTTCTTAAACAAAGTAGATATGGTGGACGACAAAGAGCTCATTGATCTGGTGGAGATGGAGATTCGCGACCTGCTCAAAAAATACAAATTCCCAGGCGATGAGGTACCTATCATTCGTGGTTCAGCTCTCAAGGCCCTCGAAGGTGATGAGGAAGCACAAAAGGCTATCTGGGAACTGCTGGATGCCCTAGATAATTACATTCCCGATCCTGTACGTGATTTAGACAAACCCTTCCTAATGTCTATCGAAGATGTCTTCTCTATTAAGGGCAGGGGCACTGTCGCAACCGGTAGGGTAGAAAGAGGAGTGGTTAAGGTGGGCGACGAAATAGAGATTGTGGGTCTCAGACCTACGCGCAAAACCGTTGTTACCGGCGTAGAGATGTTTAGAAAAACCCTCGATCAGGGTCAGGCTGGTGATAATATCGGTGTACTCTTAAGAGGCATTGAAAAAGAGGATATTGAGCGCGGTCAGGTACTTGCCAAACCAGGCACTATCACTCCTCACTCTCAGTTCCAAGCAGAAGTCTACATCCTCACAAAAGAGGAAGGTGGGCGTCATACCCCTTTCTTTAAAGGATATAAACCACAATTCTATATTCGGACTACTGATGTCACGGGCGAAGTAGAATTGCCAAACGACGTGGAGATGGTGATGCCCGGCGATACCGTCAATATGACCGTGAAACTGATTTCAGCGGTAGCTATGGAAGAAAAGATGCGCTTTGCTATCAGAGAGGGAGGCAAAACCGTGGGCGCTGGCGTAGTCACCAAAATCCTTAAGTAAATTTAAGCTAGTTTTGTACCTTTATGAGCACTTCGAAGAAAAAATTCAAACAAAGGATCAGGGTCAAGCTTAAAGCTTATGACTATCGTGTTATCGACAAATCAGCTCAACAAATCGTTGAGGCAGCTTTAAGGACAGGAGCAAGGGTTTCTGGGCCCATTCCCTTACCTACGGAGAGACTTCTTACTACCGTTAATCGGGCAACAAACAAATTCAAAGATTCACGCGAACAGTTTGAAGTCCGCATTCATAAACGCCTTATCGATATTTTAGATCCCACCTCCAAAACCATGGATTCTCTGATGGCCTTAGACCTACCCGCCGGCGTAGATATTGAGGTAAAGTAATAGCAAAAGCCGTAGGCTCAAAAGGGTTAAAAATAGCCAAAAAGAAGCCTCTATTTAAATGCCCATCTATTCTTATTCAAAGATTAATACTTTTAAGCAGTGCCCGAGGAAATTTGCTTTTGTCTATATTGAAAAACCCCGTATCCCCAAGATAAAACCTATAGAGACCTTTATGGGCGAGATTATCCATCGCGCCCTACGCAAACTCTACGAAGACCATCTGTTCAATAAAATCCTTAGCGAAGAAGAGCTTCTTTCTTACTTTGAAGAAGAATGGCAACGCTCTTACTCGCCAGAGGTACAAATAATTCGCAAACAACTCTCTGTTGAGGATTATCTTAAGACAAGCAAAGAATCACTTAAAAAATATTACCAAAGGCATTACCCTTTCAACCAGAGTCAAACCCTGGGGCTTGAACATAAAATTACAGTCGAACTCCAAAAAGACATCCTTCTTACCGGCATTATCGATAGACTAGCCAAAGATTCAAGAGGGGTCTATGAAATCCACGACTATAAAACCAGCCGCGAACTCTCACCCCACAAAAGCAATCAGGAGAATCGCCAGCTCTCTCTCTATCAATTAGCGATTGAGGCAAACTACCCGGATGCCAAAGAGATAAAACTGATTTGGCATTATTTGCTATTTGACACTTCAATCACTGTTAAAAATATCGCTCCTGATCAGAACTCCCTAAAGGAGGAGATTTTACAAGAGATTGCCGTAATTGAGAGTACTAAAGAATTCCCTACTAAACCCTCCAACCTCTGTGAATGGTGCGAGTTTCAGAGAATCTGCCCAGCCTGGCAACATAAATTCCAAAAGTCCGAGAATCCTCATTTGGCAGAAGAACCCAGCCTACTTGTTCAGAAACTGGCTCTACTTGAGGAAGAATTTGCTCAAATAGAGAAGGAATACAGAGAAGAGCAGGCGCTTCTCAAAGAGGCTTTAATTGAATATGCCCTAAGACACAGTTTAGAAAGAATTTTTGGTGACGAATATGTAGCCAGGATTAAAAAGAATCTACTTTTCAGTCTACCCAAAAAGGGCGAGGAAACAAGAAAAGAGCTGGAAAATACAATAAAAAAGTTTGGTCTTTGGGAAGAAGTAAGCGATCTTAACTTAAAAGCCCTAGAAAAAAGACTAAAAAATAGAGATCTGCCCAAAGAGGCGATCAAAATCTTGACAAGATACATAAAAGAGAAAGAGACTTTTGAACTCTCTCTATCTAGAATCTCCAAAGATTAAATAAATTTTTATTTTTGTCAATATAGACAAATACCAAAAATGAGATATACTTATATCAAACTGATATTAGTTAAGAACCATTCCCTTTATAGAAACCAAGACTTAACCCAAAGAAAGGAGGTGCTATGAGCAAAACTTCTAAAGGCTTGCGAGGGTTTGCGGCTATGCCTGAAGAGAGGCACCGACAGATTGCCAGCTTGGGTGGCAAAATCGCTCACCAGAGGGGCGTAGCTCACGAATTCTCTGCCCCTGAGGCAAAAGAGGCGGGCAGAAAGGGTGGAAAAAGCAAGAAGAAGGCTTAAGCCTTCTTCATACCCTCTTTAGGGATCTCTACGAAAAATTCGCTGCCCACATTCTCCTCAGAGTTAAACCAAACCTTTAAACCGGTTCTATCGGCAATAGATTTGACAATATAAAGACCCAAACCATTGCCATCGGGTTCAAGGGCTTTAGCATTCCTTGCCCTAAAGAGCTTGCTAAAAATATAAGACTGCTCCTCCTCCGGAATACCATAACCAAAATCTTTAACAGAAAGAACAACATCCTCAGAGGGGTTTACCTTGATTTTTATCACCACTGCTCCTCCGCGGTGAGAATACTTAATAGCATTAGAAAGCAGGTTCTCCAGAATAATGTGGAAGAGTTTAGAGTCAATGATTACGGACTTCAATTTTTTATCATACTCTTTTCCGATTTTAATCTGCTTAGCCTTAATCTCTGGCGTTAATTCAGATAGTGCAGCCTCAATCTGGCGAGGCAGATTAGTAAACTCCGGACCCACCTCTAGCGTACCCAGTTCTATTCTGGACATATTCAGTAAGGAGTTAACAAGATCAAGTGTTCGTTGGTTAGCGAGGTGAATCTCTTGGAGCGCCTGTTGCTGTTCCTTGGTCAATTTACCCATATCTCCAGCAAGCAACATCTCGGTGTACCAATTAATGGTAGAAAGAGGGGTTCTTAATTGATGGGAAGCCATAGAGATAAATTCAATTTTGGCTTTATTAATCTGACGCTCTTTGCTTAAATCACGAAGAACCACCACACTAGCCACCACCTCACCCTCGCTATCTTTAATGGGGGAAACACTGAAAGAGACCGGAACCTTCCTTCCTGACTTGTTAATTAAAAAGACCTCAGTCAGCGATTGCTGACTCTTGCCTGAGAGCTTAGCCTTTTTTAAAGAATCCTGCAGAACCTCCTGATCATTATTATTAATGATCTTGATTGTTGAGTGCAATTCAGCCTCTTGAGCCTCCTCTTTACTGAAGCCGCTTAGATCTGAAGCAGTCTCGTTAAAGAGGGTGATTTTATTCTCCTTATCCACTACACATACCCCATCAGCGATAGAATGGAGTATGGTGTTTATCTTATCTCTCTCCTCTGTAATCTGATTCTTCTCTTTCTCTACTTTGCCTAAAACATTAAGGATGGCCGCCCGCTGCTGCTTAAGAGATTCCTCTTGAGAGATTAGCTTATGGAAATATTCGTCAAGATGCAAGCCTTCTTCTTTACCACCGAAGTAACCAAAGAGCCTTTCAAAAAGCGTGTTCAGGGTATATGCCATAAGCATCAATGTGCAAACCATAAATACCACGCCAAGTATAGGACTATGTGGGTAGATTAAAAAACTGCCAACACTAATAAAAGCCGAAAGAAAGGCTGAGTAGAGTATAACACGCTCCTTTAGATTCATCCTATAAAAATTATAACCTTTTTAGAAAAAATAAAAAATCACAGGGCTTAAAATGCCTGCCTAACCTCTTTTATCATTCCTTTATCTCTATAAAAAAGCTCTTCGTTATAAAGAGGATTCTCTCGCGATAATCTCCTTAATTCTCTTTTGGAAAATTGCAAAATCAAACCTTTCGGCTTGTTTCCGACAGGCTTCAGACTCAAAAGTTAAATGTTCAAATTGAAAAATGGCTCTATTGAGGACATCTTCATCTTGAGCTTCTACTAAAAGACCAGTTTTGTAAGGAATCACATACTCCAACGCGCCACCTTGGCCATAGGCGATTACCGGTCTACCGGAGGCCAGGGCTTCTACCGGCGCAATACCAAAATCCTCAAAAGACATAAAAACAAAAGCCTTACAATGCGAGAGCAGATCTCTTTTGGTAGCACTATCTACAAAACCTAGAAATTCTATATTTTTGTAGCCTTTGGCCAAAGCCTTAAGTCTTTTCTCTTCTCTGCCCACCCCCACGATTTTTAAGGGCAAACCATTCTTAATAAAGGCTTTGACAATAATATCTACTCGCTTCTGCCAAACCAATCTGCTGATAGTAAGATAATAGCCAGTAATCCTTGCCGCCGGAGCTTGCTTATAAAGCTTAAACTCGATGGGTGGATAGACAACCTCGCTTTTCCGGCGATAATATTTCCAGATATTAGCCTGTGTGTTTAAAGAATTGGCAATAATCACATCCGGCCTCTCAGCCGCAAAAACATCCCATGCCCGTAAATAAGTAGCTAGCGCTTTAGCAAAAAAATTTTGGGGTAGCCGCCGATCAATCTGGGGCATCCATAAAAAACGCGTAGGTGTATGGCAATAGCAGATATGCAGCTGTTTTGGTTGGGTAATCACGCCCTTGGCAGCAATCGCTGATGAGGAAATGATAAGATCAAAATCCTTAAGATTAAACTGTTCAAAAGCAAAAGGGAGCAAAGGTAGGAGCCACTCTCTTCTCTTTTTTGCTAAGGGCAGCTTATTAAGAAAAGAGGTATAGATACGAGCATTAGGGAAGTAAGATTGGCCTTCCTGGCTAAGTAAGGCGGTAAAAATAGGAGCTTGAGGAAAGATTTTGTGTAGCGCCAAAACCACCTCTTCAGCTCCCCCCAGGCTAACCAACCAGTCATGGACAATGGCTACCTTCATCTCTTTAATAGGCACCTTCGCCCCTGATTAGTACTGGAATCGTCTTTAAAAGAATCTTAATATCGAGCCAAAAACTCCAATTCTCTATATAGTAGCTATCAAGCATCACCCACTCCTCAAAAGAAAGATCAGACCTTCCTGAGATCTGCCAAAGCCCGGTGATGCCTGGCTTAATGCCCAGTCTGCGCTTCTCTTCAAGACTGTAGCGGGCAAATTCCACAGGCATAGGCGGTCGAGGTCCCACCAAAGACATATCACCTCTTAAGACATTGTAGAATTGGGGCAGCTCATCAAGGCTATATTTTCTTAAAAACTTGCCCACCCTTGTGATCCGCGGATCATCCTTAAGCTTAAACATATTGCCGTATCTCCTTATGTATCTTTCATGCTCCTTCTCGGCGCCTTCTTGCATTGTCCGGAATTTATAAAAAACAAACTCTCTACCACAACCTAATCTTTTTTGCTTAAAAAGGGCTGGTCCCTTGCTATCCAGTTTTACTATTATGGCAATGATTAAAAGTAAAGGTGAGAGAAGAACAAGGAGTGAAAAAGAGAGAACTATATCCACCAGTCTTTTTAGAACTAGATTCCAACCCTCAAGCGGTGTTCGTCTCACCCGCAAAGTAGGCAGACCTGCTATCTCCTCAGGCTCCACCCTCCCCCAAAAAAGACTGCTACCGAATGGCATTAGGCGCACAGTAATACCCAGGGCTTGACATTCGGCAATTACCTCTTTTAAATATCTATATTTCTCTTCTGGATGAAAGATCCAAAGTTCATCAAAAGCCCGCTTGTAAACCAACTCTCTAAAACCTTTCAGAAAATCCTTATCCTTTATAAGCCTCTCAAGTAAACCGATCGGCTTTAATGAGTAAGAAGACTCACTGAGGATTTCATAAGCCTCTCTTGCATATCTCTTACCGTCCCAGATAGCTACCTTGGTGAGAAAGTGCTCTGCCCGCCTCAGCCTTATCTCTAGAATGCGCAAAAGGGCGCGTAGCAAAAACACCAAGAGAATAGCCAACCAAAAAGAATACATTATGACATAGCGGGAGATATCAAAAATCTTGGAAGCAAAAAGAATGGCAAGCAAGAAAGTATAGGCCGAGGCCACTGCTACTATTATCCGTGCTAACTCGTCTAGAAGAGAACGCTGGCTATTTAAATTATAAAGACCAGAGACAGAAAAAGTAATTAAAAACAGGGGGATGGAGAAAAGATAGAGTTTAAGATAGATAGAGAGTGGTAAAATTAAACTGACAGGCGCACTACCCGCACCAAAAATACCGCTTCTTAGGAAATAGCCAAGAATGATTGCCAAAGCGATAGCGATAATATCCAGGGGTAGATTAAAATAACGTAGCACAAAAAGAGATTTGGGCATCCTTGCAATTAAAAATAGCATAAAAAATAAAATTTCGCGAGCTTTTTAAAAATTAAAAAACAGGGATGCCTCTTTTAGACAAAAGAGGTAGCCGGAGGCTAGTCTCCTACCATTGATTCTTTATTCCCTCCATAATTTCCTCCGGAGAAAAAAGAGAGGGCACAAAAGGTGCATAGAAAAAGATCTTCGCATACACCTTTTGACCGCCATTCCGGTAATATTCAATCACACTGGCGTCGTTCCTCAACAGAGGTTTCTAAGATCCTCCAGCAGGGGACAACGCGGTCTTTCTTTGCTACTGATTACCTCTACTCCCTCCACGCCCTTGGAGGATCGTTTATTCTTAATCAGAGCGCTGATTCTGGTCTTTTTCTCCTGTGCCGCCTTCTTCCAACCGGAAGATAAGGTTAAGGAGGAGGATACAATAATCCTCATTGACAAGAATTGGGGCAGGGGCCGCGTGGGCAACTAGTAATCCTACCAAATCGGGACACAGACTCTCAGCCCTTACCACCCGAGCAAGTGGGTAATCTTCATTTGGTTCGCCGGTTTTATTGGGCAAACTAAAGTCTACCATTACACCCTCTGGTAACCTTACAGCCCACTCTATCATCTCCTTCCTCTTTCTTTGGTTCTAGAATGAAAAAGCTATTTAATAAAATAAAATTCGTTTTTTTGTCAACAGTAAAAACCCCTCCAAGGAAAAACCTCCAAGGAACCCTTTCCCTGGAGGTCTAATCCTAAGAGGATAAGAATTTTACAAGAAGGAGAAGAAGGCCGGTCTTCTTAGCTCCAATTCGATAGTAGATCCCTCTTGGGAAAACAAGAATATCTCCTTCTTCAAAAGTATGAGTCTCTATTTTGCTGGGTCTCTGCCAAGCCTCTATATAGCCTTCTCCTTCAAGACAGACATAAAACTCCCCACCACTAGCCTGTCGACTAGGAAGCACAAAACCTCTATGCAAGTAGAGCAGGGATAAAGCACCTTTTTCTAGGAAGAAAGAATGTAGGTTTTCCAGAAAAGAGCCTTCTCTCTGACTAGGTAGGATCTGTCTACTTTTTATCACCAAAACCCTCTCAGTCAGCGATAAAACCGTCATTTCTCTTTCCCTCCTCTACCTTTATCAACAGACCACCTCAAAAGGAGTTATAGCAGATTCTCTCTAGAAGTCAAATTTCTCCCTAAAGAGCAGCCTCTCTCTTTTCAAAAAGCCAGAGTGCCTCAGAAGCATCTTTGGCAACCAAAGAAGCACTCTGATGCGCAAACCGTAAAAAAGAATTATAAGTATAGGCATCGGTTACAGGCAAAACTATTTTTCGATAGTAGTTCGCCTCTAAATCTTTCTTATAGAAATGCATCAGCAAAAAAGAAGAGGTAAACTGCTTTCTAGGGATAATTGTTGTCGGCGCCTGGGAAAAATCGACGGACCGGTTTTTATCGAGTTTTTCTGGCGTTAAGACTTGAGCATTTAAATAATAGATATAAGGCATCTCCTCAAAATTTGTGGCAATCAACATCTCTCTATCTTTCGCTTGCCTTTGAAGATAAGAAACAAGATACTCCCTTGGCCCCCAGGTAGGCTTAAAGAGTGCGGCAAAATGAGTATGAAGAAGAGGAAGTTTGGCAGGCAGAAGCAGAATAAAGCCGGCGAGTAAAAAAGCTGGCAAAAGCCCTAAAGTTGCCTCTTTAAGAAGGCTATCTTTAAGCTTTTGCAAAGCAGTAAATACTAGGTAGCCACCAAGCAGAGTAAAACCTACAGAGGCAGGCTGCCAGAAAATAAAAGGAGAGAGAGCCGAAGAGCCGGTACTGAGTCCTAGAAGTATTTCGAGAACAAAATAACCAAAGAGCAACATTAAGGCAGAAAAGGCCTTTTTCTCTTCCTCCCTCTTCAAAAGGCGAAGTAATCTAAAGAGTATCAGCAGAAAAAGGATTAAAAAGGAGAGTGGAAAAAACTCAAGGTTCAAATACCCCTTAATCTGTGTCAATATGCTCTGATTCTGCCAAAGCTCTCTTTGATTCTCTAAAACAAAAGCTGGCGGTGGATTCAAAAATTTAAAAATATAAGAAAACAAAAGGAATGGTAATCCTAGAAAAAACGAGAAAAGAAAAGGATAAAGCCCTTTCTTAGCCTCAGCCAATTCTTTTCTTCCTAAGAAGAATATAAAAAGAGAAAAGAGGACAGAGGTAAGAAAATAACTTAAACTTGAGCTCAAAAAAAGGAGAAATAAAAAAAGAGTGGCGCGCCTTAAATACCTCTGATAGCTAATTTCGCCAAAGAGAATGTAGCCGAAAAGAGTCTGAAAGACGAGGGCAGAAAAAAAGATTGTGAGTGAAGCAAAAGAAGCCTCTCTTATTGCAAGGGTGATATCAACCGAAAGGAGTGTAAAAAGGAGAAAAAAATTAAAAAGCCAGAGTTTAGCTATCTTATTATCAAGGAAACGAACTAGGGTTTTAAGAAAAACAAAAAGACCTATCACTCCAATTACGCTAAATGGCAAACGAAAGAGAGCGGTCTTGAGAAAAAAATCATCTGTGAAATGAGCAAGAATCCCTCCCAAAAGAGCAAAATAGTACTTAAGCCAAGGAAATGTTGGCAAAAGGACGACCAGTTCAGTCGGCAGCGAAGAATCCTCCCAAAGATAAAGAGCATTTTTGCCGTCAGAAAGCTTAGGGTAGCCAAAGCGAAGGATTCGTTGAGCAAAAACGGCTGTCTTGGCTTCTTCGTTGTTTAAAAGAGGAAAACCCAGGCTTTTAAAAAAGCTAACACCAAAAATAAAGAGCAAACACATACCTAAAAAATATCCCCCAAAATAAGCAACTCTTCTCATCATCTGATTGTAAAGATAACATATAAAGCCAAAAAATTAAAAATCGCTTTTTTGTTTAACTTTAAGGATTTTCCTGCTAGAAATTAAACTATGAAAAAATCCTTGACTTTTTTAATAGTTCTCATAATAATTCCGTTTGGCTTATTTGTTGCTCAAAACCGCTTAAGGATAAGCAACGCTCTAAAAAGAAGACTCTATGTTTTCCAAAAAGAAAGAATCCTCTTACCCTCAGAAGTGGCTCTAGCCACTACCAGTCCCTCCCCAACCACCTGGCAGGCTACTAAAACCCCTGTCTCCGCCACGCCCTATCTTCCAAGCCCCTCTCCCTCTCTAAAGAGCGAGGTTTACCTGGAGGCTCCGTTTATCAGCCAGGCGCCCCTTAAGCACTGGGATGCCTATCATGAAGAGCTTTGCGAAGAAGCGGCTATTTTAATTGTGGCCGGCAGTAAAGGGAAGATAGCCCCCCAGTCTAAGAAAGAGATGGAGGAGGAACTTTCAGAGATTGTCAATTTCGAAAAAGGGCTCTTTAACGGACGCTGGCAGAGTACCAACGCCGAAGAGATCGCCCGCGTACTTCAAGAAAAATTCGACATAAAAGCCGAGGTGGTTGAGAATTTTAGCATTTTGGATCTCAAACAAAAATTGAGCGAAGGACATTTAATTATAGCTCCCACCTATGGCAGAGCCCTGGGTAACCCTTTTTATACTCCACCAGGGCCTATTTATCACGCATTGGTGCTGAAAGGTTACAGGGGAAACCAATTTATTACCCATGATCCCGGTACTAACCAGACAGGTGAAAATTATCTCTATGATGAAAGGGTGCTTTTTAAGGCTATTCACGACTGGCCAGGTAAAAGCGAGGACGTACCCCGCTCACCCAGAAGGGTTATTGTGATCTATTAGAAAAGACTTCTTACTATTTCATCTAAAAGCTTCTCTATGCCTGCCTTAGTGACCGTAGAGACCGCAAAAATCTTTCTTTGAGGCAGGGCTTTCTGAAGGTCTAAAAGGAGCTTTCTCAGTCTTACCTCCTCTAAAATATCTATCTTGTTTAGAACCACAATCTCTTCTCTCTCAAGTAGCCCTGGATCAAAGGCAGAGAGTTCTTGGCGAATCGTCTGATAGCCCTTAAGAAGATCCTCGTTCTCTGCGGAGAGAAGATGGATTAAGATGCGGGTTCTTCTTATATGTTTCAAAAAGTCGTCCCCCAGCCCCTTACCCAAAGCAGCTCCCTTAATTAAACCGGGGATATCGGCAACTACAAATCTGCGACCCTTGTGGGTCACCACCCCCAGTTCGGGGGCAAGGGTGGTAAAAGGATAACTGGCGATCTTGGGCTTAGCTGCTGAGATGACTGCTAAAAGCGAGGACTTGCCAACATTAGGGAGTCCAAGCAAACCCACATCGGCAATCAACCGCAATTCTAGCTCTATTTCTCTTTTTTCTCCCTCTTCGCCCTTCCTAGCAAAAGCGGGCGCTTGCCTAACGGCGGTAGCAAAATGGTAATTGCCAAAACCGCCTCTGCCACCTCGGGCAAGCAGATAGCTCTCTCTGGTAGCCTTTAAGTCCCTAAGAAAGAAACGCCTATTCCCCAAAATCTCATAAACAACTGTGCCTGGCGGCACTTTCAGAACCAGGTCTCTGCCGTCGCGACCAGTTTTTTTGTTGCGCATTCCATCTTGCCCATCCTCGGCTTTAAAAATTTTCTTTCGCCGAAATTCCTCCAAACCATGTGCCTCTTCCGAGACCACAAGGATTACATCTCCTCCTTTACCACCATCACCGCCATCCGGACCACCTCTGGGTACATATTTCTCCCTCCGAAATGAGACCAAGCCGTCACCGCCTCTACCGGCGACGACTGAGATTTTGGCTTCGTCTATAAGCATTTATATTCTTGATGGTATTAATTTAAAGCTAATTTTATGACGCTCCTCTGGATATAGCGTGCCTAAAGCAAGATAGTAAATACTACCGTCTTTATAGTTTTGAAAACAGGCGCCATCTACCGAAACAGCCTCTTCGTCTAACCACCAACCGCTAGGCAGAGGAATACGAAGATAGGGTTCTGGCAGAGCAATTGGTAAGTTATTCTTTAACAAGATCGCAAATTTCCAACTATCTCCCTCCTTCTCTTTTTCAATTATCTCTAAATGAATAAACCTACTAGAAACCTGATAACCAACACTCCTTCGCAGAGAGGGCGTTCTCTGCAGAAGAGGAGTCCCCGCGACAGTTCTACTAAAAAGCCGCCTCTCTATCTTGATGCTAAGATAAATAAGTAGCATAAGAAAGAAAAAAGCAAACGCCAGCACCAACCAAGGATCCAGCTGAATTTTATAGGGGGTGGAAACACCGGTATCTGCTGAAGCCAGAAAGAAGAGAAGGCCCTGGGGAATCCTTAGGTTTATTTTCTCACCACAGCAAGGCGACAAAGACTTGCTCTGGGGTTCTTCGCTCAAAGAAGACGCTTTTTCTACATAGACAGAAGCGGCGTCAAGGTTAATATTATGAGCAGCCTGATTGTCATCTAAAAAAAGACTCTCGGCTGGAATAGTTACCCTACCAGTGGCAGCTTCGGCGGGCGAAAGAACAAGCCAACCGATAAGAACTTTAGGATTCTCCCTGGGTAAATTTACAAGATCAACTACTATCCTTGTCTGATCTTCAGAAATATAAGAGGCAACTTCAGGGTTCTTCGTAAATTCTGCTTTAACACCCTCACTTTTAATCTTAAAACTCAAAATTTTAGCAAGTCGTGGCGGTACCAACCAGAGAGCAGTTTTGACCGGCATGTCACTCTCAAGCTTCACCTCGGTAGGTTCAAAACTCAACGCTCCCAGCTCTCCCACCTTCTCTAACTGCCCGGAAGCATAGAAGAAGCTGCTCTTAACAGTTCCTACAATAGCAATAATCACAATCAACACTAGCGCCCAAAAGAACGAGGTGCGCTTCAAAAAAAGCAGATAATCCTTGAGTTCCAAATAGAAGTCTTTTGCTGTTGACTTTAAACGAGAAGCCTTTTTCACAGTTTTTATTATAGTTTTTTCTCTTTCTAAAAAAAAGACCGTCTATCTTAAACCAGGATCGAAGGGAACACCATTCTTGCGGACCTCAAAATGAAGGTGGGGGCCGGTTGAACGGCCGGTAGAACCCACTGCTCCCAAGAGTGTGCCCACAGGCAACTCTCTGCCAGGCTCTGCATACTGGGAATAGGCCGAGAGATGATAGTAGTGCATAGTAATTCCTCCGCCACAAGAAATACTTACGTAATTACCCCTGCCACCAGAGTAGGCTCCAAATGGTCCCACATCCACTACCACTCCTGAACAGGCAGAATAGACGTGGGTGCCCAAAGGTGCAACATAGTCAATGCCAGTGTGGCCACGAGTAATCCCACGGGAAATATAGTTATAGGAAAGCGGCGTAATCCAACCACTATCTCTATCAACCTCTTTATTCTCACCTGTAAGGATAATTTTGCTTTTCTGTTTAGAACTCTTTGCTTTCTCTTGAACGCTGACTTTTCGTTCATCTGCAAGAATCTGGGAAATCTGTTTCTCAGAAAGATCCTCTTTGGGAATTTTGAGCACTTGTCCAGGTTTTAAGTTATCCGCCGAAGCAAGTTTATTGACATACTTAAGGGTAATCGCTTTTAAGCCAAAACTATTGGCAATTTCAGAAAGGGTATCACCTTCTTTCACTGTATAAAGAGCCTCACCTTTTCCTGCCCTACCTTCACGCGTAGGAATATCGGTTTGGGCAAAAATAGATTGCTCTGTAGTCAGTCTGGGAGCCTGAAAAGCCAGCGGTTCTTCTTTTGCAAAGGCTTTCTCTACATCTAATTCTGTTAAAAAACCGCCTTTTAGATTATCTCCCACCCTTAAAAGAATCTGTTTTTTGGTCTCAGGAAGCAAAAAACCGGAGCCAGCCGGGTTATATAACGATTCGACAAAAAGATTGCCTGCAAGAATAAGTCCTGCAAATAAATAAAGAGGGGTTAACCACCCCTTATCCTGAAAATGGACATACTCTTCCCACAAATAGTGAGACTTGCCAACCAGAAAAATGCTGAGCCTAGAGGGAGCTTTTTGAGCAACCCCGACAACTCTTGCAAACCCTATCTTGCCCTTACCAACAAAAAGAAATCTTGCGATTTTTTCACGCAGAAAAAAGAGTTTGACAGCTAAAATTTTGAGGTAAGATTTAATACTCAAGGTTTATAAGCTGGGCTCCATAAAAAAGCCTAGCAATTTTTTTATACTAAAAAGCCAAATCCTTTGTCAAATTAGAAAAGGCTGTTGACTACCAACCAGGTTGGGTTGCAAATTACTAAAAAATAAAGTAATTTCATATTTAGATGAGCAACCTTAATCTTAAAGAAAAACTGATCGTCAACCACACCGAAGGAGAAAGCAGGAACACAAACGGGCCGCAAAAGAAGGTGAAATTGCCTGCAGTGGTTTCTATTCGAGATTTTGCTGCAAAAATTAACAAAACGCCTGCGGAAATTATTGCCAAATTGATGCAGTACGGCGTCCTCGTGACCATCAATGAATCTATTGATTTTGAGACGGCTCAAATCGTGGCCATTGATTTTGACGTCGAGGTCCTGGCTGAGGAGGAGAACCCTGCCCTAAAGGAGGTTGAAGAAAGCGGCCCCCTTAAACCCAGAACGCCGGTAGTGGCAGTGATGGGGCATGTGGATCATGGTAAAACTACACTCCTTGATTCTATTAGAAACAGTCAGATTATAAAGGGTGAAAGCGGTGGTATCACCCAGCATATCGGCGCCTATCAGATTGACTGGCAGGGCAAAGAGGGTAAAAAACGCCAGATTACTTTCCTAGATACACCAGGCCACGAGGCGTTTATCTCTCTTCGCCGCCGCGGAGCCCAATTAACAGATATCATCATATTGGTGATTGCTGCTGACGATGGAGTAAAACCGCAAACCATAGAGGTGGTTAATTTAGCAAAAGAAGCCAACATACCTATTATTGTCGCCATCAATAAAGTAGATTTACCGCAAGCCGATCCTGAAAGGGTCAAAAGGGAGCTCTCAGAGTATGGCTTAGTGCCTGAGGAATGGGGGGGCGAAACCCCAATGCTAAATATTTCGGCGCTTAAAGGCCTGGGTCTCAAACAGCTTTTAGACATAGTACTTCTGGTAGCGGATTTAAAAGATTTGAAAGCCAACCCCTCAGCCCAAGCAGTAGGTACAGTTATCGAATCTCAAAAAGATCCCAAAAAGGGAGCTACAGCAACAATTCTCATTCAAAATGGCACCTTAAAAAGCGGCGATAACATTGTTGTGGGTAGCGCTTACGGAAAAGTGAGGTTTATGGAGAACGATCGGGGAAAAAGGCTAACAGAAGCAGGACCAGGTATGCCGGTACTCATTGCTGGCCTCTCGGAAGTACCAGCTACAGGCGACACCCTGATGGCCGTGGGTTCTCTCAGTGAAGCCAAAAAGTTGGCTTTAGATTTCGCTCGCGCCAAAAGTGTCAAATCTCTTAAATCCCTGAAGAACAAAGGGGTTTTAGAAATCAAGAAAGAGCTAGAAAGAAAAAAGCAAAAAAAGCTCTTGCTTATTCTTAAAGCGGATGTTTCGGGCTCTCTTGAGACAATGAAAGAGCTTATCAACAAGCTTAGTCTTCCAGAACTGACTCTTGAAATTGTCAAGTCTGCGGTTGGCGATGTCTCGGAATCCGATATCATCCTCGCGCAAACTTTAGGTGCTCTCATTCTGGGTTTTAGGGTCAACCTCAACTCAGCCCTTAAAAAGCTAGCCGAGCAGAAAAATGTGCACATCAGTCTCTACAAGGTCATTTATGATCTTGAGAACGATCTGAAAGAGCTCATCTTAAGCATCCTGCCACCTATTCTGGTAGAAGTAGAGATAGGTAAGGCTAAGGTCTTACAGGTCTTTAGAAAGGATAAAAAAGCCACTATTATAGGCGTCTCTGTCTTAGAAGGAAAACTGCTCAGGGGAAGCAAGGTTAAAATCATAGACAAGGAGATAGAGACTGAGATAACTTCTTTGCGAAAAGAAAAAACCGAGGTCAAAGAGGTCGAAGCAGGAAGCGAGGCGGGTGTGGGTCTGCCGGGAAATATAGGCATTACAGCTGAAGATGTCCTTGTGGCTTACACCTTAAAGGAAGAAAAGAGAAGAATTTAGGTCAATGTAACGCCTTATGGAGTATCTTAATTTTCTAGAATCATTCACCTTTGGTGATATCCTCAAAACGGTTTTGGATATTCTGATTATTGCTGGTCTTATCTATCTCGTACTGATCCTTGTCAAAGAAACCCGTGCCCAAAGATTGCTCTACGGCATCTTGATAATAGCAATCCTTGTCTTCATTGGCAGATTGCTTGAACTAAAACTGCTCAACTTCTTAGTGGATCATCTTCTCACTGTTGTCCTTGTTGCTATTCCGGTAATTTTTCAACCTGAATTAAGAGCAGGCTTAGAGAAACTGGGGAAGGGTGGGCTAGTAGGCAAATTTAGCGGCTTAAAAAAGCCACAACTGATGCAGGCGATAGAAGATCTTACGCTAACCGCCGACCTTCTCTCCAGACAAAAAATCGGCGCAATTATCGCTCTTGAACGTAATGACTCCTTAAAAAGCTTTTCCGAAAATGGTAGAATGCTTAACGCTGAACTCTCTCTTGAGCTTCTCTATTCAATTTTTCTACCCAAAAGCCTTCTCCATGACGGCGCTGCTATTGTCTCTGGCAATCGTTTAATAGCCGCCTCTGTAACCTTGCCAGTGTTTCAAGGAGCCCTTGATTTCAACCTGGGTACTCGTCATAAAGCCGCCCTCGCCCTCTCCCAGCAAACAGACGCGGTGGTTATTGTTATCTCTGAAGAGAAAGGAACAATCTCTCTTACTTATGATGGTAAATTAAAATTCGACATCACCATTGAGGAATTAAAACGAGCCCTCTTAAGACTGTTGCAAAAATAAAATGGCGCTTTTTAAAGAAAATCTCGGATTAAAACTCCTCTCACTGCTGCTAGCTCTAGGATTTTGGGTGCTGTTTTCGTTCTCTGAAACCAAAGAGGCAATCTTTCCCGGCGAAGTAGCGATTACTGTTAAAAATCTACCCAGCGATATGGTGGCTATCTATGACACCAAGACTGTCAAGCTAAAAGTACGAGCCAAAAAAGCCAGCTGGCAAAAACTCTCTAAAGAGAGCTTTATTGCTGAACTTGACCTTGCTGGCTTAAAAGAAGGTACCTACGAGCTACCAGTGAAAGTAGCCAGTACCTTACCCGAAGTGAGCATTCGAGGGGTGGAACCAAGCAAAATCCTTTTAACCATTGAACCGCTGGTAGAAGAAGAGGTGGGGGTTTCCCTTAAATTAAAAGGGGCCTTTGAGGGTAATTATGATCTTAGCCTGGCTAAAATTACTCCCCAAACAGTCAAAGCCAGGGGACCGAAAAGCGAAATAGCTCATTTTACTGAAGCTACAGCGCTTCTGGAATTAAGCGGACAGGAGACTGTTGATATTAAAAAAGAGGTCTTGTTGTTAGCTCTCAAACCAGACGGTAGCCGATATGAAAATATTGTCTTTAATCCGGAAAAAGTGACGGTAGAATTACCTTCTTTCTATTCCAATTCCACAAAGATTGTCGGCATAAAACCAGAGGTGGCCAATAATCTTGCGAGCAATCTTTACATCAAATCTATCAAAGTCAGTCCGGATTTCGTTGCGGTAAGTGGTCCCAAACAGACGCTTTCAGAGCTCCAATTTCTCTCTACAGAGAGACTAATCTTAAATTCTGAAGGCAGTTTCTCAAAAGATGTCAGTCTAGTGCTTCCTAAAAATGTCCAGTTGCTCAACTCCTCTCCAAAGGTCAAGGTGGAGATAGAAGTTGCCCGTTTGACCACTTCTAAAGAGTTAGAGATTACACCAGAGTTTATTACTGCCGATGGTCTTAGCGTTGCCTCCTACTCTCCTAACCCGATCACCATAAAGGTCAATTTGCCAGCTGGCGACTCTTCTTCGCCGCGGCTACTGATAGATGTGAAGGAGAAAGGGGTAGGTACCCACAACATCTCTTTAAACGAGAGAATGTTTATCCTGCCAGAAGGCAGCAATCTTCTCTCTTTCACTCCTAAGGAGCTCTCGGTCCAAATTAAAGCCAAGTAGCTTATCTCAAACCTCTTTTAGCTGATAAAATAGAGAACGATGATCAGGGAGGCTTGTGTCAAAAACGCTAAAGCCCTAGGCGTCAGAGATGAAAGAATCCTCAAGTTACTCTCTGCTCTGCCTCGGGAAAAATTCCTACCAAAAAAAGAGGTGGTTTTTGCTTTTCTCGATCAACCCCTGCCCATTGGCGAAGGCCAAACCTGCAGTCAACCTTCGCTGGTTGCTTTTATGGTCTCCCTGTCACTCTCTCTACTAAGCTCTGTAATAAGAATCAGAAAGAGAGGCTTATAAAAAAGCTACTTAAGGTCTGGTTGTGCGGATGTAGTTTTGGCGACCACTAGCCTTATCGTTTTTCTAAGCGCCTTCAGGGTTGCTGGTGTTTTAATAATCTCGTTCTCGCCGATATAGATGGGGAAAGGATCTCTGGTCTCTATTTTAACAGCCGGCGCGGAGATTCTCGTACCAAACTCTAAATCCTGCGACTTTCTAAAAAGCCTATCCAACAGCCCTGCAGACTTGGGTAGATCCTTCACAAAGAAAGTCAGTTTGCCCGCTAAACACTCACCAGTGAAGGGGTTCAAGTTAGCAACAATAATCTCAGTAGTAGAGGCATTTAGGGTAAAATCTTCAAAAATGGCAGTAAAGAGGGTAGGTAACCGACTTCTTAAAAAGACATGGGTCAAAAAAACTGCTTTACCATCAATATCTGCCAAGGGCACCTCTCTAATTTTCCTCAGCTGAAGGGCACGCAGCGCTCCCTGAAGATTGAAAACGCCAATTAACCTACAGAGAGCCTCTGAAGCATTAACAGGAATTATGCCCAAAGCTACATGAGAATTGAAAAGCAAGCCCGCCAGTTCATTAATATGGGCATCGTCTCCCACTGCTACTATTGTAGAATAGCCTTTACGCAAACCCAGCTCTAAAAGATCACTGGCGCTCTTTAAAGGATTGGTGGTTACTACTTCGCCGATAATTCCCTTTTTTGCCAGTTCGTCCTTAAATCTGGGCAGGGCCTTAAAAACACTCTTATTCCTTAAGGCTTCAATGATGTAAAAATACATCTTAAATTAACTAAATCCATCTTGACATTTTGACAATTAACTAGCGCTTTTTGGCAGATTCTTCAACCCCCAAATCAATCATCGCCTCATCGCCCCGATGAGGCTTTTTCTCGGGTTCAGGCATATTGCTCTTACCTATGAATTTGGCACCCTGCTGGACAATCAAGATTTTTGTAGAGATATCTCCAAAAACCCTGCCGGTAGCCACAATCTCTACCCTCTCTTGCGCCTCCAGGGTACCATTTACCTCACCAGCTACTGTGATATTTTTAGCCACTACCGGGCCCTTAATCTTGGCTGTTTCGCCAATAAGCACATCCTCTCCTGAATGAATCTCACCATCCACCTTGCCATTAATCTCAATAGAACCAAGATTTTTAAGAGCTCCCTGAATCTCAACATTACTACCTATAATAGTATCAACATCTGCCATTTTGGCCTCCTTTTGATTAAAAATCTTCCTCATAGTTTAAGCGTAGCAAAAAATCATTGAAAAACAAGAGAGAAATAATAAGACAAGAGGCAAAATATTAACAAATAAGAACCCGATATAATAAACTTGACAGATGAAAAAAGGCAGTTAGAATTTTTGTTCCTTGTTTTCTTTTTACTCTTGATCTTCTTAAGACTTGCTTCTTGCTCCCACTTCTTAAGAATCAACGCCGATCTCAATTTGCCCCCGCCATTACCAAGCAGCTCTCCTTCTTTTAACCCTCTCTCAGAAATTAAACTTTCGGGTAAAGAATGGTTTGTCTTTCCCCATGGCAGCAGTAGTGAGTAAAGAGAGAAAAAAGGTAGAAAGTAGGGGAAAAAGGAGAATAAAAACTGAGGGGTTCAGAAGAGAAAAAATCACTACCACTTGTTATATTCACCAAAAATACAACATTAATAAGGGCAGTCACAAAAGTTCCTAAAGTAAAGACTGTAAGCAAAACAAAAAACCTCTGTTTAAGAAGAGACCGGGTTTTAGTAAAAATAAAATAATAACTACTTTCAGGGGAGGAAATAGAGGCTAAAAACTCCTTAGAATAAACTTGGGTAAAAACCTCTTCGATTTCTTCCTCCGACCAGCCAACCGCGCTTAAAGCCGCTCTTATCTTGGACTCGCTAAAGCCATTTTTAAGTTGGCTTTCTGCGTAGTTTAAAAGTTCTTGACTGACCATTTTTTTAATTATAATTAATAAAATAAATAAAAATAAAAAACAAAATCTTAAAATAAAAAGCTGAGCTTAAACTCTTTCAAGCAGTTACGGGCTTAAAAATCGCTGTTGGTTTTTAAAAGCTTACTAAACACCTCTGGCCCTACCGAGAGTTTACCCAGGGCTTTTAAGCGTTTTTTACCCTCTTTCTGCTTTTCTAAAAGTTTTTTCTTGCGGCTGACATCTCCACCATAAAGCTTGGCAATCACATCCTTTCTTAAAGGAGGCAAGGTCTCCCGAGCAAGAATCCTGCCATTACAAGCCACTTGGATAACTACCTCAAAAAGCTGCCGCGGCAACACGGCTTTCAAGTGGCTAGCAAGCGCTCTGCTCTCTTTTTCAGCCTCCTTAAGACGAACAATCCGAGAAAGAAAGGGGATTTTTTCGCCAGCAATTATTACTTCTAGCTTTGCCAGCTCTGCGTTTCGGGAATCCAGTAGGCGATAGGTAAGGGTGGCATAACCCTGGGTTGCGCTTTTCAGTCTCTCGTTAAGCTCGCTAATGACAAAAAGTAGGGGAGTGGCAAAACGGCAGAGTCGTCTGTTACTTCCTACTTCTTCTGTTCCTAAAAATTGGCACTCTGTACTGCTAAAAAGCTCAAAAACCCTACCCAAAAATTCTAGAGGAGCAACCACCTCCACCAGCACGTAAGGCTCCTCTACCCTGGCTATCTCTGAAGGCGAGGGATAGCTATCAGCCTCCCTTATGACCTCGCTGTGGCCATCTTTATAGATAATCTTAAGAGGTACAAGCGGCGAGGTGCAGATGGTCTCTATCCCTTCTTCTCTCAACAGGCGTTCCTTAACAATCTCTAGATGAAGCCTGCCCAAAAAACCTATGCGAAAACCACTACCCAAACCCTGAAAATGAATCGGTTCATAGACTAAAGAGGCGTCTGAGAGCTTTAGTTTGGCAAGCGCATTCTTTAGTTTATCAGCCTCATCGTTACTGGCAGGATAAAAATCTGCAAAAAGAAGGGGTTGGGGCTCGCTATAACCCGGCAGTGCCTCTGCTAAGGAGCTGAGCAGACGGACGGTATCGCCTACGCGAGCCTGACTAAGCGCTTTTAAATCCGTAACAATATAGCCAATCTCTCCTGAGCAGAGTCTTCCTAACGGTTTTCTTTCAGGAAAAAAACCGCCAACCTCCAGGGCTAAAAAGTTTCGACTACTATGTACAAGCTCCAGTCTCTCTTCTTTTTGGAAGCAGCCATCAATGACTTTGACATAAAGAATCACTCCCCGATAGCTATCATAGACAGCATCAAAAACGAGGGCTCTTTTGGGTTTATCTAAACTGCCTTGCCAAGGAGGAATTCTTTCTATAATGTCATCCAAAATCTCTTTGACGCCTTCGCCGGTCTTCCCAGAAGCAAAAAGGATTTCTTCATCTTGGCAGTGAAGAATATTTTTAAGCTCAATGGCCGTCTCTTCGGGAGAAGCATTACTCAAATCAATCTTGTTGACCACCGGAATAATCCTTAAGCCCTGCTTGCGAGCAATCTCTAAAACTGCCAGCGTTTGCGCCTGAACACCCTGCGAGGCGTCCACTAGCAAAACCGCACCCTCAACAGCGGCGATAGAGCGCGAAACCTCATAAGAAAAATCGCTATGTCCGGGCGTGTCTATCAGATTAATAAGAGTGCCTCGCCAGTGCATTCGCACTGGCTGCAGTTTTATGGTAATGCCCCGTTCGCGCTCCAGTTCCATAGTATCCAGATATTGCTCCCGCATCTTCCGTTGCTCAATCGTACCTGTAAGCTCAAGCATCCGATCGGCAAGTGTGGATTTACCATGATCTACATGGGCAATAATTACAAAGTTCCTGATCTCCATAGACACTTTTTATTATTCTTCACAGGCAATAATCTTTCAATAATAAAAATGGTTGCGGGGGTTGGATTTGAACCAACGACCTCCAGGTTATGAGCCTGGCGAGCTACCGGACTGCTCCACCCCGCAACGCAATTTTATTTTAACAGATTTTTCTCTGTAAATAAAGAGTGCTATTCTAAAAATATGAAGAATAAAAACACTCACTTCGACTGGCGATTCTTCTTACAAAGACTATTTACCCTTCTTATACTCTGCTATTTTATCTTCTTGGCAAGTAAGGCGCTTGTCCAAAACCAGAAAATCAAGCAAGAAATAGGGGAAGTCAATAAACAAATCCTTGAGCAAGAGCAGAAAAATAATGAGCTTAAAAAGTTTATTGAATATCAAAAAACTGACAATTTCAAAGAGAAACAGCTGCGGGAAAAACTGGGTTTTAAGAAAGAAGGGGAGATCGTCATCGCCATTCCTGAAAACAAAGATAGAAAGACCTCTACACCCAAGCCAACAGCCAGCCCTTTTGCTTCTCTAAAAATCCCCAACTATGTTCTTTGGTGGAAATATCTCAGTGGTAAGTAAACTCAAAATCTAGAAACCTTATTTAGCATTTTCTCTGAAGGAGAGGAGCACAAAATATTAAATTGAGTAGACTATTTTAATTTTAAAAAACCTCAAAAAACTCCTTATTTTTAGAAGATTGGCAAGAGGATAGGTTCTTTGTGACGTTTAAGAAGCTTAGAAAATCTTTCTTAAAAAGATAGCTAAAAGAAATTTTCCCGCCAAAGAAAAAGGATTGGCTGTTTTTTGAATAATCTGCCAGAACGCTCTGAATTTAGCTTGCCGGGCTTTTTGGGGGTTATATTTTGCTTCCTTGGGAAGGTGGCTGAGATTTTTTAGCCAAACCATCTCTGTTTTTATCTTTCTTTTCTGACAGTGTCTACTTAAAATTGTCTCAAAACCAAAGCCACTATTTTCAAAATTGGGCATATCCTCAATTACTTTTCTTTTTAGCGCTCGCTGACCAGAAAGTTGAGGCATCGCTCTATGAATTGGATCACCAGGAAACAATCCCACGGTCATCTCTGCCTGAGAAGTTAAAATTGGAGTTAAAAGCTGTTTGACGTGAGAAGCCCTAAGCCCCACCAGGTCAGCATCTAGGAAAACCAAGATTTCTCCCTTAGCCTTTTTAATTCCTTCAGATAATGCTCCTCCCTTACCTCTGTTTTTCTCAAGATCAATCACTTTGACCCCCAATCTTCTGGCTACCCTCGAGGTAGCATCAATCGAGCCATCGTTGACAACAATGATCTCATCGAGAAATGCCGAACAAGAGGCTGCTTTTATTACTTTCCCAATAGTCTCTTCTTCGTTATATGCAGGAATAACCAGAGAAATCATTGCACTTCTTTCTGATTTTAAAAAATTACCAGCATTGAATAAAGCTAAATTTGTCCTTCAAGGATTAAATGTTTCTTAAGTATTATACTCTAAAAAATAAAATTCCTCAATGTTTGTTATCAAAAATAAAGACACAGAGAATCCGACTATCCTTGGGATCAAGTTTTAATGCAGGCCGTCCAACTTGAGATAAGGTATATCTTATTTGTCGCCGATGTTTTTTAAAAGAAATTTTCTAAAAAACAATAATCTCTATCTAATTAACAATTGAAAAAGAGGATGATCAGGAAAATTTAATGAAAGCTAAAACAGTAAAAACAAAAAGGGGCCTTGCAAACTTTTTAAAAACCTTTTGGATATTATCAGTCTAACTCGGGTTGACAAGAGTTCATTGATAATTTCTTTAAAGGAAGTTTTATAGGGTCTTTAAAGATCTATTGGTGCCAGGGGCGGGATTCGAACCCGCGACACCAGCGTTATGAGTGCTGTGCTCTAACCAACTGAGCTACCCTGGCTTGCGTTTCAACTTTTCTTCAAAAAAAGCGCTCTTCTGCCCTTTAAAATAGCAGACTTGCTTCATAAAGAAAAGTTGAAGAATTATTGAAAACGCTATAAAAACTGGTAGTTGTAAAGTCTTGACGCGGAGGCACAACCTGCTAATTTTCTTTACAGAGCACGTTTTACCTAAGGTACACGCCCAAAGGAGGGTGAATGTTGTTTTTGCACGAAGCGTACTTTGGGAAGTGCCCCCGCGTGCAGGGTTGCAGAGTTAAGAAAGCCTAGAGTTAACAACCTTAAAGACTCTTAGTTTAGGTTAACAGTTAGAAACTATTCTTTAAGAAGGCTTAAAAGTAAGCCCTAGTTTAATATTGCCTTCCAAACAAAAACAGAAGATCAGAAACAACTGATTTATTTTTAGGTTTAACTATAAAAGAAAGGATGAAAATGGCAACACTAAAAAAATTAAAGGTCTTTTCAATTATTTTTGCCTTTTTCTTCTATACGCTTTATCCTGGTCTTTTAAGGATTCCAACCGTAAAGGCTGAGGGATTAAATGTCCGGATTATTAGCCCCCAAACCGGTAAAAGCGCTAAAGCGGTTGAGTATTCAATCACTGGCGGTACTGCTACCAATGGAAAAGTACAGGTCAAATGTGGCATTAATCAATATTCAAAAGATCTTCTTGGCAGCGAATTAAGTGGTGTGCCTACTGTCCAATTTAGCAGTATACCCGGTTTGGAAAACCTAAATACGGCCTACAATTGCACAGTAACTATCTCTCTTAATGATAATTCGGTTTCCGACTTTGTCGCAGGCATTATAATTGATCAAGAATCGCCGGTAATCTCGTCTCTACTCCTTAGAGATAACCAAGGCCACATTAACCCCTCGCAAATCACCACTAACAAGATAGATCTGTTGTTCACTTTTTCGGATAATGCTTCGGACTCTACCAAAATCCTTTATTCATATAAAGTAGATGGGCAGGAGAAGGTTCACTTTTACGAAAATAAGAGCATCTCTACTCTACAAAGCGAAATAGTTTCGGGCCTCAGTTATTATGTAATTCCCAACATTGAGTTTACCGATGTTTCCGGAGATCACAATTTTGTCTTAATGCTTAAAGATGAAGCCGAGAATGAGAGCCTACCTAGCTCCACAACTGTCTACTTAAACAGCACACCTTCTGCCCTTATTAGCTTTCCTACCCCTCATACAGCCAATCGCGTCAATATTACCTTCTCCGAAGATTTATCTTCAGCCCTGCTAGAGATTATAGATAGCACCACAGGAGAGGTTTATGGCTCACTCTCGCTTGCGGGTGAAGAGCTAAAAGCTGCTCCTCACACAATTACTCTTAATAGTATTTCTACTGCCCTGCAAAGCAAAAGTGTCTTAGTAAAAGCTATCCTTAAGGATCTTTATGGAAATGAAGGCACAAGCGTCTCTTCAGAGAGCCGTATTTTGGACTTTAGCTCTCCGCAAGTCACAGAGAATATCATCAAATTTAAAAATAGCTATGACGCCACCCTACCGGTGGCAATAGGAGCACCAGTAACGACGGAAAACAGGATAGATCTCTACATAGAGAAAGATAGTTTGACCGACAACCTCACAGCAACACCCAATCTGAAAATCAGTTTCTCTAATGACGGCAGCAATTTTGGGAGTGTAAGTGACGCCAATGGTCAGGTTTCCGGAACTCCAAAAGAGCTTTCCTCGTTTACCAGCGAGACAGTTGCGGGTAAAGAATATTACAAAGTAAGTAACTGGTACCTGCCATCCGCTTACGGCAGCTATTTTGTCTGGGCGCGTGTTTACGATGAGGCAGGCAACGTCATTACCTTTAAAAATGGACCGATAAGGTATGAAAAGCGCATCAGCGAGATGGTCAGTCGTGATTATTCAGGCGGAGAAAACTTAAAGAATCTCGGACTCTGGTCGGATGTAAAAATTGTCTCTGGAAAGATAAAGAGCGGTCAACCTACCCAAATGATCGCTCTGCGTTATTCGCAAAAGCCTGATGGTGTAGACTCGCTACCTTCTGGCTTAACACCCCTACCAAAGTATTTTGAGATCTACTTTACTCCGGAAGATGCTGTAGAGTTTCCTCTTACCCTCAGACTCTACTTTAGTCAGAGCGAACTTGATGCTATTGGTGCCACTACTGACAAGATCGTGGGTTTGGGTTATTTGGGAAGCGACAATCAATGGCATCTCTATAGCGGTGCCGGCGAGAGTCACCAGGTGGTCAAACCCTCGGATATTGCTGGCTTTGCAGGCTATGTAGAATCCACTATTACCCATCTTACACCTCTGGCGATCCTTGCGGACGTCACTCCACCAGCCAAGCCCACTACGGTTAGTGTCAGTTTGGAGGATACTACTGCCAAAATCAGCTGGCAGCCGGTCCCAGAGGCAGTCAAATATCTCCTAAAACTTACCCTGACAGACGATGGCACGGTCGTTACTTTAGAGACAACCAATACTTCTGTCACCCTAACCGGCTTAGAGGTGGGTAAAAGCTACACGGTTAGCCTAGAGGCTATAGATAAATATGGCAATAGAAGCGATACTTTTATTTCGCCTAGCTTTACTATACCCAAACCAGCTCCAGCTGTTAGTCCGACACCTACAGCTGTATCTCCAACACCGACCGCTACACCCGCACCCACCCAAAAACCCATTGGCGTGGTAGGCGTAGCTCAAGCCCAGGAAGCTCAACCAACCATTACTGTTTCACCTGCACCTTCGCCCACCATCACGCCTAGCCCTGAAGTAACACCTGAAATCACTCCCTCGCCAGAGATAACCGAAGAGACAGCAGCCAAAGACAGAACCCCTTGGATAGTACTGGGTGTTTTGATTGTCTTGGCTGCAGCCGCTACTGCTGGCTACTTCTACTGGTTCAAAGAAGAAGAACCTCTCTCTATAAATAAAGAGGAGGAAAAACCTGAGAAAAAGAAAGGTGAAGATAAAAAACCGCGCTGGTAAACAGGGGTGTCGATAAGCAAAGATTAACAACTCCAAAAACTGTTTTCTTTTGGAGGTAAACAATCTTAAAAAAGAAAGAGTCTGCCAAAAGCAATCTTGGCTGTTTCTAAAAAAGACTTACCCCAACTGAGCTTTTTGACTAAAATAAAAATAAAATGAAGATTGCTATTCTTTCGGATACTCACGATAATTTAACAAAGATTGACCGGGCGACCAGAATAATTAACGAGAAAAAGCCTGACTGGGTGCTGCATTTGGGTGATTGGTGTGCTCCCTTTTCGGTACTAAGGCTGGGAGTAAAAAACCTTAAAAGCGTCCTAGGCAACAATGATGGCGACTTGCTACTTCTTGCCAAAACCATAGAAAGCCTGGGGGGAGAGCTCTTGGGAGAATTTGCGGTTCTGGAGATGTTAGGAAAAAAACTGGCCCTCTTGCATGGCCAATACCCGGCGATGGTGGAAGCGCTTGCTACTTCTGAGCAATTTGATTATCTACTGGTGGGTCACACCCATCAAAAAACCGAGAAGCGGGTAGGCAAAACCCTCATTGTCAACCCTGGCTATGATTCTTTAGGTCTGCTCTCTCTGAAAAACCAGAAATTAGAATTTCTCAGAATCGCTTAAAAAATTTCCCTGGCTTTCTTAAAATAAAAATAAAAAGAGGCAAGTTTCTGGTGGGCGCGCTAGGACTCGAACCTAGAACCGGACGTGTATAAGACGTCTGCTCTAACCAATTGAGCTACGCGCCCTTAAAAAACAGAGCCTCTGCCTGCCTCTATTATTAATTTAATACTACAATTATTTAAATTCTTCAATTACTTAAGTATAATTAAAAGTAATGACCGAAAATCTAGACAATGCTTTTGACAACCTTCTCAGAAGAAGGGCTTTAAGGCGTGCCTTAAAAATCTTCAGCATCGTCCTTCTCTCTCTTTCCCTACCCTTCTCTGCTTTCGCTGCCTATAAAGAAAACTATTCTTTAAAGCTTCTACCCAATACCTATGTTGGTGATTTTAATTTAAGTCATAAAAGACTTAACGAAGCCCGCGATACTCTCCGAGACCTGGCAAGCCGTTTTGAAAATCAAAAATATCTTGTCAAAGATGATGAGGGAAATGCTTTTGAGATAACCCCTAAAGAGCTAGGAATCAAGGTTGATGTGGACTCGGCTTTAAGGGAGGCTTTTGCCAGAGGACACAGCGGCAATTTCTCTACCCAGTCCAAAGATCTTCTACTGGCTCCTTTTCAACCCCGACAAGTTTTTTTAAATTGGCAAATCGACAACGCTTTTTTTGAGAAGGCGCTTCAGGCAAAGGTAAAAGATTTAGAGAAAACACCAGAAAACGCCCAAATCCAGGTAACGGCTGGTGAAATTACAGTAATCCCCATGGTAGCGGGCAGAAAAATAGACAGTCAACGCCTCAGCGAAGACTTTAAACAGCTTTTTTCCAAAGAAATCATCAATGACCCACAGATAAAGACTGTCAAACTCTCCTATACCCTCATCGAGCCAGCCATTACAGATGAATATGCAACCAGCGTGGCAAACAACCTAAAAAAGATAGTAAGCGAAGATCTGGTTTTAACTTACGAAGGAAAGAGTCTACGCATTCCTAAAACTGAGCTCGCCTCCTGGCTAACGCTAACTCCTAGGGAAAATACTATCGAGGTCACACTAGATCAAAACAAGGTTTTTAACTCTCTGACTAAAGCCGGCAAGAGCATTGAAAAACCGGCAAAACCAAAGAAAATCTCTACAAAAGACGGTTCTGTGATAGAAGAGGGAGAGGATGGTCTCCAGGTAGACAAAAAAACGATGTTCCAGAATATCCTTGAGGCTTTTACGCTTAATAGTGAGGTAAACCATAACCTATCGTTAGTAGTCAACAAAATCCCTGCTGGTGAAAGAAGAGTGGCCCCTGAAGAAACTTTTACACCAGGAATGTATCCAGGGAAATACATCGAGATTGATCTGAGCAAACAGATGCTAGCTGCCTTTGAGGGAGAGAATAAGTTTATGGAGGCAAGGGTCTCTACGGGTCGCTGGTCAATGCCCACTCCCACAGGCGTCTTCTCTATCAACAACAAAAACCCACGCGCCTATTCCAGAAATTATGGACTTTATATGCCTTGGTGGATGGCCTTTATCGGCTCCGAATATGGCATTCATGAGTTACCGGAGTGGCCAAATGGCGCCAAAGAGGGCGAATCTCATTTGGGTATCCCTGTCTCTCATGGCTGTGTCAGATTGGGGGTGGGGCCGGCTAAACAACTTTACGACTGGGCAGAAATCGGCACGATTGTCTATATCCACAAGTAAAGAATTTTCGTTGAACAGAGCAAAATGAAAAAACGCATCGCAGTGCTTATGGGAGGACCTTCGGCAGAGTTTAGAGTCTCCTTAAGCACTGGTCAAAGCATTATTCAAAACCTCGACAAAGAGGAGTTTTTGCCCTCTAAAATCCTAATTGACAAAAAGAAAAATTGGTTTATTGATGATAAACAGGTTCCCTTAGAGAAGGTGATATACTTCCTCAAAAATAAGATTTGGTTCTGTTTTCTGGCGCTTCATGGTTGTTTTGGTGAAGATGGTACTGTCCAAGGTTTTTTAGAAACTCTGGGTATTCCTTACTCAGGCTCTCCGCTGCTGGCAAGCGCCTTGGCTATGGATAAACACAAAACCTTAAACCTTCTCAATCAGGCTGGCTTACCTGTTCCTTCACATAATTTTTTTCAATCGTCAATAAACATTGACAAATCAAAGATAAGTTTTCCTTGTGTGGTCTTGCCAAATAATAGTGGCTCTTCAGTAGGGGTTTCAATCTGTTTTTCACAAAAAGACCTTACAACAGGTATCAAAAAAGCTTTTTTAGAATCTCCGGCAATTATCATCTCCCAATACCTAAAAGGCAAAGAGGTCTCTGTGCCAATTTTGGGCAATAGCTACCTACCTATCATTGAAATCATCCCCAAAGTCTCTCATTTTTATGACTATAAAGCTAAATATCAAGATGGCGGCTCATTACATATCATTCCTGCCCGCCTGCCAAAAACTGTTTACAAAAAAACAGGGGAACTAGCGCTTCTTGCTCATCAGGTCCTAGGCTGTCGGGCTTATTCACGGGTAGATATGATTGTTGCAAAAAACAAACCCTATATTCTTGAGGTTAATACCTTGCCTGGTATGACCCCCACCAGTCTTTTGCCTCAGGCAGCTCTTGCAGCAGGCATTTCCTACCCTAAGCTTCTCAAACTGATGATTCAATATTCGCTCTCTTAAGATTAAAATTTTTTGAAAAGCTTGAGTAATAGTCTTGGTTCTTCCACTTCACTGACCAAATAAAGAATCGCCGAAGAAAGGGATTGTCTAACTGCCCAAAGCTGTTGGAGAATCTCATCGTTCTCTCTGTTAGCATCTATCATCGTCTCTATTCCTCTTAGCTGCCCTTCGAGACGATGTAAACGATTTTTTAGTCTTAATTTAGTTTGGTTTTTCATCATATACCCCCACTAATCCACAAAATACTTACCCTATGTATATTTTGATTATATAAAAAACAAAAATAGAGTTCAATCCTCCAATAACTAATAACTTAAGAAACCGTTATTTTAAAAAGCTACTTTAACTCAAAGCCCTCATTTAACGAAGGCAATATCACCTGGACAGAAGGAAATTGTGCTATCAGCTTTTCCTTCAGCTTCAACAGCGCTTCTTCTTCGCCATGTACACAGAAAATTTTCTTAGGAGACTGCCCTTCAAGCCACTTAAGAAGCTGGGGTTGGTCGGCATGGGAAGAGAAAGAATTAGCAAAGACCACCCTAGCTCTTACCGACATGGTCTTGTTAAAAATAGAGATCTCCTTTGCACCATCAATAATCTGTCGACCAAGCGTACCTTTAGCTTGAAAACAGGGTACAAAAAGCATATTTCTAGGATCATCTAAAAGATGAACAAGGTGGTGCTGAATCCTACCACCCTCCATCATTCCTGAACCCGCAATAATAATTCGTGGTCCAGGCTTGTCGTTTAATGTTTTAGAGAGGGTTTCGGAATAGATCAGTCTAAGTGAAGGAAAGTCAAAAGGGTCATCTCCAGAGACCACCCTATCTGCCACCGCTGGTCTTAGATAGTCAGGAAAAGATCTAAAAACGCTGACAATGTCAATGGCAAGCGGACTATCCAGGTAAATAGGAATCCTTCCTATCCTTGCATGAGAGGATAAGATATCAAAGATAAAAAGAAGTTCCTGTGTTCTCTCTATAGCAAAAGCCGGGATCAATAAAGTGCCCCTACTTTCAAGAATATAGTCAATGGCTTGATGTAAAAGCGCTATTTTACCAACTTTATCATCATGCTCCCTGTCGCCATAGGTGGCTTCCAGTACCAATGTATCTGCTGAAAAAGGCCTATCCGGCGGAGCCAGAAGCAAGGAAGGAGAGTTACCCAGATCGCCAGAGAAAAGAAGTTTATGGTCTTCTACTTCAATCTCTAAAAAGCTAGAGCCTAAAATATGCCCAGCGTCTCGAAAGGTAAAACTTAAATGATCAATCTCGCGGGGAATATTATAATCAACCTCTACGAACCGATTTAGAGTCTCCCCAAGATCTTCCTCATCAAAAATTTTAGGCACCGAGCCCTCCAGCATTAAACCAAGCGTATCCTCCAGAATCAGCCTCATAATTGCCAAAGTAGGCGGGGTGGCAAAAATATGGCCCGAAAACCCCAGTCTTACAAGGCGAGGCAACCTTCCGCAATGATCAAGATGGGCATGGGTAAGCAACACAAAATCTATCTCTTTAGGAGAAAACGGGAAGTCTTCTATATTTCTCTGAAAAGAGAGCTTGGAACCTTGAAAGAGCCCACAATCTACCAGAAATTTATGTTGCTTACCCTCCAGATAAAAACAGGCTCCTGTCACCTCGTAAGCAGCACCCGCAAAAACTAACCTCATTTAGTCTGCCTTCCCATTAAAATTAATTCTCTCATCATCTGAGATAGCCTCTAAGACTTTTTGAACGAGCCTTTGGGGCTGCTCGTCAAAAAACACCCTACCTCTACCTTTTTTGGCGATCTTAATAATTTTCTCTATCTCATCTGAGACCCCTCCGGAATGCAGTAGTACTCCCATAATCTTGCCATCCTCAAAGGCGGCCGTGAATTCATTTAGCGTACCTATTCTACCACAGACTACTATTACCGCATCGGCTGAACGAGTCAGAATAAGGTTGCGTCCGGAATAGTTAAAACCGGTATAGACTACAAAGTCTAAATAATCAAGCGGTAGATGATATTTCTTGATATGCTCCTTTCTGGAGATCGCAGGCGAGAAACCAATAACAAACCCCTTGGCGCTTTTGGCGCCTTTGGCAGCTGCTAAGGGAATACCGGTAGTAGCACCGTTTATAAGAATAGCGCCTCTCTTAGCAATCTCTCTACCCACCTCATAGGCTTTCTGATAGCCGCAGGATTCGCAAACACCCTCAGCTGAACCCGAAATTGCAATTTTATAAGGCTGTTTCATCTCCTCCTTTCTTTTTTAAATTTATTTTAGCGAATCTCCCTGCAAATTAACAGCGTCAAAAACCCTTTGTGCAATCTCCTCAAACTGCTCCAAAGAACCTTCTTTATGCAATAGGAAGCCAGCGGCTCCCCGATGACCACCACCACCGAAAGTCTCAGCGATCTTTGAAACATCGATTTTATCATCTAACGAACGCAAACGCCCTCTTATGCCATCCTTTGTCTCCACCAAAAGCAAAACCACTTTACAACCACTGACGGTTTTGAGTTCCTTATCAATAATGCCACTGACATCAGTTTCGCTAGCCCCCAACTCCTCAAAATCTCTCTGAAAAAGATAGCTATAGAGAAAATCCTTTTTGAGCCTTATCCTCTCTATAACCCTAACCTTAACCTTCAGTTGGCTTAAAGACTGAGCTTTAAGATGGCTGACAATCTCTTCCCTTCTACCACCCAGACCAATTAGCTGAGCCGCTACAGTGAGCGACTTGGGGGTGGTGTTAGTATTTTGAAACATCGCAGTATCAGTGAGAATACCGCAAAGCAGGCAGGTGGCAACCTCGGGGTTAAATAAAGAGAGCGTCTTAGGAGTAGAGTTGTCTTTAGGTAGAAACTCTTCCTTTAGACCGCTGCCCAGCGCCTCCAAAAAAGAGACCAGAACCTCTGCGGTGGCTGTGGCCGCAGGATCAACCAGATTTACACTTCCAAAGCCGCTATTACTCTTATGGTGGTCAATGTTTAAAATCGTTGCCTTCCCCAACGCCTCTTTTGCCGCAGACAATTCAGGTTGAAGCTGACTGAGATCAGAGACGTCAAGAATTATTAAGGTATCGGGTTGAAAAATTTTATTCTCTACTTTGACATTGTTCGGCTCAATACTCTTTTCGGCAAAGCTAATTTTGATTTGTAATGCCCCCCTCTCTAAATCTTTCCTAAACATTAAAGTGGCTTCAGAATCAGCCACGCCTTCCAGGGTAAAAACCACCTCTTCTTCTTGGAGACGATTGGTCAATTTCTGATAGCTAGGTAAAAACTCGAAGCCAGCATCAGGGGTACCCAGATAAACCGCCTTTACCTCCTTCTTTAAACCCTGAAGCACCAGCAACAAAGCCAGAAGACTTCCTAGGGCATCACCATCAGGATCTCTATGGGTAAGTAGAGTAATCCGTTGGCTCTTGGCGATGAGCTCGATGGCTTTCTGTTTTTGGGAAGCTTCTAACATAAACATTATATAATAGCTCAAGCTAGCTAAAAAGTCAACCCGGCCGGGAAAAGGCGTTTTGGCTACCTTAAGCCTTCTTTCAAAAAATCGTCAAAAAACCTCTTGTCTGGATAAAACAGGGCCTCAGCAGATATTGATAATCATTAATTATTATTGTGTCAGCTTATCTCATCAAGGAGGTGTAGAGATGAAAGTGGTGGGAGTTGGCACCATTGTAGAATGAAACCATATACGTCGAGATGGCGTAGTAGTAATGGCCACAAGCTGTTTATAACTGAAAACGCTTGGTGGCCAAAACCACCAGCGAGAATTAGTAGGGACGATCGCCTCTACTGGTGTGAAGTTGCAAATGATTCCCGCCCACCGCGAGTCATTCAGTGCCTAGAGAGAAAAACACTGGGACTCTGGCTTAAACCCCAGAAGTCAGTGGCCAGCACCAAGCAGCTAGATGAAATTGTGCCGGCAATCCAGCGCGAGAAGGAGTATGTAGATTATCGCCTAAAGAACGGCGAGATAACAGAAGAGGAGGCAGAAGAAGAGCTGCATCTTCGCCAGTCCAAACTCTATGGTGAGGCGGCTGCAGTTCTTAAACTGCTCTGGGATCTTCGTGAGAACCAAACTTCCAACAAAAACTGTTTGACCCTTACGAAGGAAGTGCTGGTGTTAGCCCGCACCTATAATGATCCTCCCACCATCTATTGGTGGGCATACAAAAATAATATTCCCGACTGATGGAAACAGGATCGGGAAGGGAAACCGCTGCCAAACGGTCTAGACAGCCTCACCCATGAAGTAGTAGCTCTAAGAAGTGGCTGCCCAGAGGAGAACAAGGGCTTCTTTGACCCCAACCCCCTTCCTTTTAAGGAAGGGGGTTGCTTAAATCTGGTTTTAAGTTGTCTTTAAGCATAGTTTTTGCTATCATTAAAAAAATCTTAAAAAATATAAGATGGAACAAGGAGTAAAATGCCAGTAAGTAGATCCGCCAAAAAGGCTCTGAAAGTCTCTTCAAGAAGAAAGAAAGAGAATGAGCTTTACAAAATCCTTCTTAGAAAGACCATTAAAGCAACAAGAAAACATGCTAACCTAGAGAATTTAAGACTGGTTCAAAAAGCTCTAGATAAAGCAGCTCAAAAAGCAGTCATCCATGAAAATAAAGCCAGAAGACTGCTAATAAGACTTACCAAACTTGCTAAAAAACCGGATAAGAAATAGATGACTCTCAATTTTCTTCTAAAAGGAGGAGGGTTTGCTCTGCGTTTTTTAAGAGAGACCATTATTTTTTTTCTTCTCCTGATTCTTACACACACCTTCGTTGCCACAATTATTGTAGTTGATGGCACCAGTATGATTCCTAATCTTAAGGATCGGGAGATTATTGTCTTAAACAAACTATCTCGCAATCTTGCCCTAAAGAGGGGAGAGATTGTAGTTTTCCATTATCCAGGCGATCCTCGACGCAATTACATAAAAAGGGTCATCGGTCTTCCCGGCGAGAAAGTAGAGATCAAAGATGGCATTCTTTATATAAACGATAACCCTTTGAAAGAAGAATATCTGCCGCCAGAGTTCCGAACAGAGACTCCTAATCAAATCCACTTAAAGGTTCAAGAGGGAAGTTATCTGGTTTTGGGTGATAACCGACCAGGCTCAAATGATTCTCGCTATTTTGGGCCGGTCGAACAAAGATTTATTGTTGGCACGGCGCTTATGTCAATTCGCTTTAACGGACTTAAAAAATTGCCGGAGTTTCATGTTTTCTCTCTACCCTACTATCCCCGTCTACAGAAAAATTAATCTACCTCTGGTTTTACTTCCTTAATCAGGGGCTCTGCAACATGGAGGCTTAAAGGATTCAGGGCCTGATAAAAATCCATGGCAGAGTGAATTGGCTTGTCCGAGGTAAACCAAGAGGGAGCAGTAAAGGGGAGATTGGCGAATTGCTTAGACCAGATTACTGCTTTATTGAAGACGATGGCATAAGGTAAAAAGCGGGTATAAATTTCTGGTCTTAGGTTGTTGACGGTTGTCGGATCAGCGCCCCCCAGAAAATTAGCAAAAGAGGTCCATTCTTGAAGGGCAATCAGTCCCTCCCTGGTATAAGCTGTAAAACCATGACCGAGATCAAAAATTATCACGCCAGAAATAATTAAACCAATCCAGAACAGGACTACATAAGGAGGATCAGGGAAAAACTTAATAGAGGCAAGAAAGCCCAAGATGCCCAAAAGAACGGTCACAACCCCCCCAAGACGCCATTTAAGATGCACTTCTCTGAGGTTAGCAATAAAAAGCCCCAACCTAAAGACAAGATCATAAACACCTATAAAAAGATCATTAATTTTAGATGTAGAAAAATTGCCTCGAAGGCTAAAATCTTTATTCTTAAAAATCTCTTCCAAAAGAGCCTTTTCAAAATCATAAAGCCCTATGGTATCTCTTTTGCGGATAGTAAAAATGAGCTGATTCTCTTTATCAACCATAAACAAGTAGCCACGATTAGCAAGATCCAAAAGAGTGGCAAGAATCTCTTTGGAGCTAATTCTCTGTTTCAATAAAACCCCGACTATTGCTGGTGGCAGGGTGCTGGGTGGTATGGGCCTAATAGAGGGCTTTAGCACTCGCCTTTCCTCCAGCCTTCTTAAAGAAAGAAGGGCTACCACCAACCAGCCCAAAAACGCCACTATCACGCTTACGGCTACCCACAGGTAAACCGGCTGGGCTGCCAACCAATCTTTAAGATAATGATGCCAAGGAAGCTTAAAAGTGCCACGGGGCCAGGAGGCAATAATGGTGATTAAGGCTTTCTCGCCAACATAATAAGCTATATACCTCGCCTTGTTTTCAGAAACACGAATCTCCTTACCACCAACACCATGGACAGCGATCATATCTAGCTTTGGCTGAGGAAAGTCTGCCGGCCAGATAAGATCAATCGCAATCGTATCATAAACCTTACCAGGCTCTTCTATAGCCAATAATCGTAATTCATCGCGGTCTTTCAGCCTGTAGACCCGCTGCGTTAGTTTCTCTTTTACCTCGCCCGGCTCTCTCTTTTTAAAAAGAGAACCGTCTTCGTCAATATAAAGCACGATATCTGAAATATCCGCATCCAATACTGGTGTTTGGATAGAAGATTCATCTGCAGAAACCTTAAGAGAAGCAGCTACATAAAAAAGAGTGGCAACAGAAATGGCCAAAGCCGCAAAGAGAAGAAATCTTTTCCAGTCAAGACCTATCTCTTTTAAGATCTCTTTAAGAATATCTCCCTCCTTGTCTTAGTTGAAAGGTTAAACGCTTTTTAACAGAAAAAAGGTGAGTGTCTCTTTCTCTTGCTGACCAGTTTTCAGCTTATAGTCTAGCTCTGCTAGTTTTAGATAAGAGAAAAACAGCCATTCTCTACCTCTATATTTTAAGCATTTTTTTCTCAAATTGAAAACGAAATCCGGTAGCTGGGGAAAGGCTTGCCTACCTCCTTCCGAAAAAAGAATCAGCTGTCTTAGTGCATAGACCAATCCTCCAAGCATCTCTTCGGGCGGTTTATCGCTTAGTTGCACAAGCAACTGGGCCAATCTTTCTTTATCGCCAAATAACCAGGCATCGGCCAATTTAAAAATATCGCCCCAGGCAGGAATACTTAAGATCTCCGCAGCGGCAACACCTGCCTTTTTCGCCAGTCTAATTTTCGCAGCCTCATTAAAAATAAACCATTGGTCTTTCTCTATTAATTTCAATATTTCTCTCCTTTGATAGAGGGAAAAGCCTGCCTTAATAAGTTCACTCTCAATAACCGCTAATTCTTCCTTAGAAAGAAGAGAGACTCTCTTAATTTTGAGTGGGTGCTCCAACTTAAGCTCCAACTTGGGGCTCTCTTCTAAAAACACAAGGGAGGTAGCCTGAGGAAGAGTCTCGTAAAATTGAAAGAAGCTCTTCTCGCCGAAGGCCTTAAAACCATTCTTCAGAAAGATTAAGCGTCTCTCTGAAAAAAGTGGGGTTAATAAAAGCGCTTCTTTAAGCTTCCCTAAAGAGGATTCTTCACAATCAATACTCTCCACCTCGCCATTGGCATAGCTTTTCAAAAACCGCTCCTTAAGCTTTTTTTGGGCTAAAGCCAAAGCCAATCTCTCTTTTGAGTAAAGCAAAAGATGCATCTTAACCTTCCTCTACTTCATACTTTTTCAGCTCTCCCCAGTTCTTACCCACTTCAATTTCGACTTTTAACGGCACGCTTAATTTGACCGCATCCTCCATAGCCCTTTTTACCTTACTAGCCACCTCCTTAAGATGCGCTTCTTCTACCTCAAAGACCAGTTCGTCATGCACTGTTAAAAGTAGGTGGGCGCCTTCTATATCTGCTACTTTAAGCATTGCTGATTTAAGAATCTCAGCCGCAGTACCCTGGGCCGGCATATTGATAGCCACCCTCTCGGCGTAGCGTTTTAGATTAGCGTCCTGGCTGTAAATCTCCGGCAGAAAAAGCCTTAAGCCAAAAAGGGTCTCGGCATAGCCTGTATGCTCGGCTTTAATAATACACTCTTCCATATAACGCTTTACGCCTTTAAAAACTGCAAAATAACGCTCAATAAATCTTTGGGCCTCGTGGCGATCTAGACGAGCGGTTTCAGCTAAACCAAAAGCAGAAACGCCATAAATGATGGAGAAATTAATAGCCTTAGCCAAGCGTCGCTGCTCCTCACTAACCTCCTCTGCAGGTAGACCAAAGAGCTGGGAAGCTGTCCAGCTATGAATATCGGCGCCCTTTCGAAAAGCCTTGACAAGCTCTTTATCTTGGGAAAAATGGGCAACTACCCTTAGTTCAATTTGAGAATAGTCAGCTGAGAGAAGCAGTCTTCCCAAAGGAGCCTTAAAAGCCTGACGAATCAGCCGCCCCTCTTCGCTACGCACTGGGATATTCTGGAGATTGGGATTGTTAGAAGAAAGTCTGCCGGTAGTCACATTGGTCTGTGAATAAGTCGTATGCACCCGACCAGTCTTTGGGTTAATCAATCTTGGCAGATTATCAATGTAGGTAGAGATAAGTTTGTTCTTCTCCCGATATTTAATAATTTTGTCAATAACAGGGTGGAGGTGGCGTAGTTTTTCTAACTCCTTAAAGGCGGTTGAGGGACCATGGCTTTTGCGCCTGATACCAAGGGCGCTAATCCTTAAACGATTAAAGAGGACATCAGAAAGTTGAGCAGGAGAGTTGATGTTAAATCGAAAACCCACTTCTTTATATATCTCTTCAACAAGCTCCTCCAGACTACTCATTAAGGATTGCTTTTGGCTCTTTAATATTTGGGGATCTATTAAGATACCCCGTCGCTCCATCTCAAACAGGATACTAAGAAGCGGCATCTCAATCGTAAAGAAGAGCTCCTCTTGACCGCTCTTTTTGAGTTTCTCTTTAAAGACTTTAAAGAGCCTCAAAGTGAAATCAGCATCTTCGCAGGAATAAGAAGCTACCCTCTCTAGGGGTACCTCTGACATTAAAATCTGTTTTCTACCGCTACCAATCAGAGCCTCAATCGGTGTCAGCTTGGCTCCCAACTCGGCAAAAGCCAGCTCAGAAAGCGAAGGGTTGCTTCTGTTGGGATCAAGAATATGGGCAGCAACCATTGTATCAAAGAGAGAGAGACCTTTTTCTGGGTAATCTTTACCTGCTATCTGAAAAGCGATTCTCTCCTTTCCTTTTCTTTTTATGTTAATGCCAGCGTTACTTAAGGAGTGCAAATCAAATTTCAAATTATGACCAACAAGAAGAAGGTTATCCTTGAGATTCTCAAATATCCTAAACATTGCTTCCTTGGGTAGATTTCTAGCATCCTTATGGGCAAAAGGTAAATAAAAAGCCTCTTTTTCTGAAAAAGCTAAACTTATACCGATAAGTTTCTGGGTAAGACTACTTAAGCCATCAGTCTCTGTATCTAGGGCCATCAGGGAGGCTTTGGTCAAGCGGGTAAGAAAATCGTCAAAATCCGCCTTGGTTATCAACTGGTAGTAAATCTTCTTATCCTCTCTCTTTGGCTCTTCTAGAAAGAGGGATGGCGAGGTTTGAGGTAATTTGTTCAGCAAAGAGAAGAATTCCAGCCTTTTAAGAAAAGTAGCTACCTTCTCTGGATCAAAGTTGCCAAAAGCAGCTTTTTCCAAGTCTAATTTTAGGGGAACAGAGCTTTCAAGTTTAACTAAATCATAGCTTCTCAAAAACTGTTCTTTCGCAGAAAGAATTTTTTCTCTCAAAGCCTCGTTTATCCCCAGCTCTTTAAGCTGAGAGACAGAGGCTTTTTCGAGAAACTTAAGCAGCTCCTGGGGCTCTTCAAAATTCCTGGCTAACTTAAAGGCGCTGGTTTCGCCCACGCCTTCTACACCTGGAATGTTATCTGAAGGATCGCCCATTAAGCTCTTTGCCAGTAAAAAACCTTTTGGCGTTACCCCCTTTTCCTCTTTTAATATCTTCTCGTCATAGAGAAGTGAGTCTTTAATGCCTCGCTTTAAAGTCCAGATTTTGACATTGGGTGAAAGTAATTGAAAAGTATCCTTATCACCAGTAGCAATAATGACTAAGAGGTCTTTCTTGGCAACTTTGTTAACAATGGTGGCAATTACATCATCGGCCTCAAAACCTGCCACCTCAAAAACCGGGATCGCCATAACCCTCACTAGCTCTTTGGCACGTTCTAACTGGCTGTACAGCTCCTCGCTAACTTTGGGGCGTTGAGCTTTATAAGCCTGGTATTCCTGATGACGAAAGGTCTTACCCGGTGGATCAAAGCAAGCAATTATGTAAGAGGGCTCCAGCTTCTCTATTGCTGAAAATAAAGAGTTGGCAAAACCAAAAACAGCATTCGTAGGTTCGCCGCTATGGGTTTTCAGAGTAGGAGGTACTGCGTGAAAAGCCCGATGGACAAGAGCATTGCTATCTAATAAAAGAAGGGTTTTTTTCGCCATCAGCTTAAAATTATTATATCCTTAATTTTTTGGCTAGCTGTTTTTTAAACGAAAAAATCTCTTTAGACTAAAACTCTCAAAAATAATGTGCAGCTCTTCCATCTTAAAAAGGTCAGCTGTCCCAACAAATGCAACCAGAAAAACCCCGAAGGCAAATGCTGTTTGACCTAAAAGCCCAAATACTCTGTGGGTGTCTAGAAAATAATCAGCAAGTCTTAAACTTAGCCAACAGAGTAGTGTGGCGGTCAGACTAATCAGCAGAGCTCGAGGAACCAGCCTGACAAAGAAATCTCTCTCTATCTCTTTGCTAAAAATATCTCTCCGTAAATCAAAATAAAGAAGCCCTGCAAATAGAATTTGACTCAGGCTATAGCTCAGCGCCAACCCAGCCACACCCAGTCTGCTGAAAAAAGTTAAAGAGTAAGCAACAATAAGTGAAAGCAAGACCGAGAAAAACGAATAATACATTGGTTTTATGGTATCGTGTTGGGCATATTTAACTCTTGTAAGAATCACAACCAGCCCTGCAAAAACAATCCCCAAAGAGAAGAAGCCGAGTGTCTCAATGGCCAGGCTGGTACTCCTCCAATCCAAGCTTTTACCCAAAGCAAGATAAAGCCTTGTTAGCTGAGCCCGAAGAACCCACATTAAAAAACTACTAGGAATTAAAAGAAAAAGCACTATTTTTAAGGCACTGATGGCAGATTGCTGAAATTGGGAAAGATTCTTCTCTGCCCAGGCTAAAGAGAGGACAGGAAAAATTGCAAGCATCAAGGCATTCGCCACAATGACAGTAGGGGTAGTGGCAAAATCATTGGTCAAGTTCAAAATGGCGATGGATTTTGCGCCTGTAAAAGAGGCAAGCAGCGTCAACACCAGTGTTTGCACCTGAAGAAGGGTCAGACTCACTGTTCTTGGTACCGCTAATTTATAGGTTCGAAAGACTAAAGGATCAAAAAAGGTGATTTTTTTTGGAAGACTCAGTGGCAGTCCTATTAAACCGGGCATCTGGATAAGAAAGTGCAAAAAAGAACCAACAACCACCCAGCCTACTACTCCGTAAATACCCCAAAAGGCATAGCCTAGACCGCCAACAATAATCGAGAGATTATAGATAAGCGGCGCCAGCGCATAGAAAAAAAAGCGGCTCTCTGCTTGCAAAACGCCACTCACTATATAAGAGAGACCAAAGAAAAAGGGGGAGAGTAAAAGTAGGCGACCAAGGCTGGCGGTTAAATTTTTGATTTCCGGTGAAGCACCACGCACCAAAGACTGCGCCAAAAATGGCATCAAAAAGTAGAGTAAAATTAAAAGCAGAATCATAATCAGAGTTGTCAGCAGTAAAAGTCTGCTCGTATAATCTAAAGCTTCTTTGGTGGAAGACTTAATCTTTATCTCGCTATAAATTGGCACCAAGGCAGTGCTCACGGCACCTAGAATTAAAAGATTAAAAATTAAATCCGGCCATTTAAAAGCGGCAAAATAAGCATCCAGATACTCAAAAGGAGTCACAAATTTGGCAAGAATGATATTGCGAAAAAAACCTAATATATTAGACAAAAGGAGCGTAAAGGAGAGTAATAAACTAGCTTTTTTAACCGACATTATGTTATCGCAGGCTCTTTAAGAGGCAGTTTGAGATCTTTAAACAGCTCTTCAAACTCCCTGCCCTCTACCGTCTCTTCCTTTAATAATTTTTCCGCCAGTTTATCAAGGATATCGCGATATTTTTTAAGAAGCTCTTGGGCCCTTGTGTAGGCCTTCTCTATGATTGCCCTCGTCTCTTCGTCTATAAGAGTAGCAATCTTATCCGAGTAATTGCGCTCCACCCCAAGCTCCTTTCCCAGGAAAACCAATTCTTCTTTCTCCCCATAGGTAACCGGACCTAATTTATCAGACATACCAAACTCTGTGACCATCTTGCGAGCAATTTTGGTAGCCTCCCTTAGATCATTCTCTGCTCCTGTAGTCACCTCGCTAAAGACTATCTCTTCAGCCACTCTGCCGCCCAAAAACATCGCAATCATATCCTCAAAACGCGATCTTCGATAGAGATGGACATCTTCAAGCGGAAGGCTTAGGGTATATCCAAGTGCAGCACCTCGCGACACAATGGTAACCTTGTGAACCGGGTCGGTGTTTGGCAGGATTCTCCCCACCACCGCATGACCAGCTTCATGGTAAGCGGTGATTCGTTTTTCTTGTTCAGAAAGTACCCGCGATCGCTTCTCCGGACCCATAATAACCTTTTCAATGGCAGCGGTGAAATCAGTCTGAGAGATAAAACGGCGGTTTTCACGAGCGGCAAAGATGGCTGCTTCATTGGCGATATTCTTAAGATCCGCGCCCGAAAGCCCAGGACTCTGTCTAGCGATCTCCTCAAGATCAACATCCTGCGCCAGAGGCTTATTGCGAGTATGTACCTTTAAAATCTCTAACCTCTCCCTCTTATCAGGCAGATCAACCACAATCCTTCTATCAAAACGGCCTGGTCTCAGGAGAGCGGGGTCAAGAATATCAGGCCGGTTGGTGGCGCTCATCACAATCACTGAGGAATTGGTTTCAAATCCATCCATCTCGACCAGGATCTGATTTAAGGTTTGTTCTCTTTCATCATGACCGCCACCCAGACCGGCACCCCGATGTCTACCAATGGCGTCTAATTCGTCAATAAAAATAATAGAAGGACTATTGCGTTTAGCTTTTGCAAAAAGATCTCTGACCCGAGAGGCACCTACCCCCACAAACATCTCCACAAACTCCGAGGCCGAGATGGAGAAGAAGGGGACATCAGCTTCACCGGCTACAGCTTTGGCGAGCAAGGTTTTACCTGCGCCTGGCGGCCCCACTAGCAGCACCCCCCGAGGAATCTCTGCACCGAGCCGTCTAAACTTCTCAGGATTCTTTAAAAACTCTACCACTTCCTCAAGCTCCTGTTTCGCCTCCTTAAGACCTGCCACATCTCTAAAGGTTACCTGGACGTTATCGATTGGACGGGCGTTAGAGGCGCCAAAGCTTAAGGCCTTAATATTAGCACCCTGTGCTTGTCTCAGCATTAACCAAAGCAAAAGTCCAATAAGAAGCACCGGTACAATGGAGTTTAGAAAAATAGCCAGCCAAGTATTATCTTTTTTCATCTCGGCTTTTATCTCTACCTGATCCGGTGTAATCCCATAATCCTTAAGGGTGGCATTCCTTTCCAGAGTAGAGCGAAGGGTTTCGCCGGTTTTAGTTTTTATTTCTAACTCATTATCCTTATTAGTAATAGAGGACAGTTTACCCTCTTTGGCCAAACGTGCCACCTCAGAAATAGAGACCTCCTGCGGCTTTTTTAAGCTAAAACTCGAATAATAACCCGAAAGTAAAATAAGGCCCACAAAGAGCGCTACAAACAAAAGCAATGATCTTATACCTTTTAAATCTCTCATATTTTTAAGAATAGCAAATATCTGATTTTTTGTCAGCTATACCAAAAGGAGCTGACCTTGTTTCAATTTTAGGAGTCTGAAAAAATAGAAATGAAGACTTGTACCTTAAGAGGAGGTAAACCCGATGGCAAAGAAGACCTTTCTGTTCCTACTGCTATTTAGCATCTCTCTTCTGGGGAGAGCTGGTTGGGCAGAGTGGCAGAAAACCATCTTTCACGTACATACCAAATTCTCTGATGGTCTCTTAAGCCCACAAAAGCTTGAATATCAGATTCAGCTGCGTCACCCTGATGTCAAAAATATCGTCTTTACTGATCATGATCGCACCCTCTTTGAGAGCCCACCCCAAAGCTTTGCTGGAAGTAAATACCTAGAACTTAGAAAGCTCTGTGTGAACACCGAAAACCCTGCTCTCTTTGCTGGCTGCGAACTTACCATTCAGTATCTCTCAGAAGGGCGAAGGTACGAGTCCCATTGCCTCATTCCTTATCTTAATGACGAGCTATTCCGAATTCTTGCAGAGTACAATGGCTGGACTAACGATAAGGATGCCCAATGGGGGCAAGGCAGATACTGGGCAGATGATAGTTATTTTGCCCAGTATCCAAAAGCTATTTTGTCTCAAGCCTACCAGGACGGCATACCCATAGTCCTCGCCCATCCTTTCGAGCTTAATGAGTTAGAACTAACCCTGCAAAAAGCAAAAGTTGCCTCTCAACTACCTCTAGCATCGATAGTCCAGGTGGTCTTGGAAAGAGAGGGGTCCAAAAAGCCGGTGGACGAAAAAAATAAAAGCCTTCTTAAAAAGGCTAAAGAGGCAGCCATAAAACCGATAAAAGATTTATATGACTGGTCAAGCACTATGGGCCTCTTGGCAGTAGACCTTCCGAGAGAAAACATCATCTACAAGTATGTTTCTCCCTCAATAGAGATTGTTGAGCAAAGCATTCCCAAGGGCAGTCTTGTCTACATTGACCTTTTTAATGCTTACGGTCATGAGAAGTCCCTTAACCGCGAATTTCAGTTAGCCAAAACCCTTGAAAAGCGAGGCTACAAGGTGGCTTTTATGACCAGCGCCGACTGGCATGGTATCACCAACAAGGTGATTAACGAGTGGCTGCCAATCTCTTATGATAAAGTGGTTAAGACGCAAGATGTAGTAGAAGATATTCTGCTTTCCACATTAACCGCCTGGCCAGATCAGCTAGGTCATCTTAACTTCTTCTACCCCTATTTCCGAAACGGCTACCAGAATGGTACCTCCACCACAGCAGTAGAAGACTACTGGTTTAGCGAGGTTTCACCGCTACCCAGCAAGGAGACCTATTCAGGCATTCCTGTGCTCAAAATCTCGCTCAATAAAGAGGCAACCAAAGATGATGAGCTTAAAATAGCCTTTGTGCAGGACTTCGAGCTGGCAAAGCCGCTCGTTACCTTTTCTCTCAAAAAGGGTGATAGAGTTATAAACTATGATTTAAGCAAAGTCTTTACCGATGACGGTAAAGAGCATTCTGTCTGTCCTATACTCCTTAAAAAAACGATGACAGCAGGATTCGTACCCATTGCCGCTTCTTCGCCGATTCGCTTTAAAAATGTCGAGAAGGCTAACCTCTATTTTGCTGTAGTGCTTGATGATTCTTTGAGTATGGATGCCATAGACTACGCTAGCGGGTTAAGTAAAATAGAGCGTTCGCGGCGGGGTGTTGATGAAATGTTGGCTATTGCTCCTGAGGATGTAAGCATGAGCCTTGTTATGTATCGGGCTCAAGCGGTCACCATTTCCTTGCCAAAACCAGTCAAAAAGATCAATAGGTCAGAATATTGGCAACGTAGCAGTGCAGAAGATGGCACTGCTATCGGTTTGGGTATTAAGGCCGGTCTGCAAAGCTTGCCGGCTGGCGGAAGGAGAGCGATTATTCTTCTTACCGATGGTCAAAATAATCGGCCCGGGCTAGAAGAAGCCATCGCCCAGGCGGCAGCGGAAAGAGTCCCAATCTTCTGTATAGGTTACAGAGCCGAAGGTGATGAGCCTGATTTTGCCACACTGTTTAAAATCAGCCAAGAGACAGGCGGTTTTATCTATTATGCTGATACAGAATCGGTTGGCCAAATCTTTCAGAGAATCCTAGCCACCATTACCAAAGAAAGCATGCTACTCTCCCTGCAGGATCGCCTCTCAAGAAAAGGCAACCGCTATGCCTTCAGGGTAAGCGCTGACATCAAAAGTCTGCGAGCAACTATTGCACCTACAGAGGATACTCTCATCAGCGCCGAGCTCATCTCGCCGCTAAACCAACGCTATGCTTTCTCTGGTTCGCCGCTGCAGGTGGCTATACCCGAGCCCGCTGCCGGTGTTTGGAAGATTGAAGCCTCGGCGAGTAGAGAAGCGGTGGCAATGATTTCGGCAATAGGCAGGGGGAGTTTTTCGGCAAATTTTGTGAACCTTCCTCCGCTTATTCCAGCCGAAACCGACATCAACCTCTATGTGGCGGTGAGTGGTAATAACCTGCCCAGCAAGGTAGATGTCCAAATCAAACAGCCGGAAACCAACCTGGCCGAGGCACTCCTGGGAATCAACAAACTCAACCTCTCGCTGCGACCTCTTACCAAAAGAGGTGACTATCAGGTCTACAGTGGTAAATTCTCTGTAGAGAAAAAAGGTCCCTATTTTCTGACCGCCAAAATCGATGCAGATGGCAAAAGCCAAACCCTTTCTACCTCCTTCTATGTGGGAGAAATAGCTATCAAAAAACACGAGCTCTTCTTAAATGATCTTCTGGTAGTAATCTTTGCCGATCTCATCAAAGAAATCTTTTCTAAAGAATGAGAGAAAAAACCACAAGTCTCTTTAAAGAGACTTGTGGTTTTTTAGATTTTACAAAATTTATTCTCTTGGTTTTTAGAGCTTTTATTTGCTATACTTCTTTTAGAGAAATGAGAAATCGCAGGTTGGAAATCATCATCCTTTATATATTTATTCTGTTGACTTTTTTAAGCCTGGCGATAATGGCAGCCTTTGCAAATGCTGACAAGCTTTTAGAAGGTTTGGTCTAAAACTTGACAAAAAACTGCAAAGAGTTTATTCTCTAATTAAGAATAAGAAAGGTTCTCAAAAGAAATATATGGAAGTTAAATAGCAATCTCCTCCCCTCATTCATTATTATTTTTATCTTTTCAATGGCTAAAAAAACCTCCCAAAAATCAACAACTCCTATAGTAGCTGCTCATATCAGTAAAGATTATTTTCGCACCGTCACCGCTGAAGAGCAAAAGGCGCCATTTCCTCAAAAAACCCCTCCCCAAAAAGATGCCAAAAAGTTTGCCCTGGGAAGCTTTAATGGCAGAGAGGGGAAAATTATTACTGTTGGTAAAACCGAGTCTGAAACTGCCGAGATTCGGCCTACGCCCAGAGGAACTGTCAGGGTTATTCCTCTGGGCGGTGTAGAGGAGTATGGCAAGAATATGACTGTTATTGAAAGTGGTGATGATATTGTGGTTATTGATATGGGCCTTATGTTTCCTGATGAAGAACTGCTGGGGGTAGATTATGTTATCCCTGATGTAACTTACCTAATGGAAAGAAAGCATAAAATCCGAGGGGTCATACTCACCCATGGTCACCTTGATCATATTGGTGCTCTTCCTTATCTCTATCACAAAATTGGTACCCCTACCCTCTATGGTTCACCGCTCTCAATAGAATTTGCCAAAAAGCGACTAGAGGAGTTTGGCCTGCTTGCCGGGGCCCAATTTGCTACTCTTAACCCTATAGAAGATTTCGTTCAATTGGGTGTTTTTAGGGTTCATACCTTTCATATTAATCACTCTATCCCCGGCGCGTTAGGCCTAGGCATCGAAACGCCTCAGGGTACCTTGGTCTATGTAACAGACTGGAAATTTGATCATACTCCTACAGACGGCATACACACAGATTTTGGCACTATCGCCCAGATGGGCAAAAACGGCGTTTTAGCACTTTTTTCCGACTCCACCAATGTGGAAAGACCCGGACACTCAGTCTCCGAGAAAGAAGTAGAGCATGTCATTACTGACATTATCGAAAATGCGCCGGGTAGGGTAATCTTTGCCACCTTTTCGTCTCTAATCTCAAGAATCCAACAGGTACTAAATGCCGCAGAGAAGACCGGCCGCAAAGTAGTCTTTGTCGGCAGGTCAATGGTCGCCAATGTTGAAGTGGCTATCTCTCTAAAGGCACTCTTGGTGCCGCCTAACATAATCATTGATATCAATGAGATAAAAAGATTGCGCGATGATCAAATTATTATTGTCACCACCGGTTCCCAAGGCGAAGAGATGTCCGGGCTATGGCGCATCGCCCAAGGGGAACATAAGCTGATAAAGATAAAACCTGGCGATACGGTGATTTTCTCTTCTTCTCCTATCCCGGGTAATGAAAAATCAATCTCAGGGATTATGGATGGCTTAGCCCGGGAAGGCGCCAATGTCATTTATAATAAACTTGTGGGTGTCCATACGTCAGGTCACGCCAATGTAGAGGACTTAAAATTAATGATTGCCCTGACGCGTCCTAATTACTTCATTCCCATTCATGGCGAGCGACATAAGCTAATTCTCCACGGCAAGATTGCCGAAGGCATGGGGATAAATCCCCAGAATATCCTCATTGCCGATAATGGCCAGGTGATAGAGTTTAGTCATGGCAGAGGGGTGGTCACGAATAATCGCGTACCGGCGGGTTATGTCTTAGTAGATGGCTTAGGTGTGGGCGATGTAGGCAACATTGTCCTTCGAGATCGCAAAATTATGGCCCAGGATGGCATCTTTGTAGTGATTGCCACCGTAGATCGCCAAACCGGGAAGCTGCTAACCTCACCTGATATCATCTCCAAAGGCTTCATTTATATGCGAGAAAACGAGGATTTGGTCCAAAGGGCGCGCAATGAAGTAAAGAGGTTTATGGAGAATCACTCAAAAGGACACCTTCAACATGGTCCCACTGATTGGTCCTATGTAAAAACCGCCTTACGAGACGAACTTGAGCGTTTCCTTTTTGAAACCACTCACAGAAGACCGATGGTGGTACCAGTGGTAATAGAGGTTTAAACGTTTGAATTTAAATTACAAATATGGTAATCTAGAAAAAAATAACCCGCAGGAGTTAAAATGGCAGAATTAGCTAAATCACAAGAGAGAATCAAAAAAGAAGAAAAAGCGCACACACCTAAAAGAGACAAAAAAACGAAAAAGATTACCTCTGTTAAAAATTTTCTTGATAAATATAAAAAACACGAAAAAGATACAGGATCGTTAGAGGTCCAGATTATTACTCTTACTGAAAACATAAACGTCCTTACCAAACACTTAAAGATCCATAGGAAGGATTTTGATTCAAAAAGAGGTCTACTAAAGATGGTCGCCCGTCGAAGACGGCTGCTTACCGCCCTTAAGACCGCAAGCCCTAAAGTCTATGAAAAGATGATTGCCGATCTTGGCTTAAGAAAGTAAGATGACACAGGCATACACACAGGCAAAAGAAAAGATTGGTGACCGCACTTTAGAGCTCTCCACAGGTAAGTTAGCGGGTTTGGCACAGGGATCAGTAACAGCCCAATACGGTGACACAGTAGTTCTGACCACCGCCTGTGTCTCCCCAGAACCAAAAGAGGCTGCTGAATTTTTTCCGATGCAGGTTGAGTATGAGGAACGCTTTTATGCAGCAGGCAAAATTGCTGGTTCACGCTTCATCAAAAGAGAGAATCGCCCTCCTGACTCCGCGGTACTGGCCGCTAGAATGGTCGATCGCCCCCTACGACCGCTTTTTCCTAAGAATTATCGCAACGACCTGCAAATAATTGTCACAGTTCTTTCGGTGGACTTAGAAAACGATCCTGACATCGTCGCCATCAATGCGGCTTCAGCAGCTTTACTCTCTACTACTGCTCCTTTTGCTGGCCCAGTGGGCGCAGTGAGGGTAGGCATAGATGAGTTGGGTAATTTTATCATTAACCCTACCCACAGCCAACGCGACAAAAGCCCACTTGATTTGGTGGTTGCCGGCGCCAAAGAGCGTATTAATATGATTGAAGCAGCCGCCAAAGAGGTGAAAGAGGAGGTCTTTCTTAAGGCTATCGAATTTGCCATTCCCTATATCCAAAAAACCATCGCGCTCCAAGAAAAATTGGCAGAAAAAATCGCCGCCAGTAAAGTTTATCCTCAAGATACCCAAAAAGAGCTTTATGAGGAGATAAGCAAGGTGGCAGGCAAAAGGATTGCTGAGTTTCTTAAAGAGGCAGACAAAAAACTACGCGAAGAGAATTTGGCAAAATTTGAGACCGAAATCCTGCAAAGTTTTGAAGGGAACTACAAGCAAGTAGATATCAAATCGGCTTTCCAGGCCCTGATAGAAAAAGAGGTGCGTCGTCTGATACTAGAAGAAAATTTGCGTCCAGATGGTCGCAAATTAGATGAAATCCGAGAAATCCACATTGAGGTGGGCTTGCTACCACGAACCCATGGTTCGGCTCTGTTTACCCGTGGTCAAACCCAGGTGCTTACTATTGCCACCCTGGGTGCGCCAGGCGAAGAGCAGATTATTGAGACAATGGAGGAAGAGTTCAAAAAACGCTTTATGCATCACTACAACTTTCCTCCTTATTCTACAGGCGAGATTCGGCCAATGAAGGGTGCTTCTCGCCGGGAGATTGGCCATGGTGCTCTTGCCGAAAAAGCGCTTGAACCGGTTCTTCCGCCCCAAGAGACTTTTCCTTATACCATTCGCCTGGTCTCTGAAACCCTCTCCTCTAACGGTTCTTCCTCTATGGCCTCTGTCTGTGGCTCTAGTCTGGCTTTGATGGATGCTGGTGTGCCCATCTCTGCGCCGGTGGCAGGCATTGCTATGGGGCTGGTAACCGATGAAAAAGCCGAAACCACAAATTACAAAATTCTCACCGATATCCAAGGAATAGAGGACTTTGGCGGCGATATGGATTTTAAAATTGCCGGCACCAAAGAAGGCATTACCGCTATTCAGCTGGATACCAAAATTAGTGGTCTGACTCTTTCGATGATTGAAGAGACCTTTACCCAAGCCCGCAAAGCACGACTAGAGATTTTAGAAAAAATGCAAGTGGTATTACCTGCGCCCAGGCAAGAACTCTCTCCCTACGCACCCAGAATCACCACCATCAAGATCGATCCCTCCAAAATTGGTTTGGTCATCGGCCCGGGTGGCAAAACTATTAACCAGATTATTGAGTCTGCCGGCGGCAGGGAGTTGGTAGCTATAGATATTGAATCAGATGGCACAGTGATGGTCTCTTCTAATAAGCCAGAATCAGCAAAAACCGCCATTGCTCTTATTGAGAATCTTACTAAAGAGATTAAGGTAGGCGAAGTTTACACAGGACCAGTTACCCAGATTATTAAAGATCGCAAAACTGGTAAAGAGATTGGCGCCATTGTCAAGATTACGCCTTATCATGACGGTATGGTGCATATTTCTGAGTTGGCCAACTATCGTGTTCCCGATGTTCACTCAATAGTGAAAGTGGGCGACAGAATAAGAGTTCAGGTGGTAGATGTAGATAAAGAAAGGGGACGTATTTCGCTCTCTCTAAAAAGATTAAACGAACATTAATCTTTTTTAAGCTCTTCTTCTTAATCTCTTGATTCTCCGAAAAAGGAGGTGGAGAGTTTCGTAAATAATGGCCCCAAAGAATAAAATGAGCATTGCAAAAAACAGCCAGAGATGAAGATTTTGATAGCGGTGCCAGATTCTTATAAACAGATCCGAGAAGATGAGTGCGGCGATATTAAAAATAAACGAGCCAAGAAGCGTCCATAAGAAAAATGGCCAGAACGGCATCTTGGCAAACCCAGCTACAAAAGAGCTCCAAGGTCTTAAATAACCGATAAAACGAGTAGCAAAAACAGTGATGTTGCCATATCTTTGATACCACCCCTCAAGTTTATGGTAAGCTCTCTGAAATTTGGCGTTTCGACCCAACCATTTTAAAACAAAATTATTACCACTAAAACCTAAAGCATAAGCTAGGGAGGCACCAAAAATATGGCCGCCGTTAAGCAAAAGAAGCATCAACCAGAAGCGAAAGAGTGATTCTTCTATTTGCCTTTGGGCCAGCAGATAGCCAATCTCTGTAGGCAGTGGAATACCGAGATTCTCCAGAGTCATGCTTAAGAAAATTCCTAAGTCTCCCAGTCGCTCAAAAAAGAGAAAAAGATTTTTAAGATATATCTCCAACATTATACAGAGACCTTAAAAAGTTCATTCTTTCTAAGAAAAGAAAAAAGCAGTCTTCTTAAGAAAGGCACACTCAACTGAGACCTGTAGGCAAAAACCGCTGCCTCCTTGCGAAGAAGTACGTCCCTCGGCAAAGACAATTTTTGCCAACTGCCCCCCTCCTGCCAAATTTTATCAGGTGGCAAAAGATAGGAATTGGGGGCAAATTTTTGGGGTTTAGGAAAATAGCGGTGATGGACCAGATATTGATAGCCTTTTATTCTCTTTGGGTAATTTTTTAGAATATCTGCCACCAATAAACCTGTAATTTTATGGTCTTTGTGCATATCTTCAGGAGCGGGAAAAAGAACATAGTCTGGTAAATAACTATCAATGAGTCCTGCAAAATCAAGAAAAAGTTGCAGCGGTGAAATTCTATCTAGGTAACCATCCGGATAGTTAAGAAAAACTAAATTTTTCTCCGGTACTCCTAAAATAGCAGTGGCTAAATAAAACTCCTGATAGCGCGTGTTTTTCAGATGGTGTTTATTACCATCGGTGACTAATACAATTTTTACATCGGCGCCCTTAAGAAGGGCCATCTGAATAAAGCCGGCGGCGGCAATGGTCTCGTCGTCAGGATGGGGCGCAAAAACAAGAACCCTTTCTTTATTGTGAGGTAATTCTATCTCTTGTAAGAAATCAATCTCAGCAAAAAATTGCTTCTTTTTTGTCCCTCCATAGAAAATAAGGGTTCCCAGAACCAATAAACTTAGTGCCAAAACCAGAAAGATTCTTTCTCTAAGAAGTCTTTTGAGCAACTTTTTCATAAAGAGCTCCTACCTTAGCAAAACTGCGGCCAATCTCATGGGTTACCACTTTTGCTAAAGATTCCTTGCCCATACTCTCTTGCAATTGCTGATCCTCAAGCAATCTTACTAAATATTCAGCCAACCTCTGATAATCACCCGGCGGGAAAAGAAAACCATTTTTGCCGTGAGTAACTAGCTCTGGCAAAGCGCCGGCCTTGGCTGCTACTATCGGCAAACCCGAAGCCATCGCCTCCAGGGTAACAATGCTTTGCGTTTCAATGCGAGAAGGAATGGCAAAAAGAGAGGCAAGCTGATAGATTTTGGGTATATCTTCAGATTCGTGAGCAATGGGTCCTAAAAAGCTTACAAATCTTTCAAACTGATTTTTAATTACAAATCGCCTAAATTCTTCCAACTTATCACCGCCACCCACTAGAACGAAATGGGCATCAATCTGCTTTATAACCAAAGGAGCTGCTTTAAGTAGCACATCTATGTCTTTATCTTTGTCGATGCGACCTACATAAAGCACCAAGGGGTTTGCAGGCAAATGGTATTTTAAAAGGGTCTCTGTAGGAGCCGAGTAAGCAAAAAAGCGCTCCAAATCTACTCCATTAGAGATGGCAAGAATCGGTTTTTTAACACCAAAACTAAGTAAGGTTTTTTTGACAGTCTCTGTAGGACAGATTACATAATTGCAGTCATTGTAATACTTCGTCAGATAGAGACTAAGAAATTTTCTAAGCATCCTATGAGCAGGCTTTAAAAAAGCAAGATAGGAAAGCACATAATCAAGACTGAAGTGATTAGTAATCAGAAGCGGAATCTTTAATTTAAGTGCTGCCTTCTTTAAGGCAGTGCACACCGAAGTAGGATCATGAAGGTGGATGATGTCCGGAGCAATTTTGGCAACCTCTTTAAAAACCTCTCTCTTGGGGAAAAGCGCAACCCTAAAACCTTTCCTAAAAGGGTTAGGAAAAGATCTGAATCTTATTACCTCAAAACCTTTGCGCTTTTCTCGATAAGGTTTGCCCGAAGGACTGGGTGCAAATACATAGACTCGATGCCCCTTTTTAGCCAAATCCTCAGCCAGCAAATCAACAGCAATAGCTACCCCCGAAATATTGGGTGGAAAAGATTCCGAACCAAAAACTATGGTCATTTATCTAAAAAAATTAAATTTACTATATACTCAAATTAACAGAAAAAACCAAAGGAGTAAATTTTTTAAGAGAATGGCAAGAAAACTCCTCGCTCTAACTATTATTATTGCTGCCATTTTACTTGTCAGAGAGGCAAGAAGGGTTTTCTTTTTGCCTCCAGCAATAAAAACCTCTTTAGTTTTGCCTTCTTCGCCCTCCGCTTCCGTCCAAAAAGAAAGTCTGCTACCTACCCAAGCGACTAAATCAGTAGAACCCCAAAAGGCTCAACTTAAGAAAGCCAGGGTAAAAGCGGTGATTGATGGAGATACAGTCATTCTAGAAACCGACGAAAAAGTCAGACTTATCGGCATCGATGCTCCCGAAAGCAGCCAGAACTATTATAAAGAAGCCCTCGACCGCTTAAAAGAGTTAATTGACCAAAAAGAGGTTGCTCTAGAAAAAGATGTTTCGGAAAGAGATAAATACGGCAGGTTACTCCGCTATCTTTGGCTAGATGGCACACTTATCAATCTTCAGATGGTAGAAGAAGGCCTAGCGGTGGTAGCTACTTATCCTCCGGATGTCAAATACCAGGATAGACTCATTGCCGCCCAAAAAGCGGCTCAGTCTAAAAAAATAGGGCTTTGGTCCGACTCCCGACCTGCTGCCAAAAATACTCCTTGTCTCATCAAGGGTAATATCTCTGCAAGCGGCGAAAAGATTTATCATCTGCCAGGAGGCGCCTATTATGATAAAACCAGTATTGATGAGAGTAGAGGAGAACGCTGGTTCTGCAGCGAGGAAGAGGCGCAGGCAGCCGGTTGGCGGAAGTCTAAATTGTAAAAATTGTTTAAAATTTGCTACTCTTACAAAGAGTAAAGATGCGAAAATCTAAAATTGTCCTCATTTTAGGCGTCCCGATAATCAGCTTTATTTTGAGCCTCTGGTTTTATCCGCTAATGCCAAAACAGATGGCCTCCCACTGGGATATTCGAGGCAATCCTGATGGCTATCTTAATAAATCTTATTTTTTCCTTTTTATACCCGGTTTCATCTTAGCCATCAGTCTGCTTGTCTACTTCTTACCCAAAATCGACCCTCAATACAAAAATATTCAAAAATTTAAAGAATATTTTGAAAATTTCCTACTGGTCTTGTTACTCTTCTTGCTTTATATATTCTTGCTGACTATCGCCTGGAATTTGGGTATAGAATTTCAATTCGGCAAAGCTATGCCACCAGCTCTGGCTATACTTCTCTATTTTATAGGCGATCTATTAGAACACGCTCAACCCAACTGGACTATCGGCATTCGCACACCCTGGACATTAACCGATGAGAAGGTCTGGCAAAAAACCCATACTCTTGGAGGAAAAGTTTTTAAACTGGCCGCTCTTTTCACCCTTCTTATGACCTTTCTGCCAAAACTGAGTTTTTGGCTCTTCTTAATTCTTGTGCTTGGAATAAGCCTCTTTTTGGTTATCTTTTCCTATTGGGAGTACCAAAAACTCCATTGTAAGACTAGATAAAAGGTGAGGGGCTTTTAATTTTAAAAGCCCCTCAGGAATTCTCCTTAGGGGGGCAAACTTCGCCTCCTTTCTAAATCCACTTCAGCTAAAAGGTAATGCATAGCAAGAGAGGGCTTTATCTCCCTCTTTGAGAATAACTACCCTGCTAGGAAGCCGGGCCACGCTGTAGAGTGATAAATCGCACTTATAAAAATAAAAATCATTTTTGTCAAGGTTGAAACCGAGGCTCTCTCTGGCGCTTAACAATTTACTTTTAGAATAAGATGAGCTAATCTTTAACTTAAGAGTTCCTCTGAAACCCTTGTTCCTGAACAAGGACCTAAAGGAGAAGGAGATGATGGGCTATTCTTGCAGCCTTTGTGGTGGTCGATTAGAGAGACGCACGGTCCAAGAGGGAAACACCAGTTGTTTCATACGGTTTTATTGCCCAAACTGCAACTTAAGCTACCGCCAAGAATCTCTTTGCGATGTTTGCCATAGGGCCTTTCACGGTGAGGAGATGAAAGAGGTGGTTTATAATTCTTCTATCTTGGGGACTCACATTCTTAGGCACTGTCCAAATTGCCAACCACCATCTAAACTTAGCCTTGAGCTCCAAACCGAACCTACTGTCACTGTAGTTAAATATGGGCTAATCTATGGTTGCCCAGCCCTCTGTTTTTTGATATTCATTATCGCCGTATTTCTAGGAGCATCTCAACGCTAGAGAGGAGGTGAAAAAGGTGAAGTGGTGTATAGCCTGCCAACGTAATGTTACGCCGGTCAAAGAGTTTAACTGGCTGGTGTTTCTCTTCCTCTGCGGAGTTTTCTACATCCCCTTCTATCTCATGCAAAAACCCCACTGCCCAATCTGCAGAGGCAGCATCTTCGAACCGATGCACTGACTGATTAACAAAAAGCAATTTCTCCTTTTGCTTCTTTCCCACCATCCTCCTTTCCAAAACAACCACACCTTGCGAATAAAACTTTTCTCTGTAGAGGTTCGGCTGTGTGCGCGTTGCAGCGGAGAGGTGATAGGTTTGGGAGTAGGATTGCTAATCTTTAAATTGTGGCCCAATCTTTCGGTGTGGTTGATGGTGGCTCTTGCCACCCTTTTCCCTTTAGCGGGCATCGTTGACTGGACCACTCAGGCCCTAGGTAAACGCGAAAGCCATAATCTTCTGCGCGTCCATGCAGGAGCGATGTTTAGTCTTGCCTGTCTTGTTATCGGTCGATTCCTTGCAATAGGCAAGACACATCTTTTTGCCTTTGCTATTCTTCTGCTTGCCGCTGAGGTAGAGATAGCATTGTTTATCCTCTACAAAAAACAGGCGATAGAAAGCATTCTCGCTCCCCTAAGAGAATATGCGGAATCTCTTCTTATGCCCGGCGAAGGCGACCCTTAATCCTCTAGGGTCGCCTTTTTAAAATTTTAGCAATCTGCTAATATCTAGAAAAGAAATTTTTCTCTAAAGAGTTGCTTAAAAAAACGATGCCAAAATTATTAATTGCTACTGGCAACCAAGGTAAGCTCAAAGAATACAAAATCCTACTAAAGGAGCTACCGATTAAATTGGTCTCGTTAAAAGATGAAGGGATAGAGGTAGAGGCTCCCGAAGATGGCCAAACCTATGAAGAAAATGCTATCAAAAAGGCACTTTTTTATCACAAACTTTCAGGGCTACCCGCTTTGGCTGACGACGGAGGATTAGAAATAGACTACCTTGAGGGTGCGCCGGGTATAAAATCACGCTACTGGCTTGGCTATAAAGCTACTGATGAAGAGCTTATTCAGATGGTCCTAAAAAAATTGGCAGGTCTCCCAACGGAGAAAAGGGGTGCAAAACTTAAGATAGTTTTAGCCTTTGTGCTCTCGCCAAAAGAAATTTTTACAAGCGCAGCCGAACTTTCCGGTTTTGTTGTAGAGAAACCCTATAAATTGATTCCTGGTTATCCCTACCGTTCAATTCTTTATCTTCCTCACATTCAAAAGGTTTATAGTGAGCTTTCTTTCGAAGAGGAAGTAAAAATTGGCCATCGTAAGCAAGCGCTAAAGAGACTTTACCCGCTCTTAAAAAAACTGGCCAGCAGTTAAAAACCTTATGTTTTCTTAGTTTAAGAAGCTATTTTTCTTTGGCGATAAGAAGTTTTGGTTTAGCAAACCTTGGAAAAAAGCGATTTTCTGGTAAAATAAATAATGATTTAGGCGCCCGTAGTTCAGCTGGATAGAACATCGGCTTGCGGAGCCGGAGGTCAGAGGTTCGAATCCTCTCGGGCGCGCCAGTCTAGTCAGAAAGAACAACATCTTTTTAAAACTCGCGGGCAACCGCTGTTGCGATAATCCTTTTAGCGCCCGCCTTTTTAAATAGGGAAGCAATCTCTTTCAGAGTTGCACCGGTGGTTACAACATCGTCAACAACCAGAATCCTTTTGGCAATAAATTTCTGAGGGTCTTTTAAGCTAAAGGCACCAGCCACATTTCTAAGTCTCTCTCGACGGCTTAGGGTGCGTTGAGGAAGAGTCTCACGAACCTTAAGAAGGACCTTCTCCAAAACCTCCTTTTCCGTAAACCTTGAAAGCGTTCTTGCTAAAACTGCTGATTGGTTATACCCCCTTTCAAAAAAATCTTTTTTAGTAATAGGTACGGGTATGATAAAATCAAACTCTGCCCGTCCCTCCTTTAATTTCGAGGCAAGATACTCAGCAAGAGTTTCAATTACTCCTCTTTGGTGGGAAAATTTAAAAGCGAAAATAGCCTTCTTTAGTAGCGGGTTTTGAAAGTCTCCCAGTGTGAAAAACTGCTTTATGGGAGAAAAGGAACGCTGGCAGTTTTTACACAACTGCCAAGCGGATGTTGGTCTTTTGCAAAGTGGACAGAGAACTGGGTTAACTTTTGGTAACAGATCTTGACACTCTAAACAGATCTCTCTACCAAAAAGACCACAATTGATACAGACCCTTGGCCAGAAAAAATCGCAAATATCCATTTTGACAGAAAATTTCTTGCTATAATAAATTGTAAAAGAAAAGACTTAGGGCTAAAAGGCATTTTAGGCCTAGAAAGGGTAAAAATGGTAAATTCTAAAAATCCACTCAAAAAAATTGCCAAGGGCGTAGGTAAAATTTTTCTTGAGGAAGAACCAAAAAAAACCAGCGAGGAAGCTGATTGGATGGAGAATGTAGAGGAGGAGGTAGAGGGACAGTTGGCCATTGATGTCTATCAAACCGCAGAGAACATCGTTATCAAAGCGCCTATCGCGGGCGTGAAAAGAGAAGACCTAGACATCTCTATCACTGATGAAGTAGTCACCATTAAGGGCGAAAGAAAAGATGAGATCAAAGAGGCAAAAAGAGATTATTTTACCCAGGAATGTTATTGGGGAGCATTCTCTAGGGTTTATCAATTACCAATGCCCATTGATGTCGAAAAGGCCAGTGCGGTGCTAAGGGACGGCATCCTAACCATTACTCTTCCCAAAATAGAGAAGCTTAAAACCAAAACAGTTAAAATAGAGGCTGTCTAACAATTTCTCCTCCGGCGTAAAAGATTAAGAACGCTAAAGAAAATATATTTTCTCCTATTTTTATGCTAAAATAAAGATGCTTTAATTTTTAGACGATCTGCAAGTAAAGCAGGTTGGTATTTTTAAATCAAAAACTTTAAACTTGGAGAAGGGAGGATAAAGTGAAAATAAAAAAGGCGGTTATTCCGGCAGCGGGTTTTGGCACACGTTTCTTACCGGCCACAAAAGCCTCACCGAAAGAGATGTTGCCGGTAGTGGATAAGCCGGTCATCCAATACATCGTTGAGGAAGCGGCACAATCAGGTATAGAAGAGGTGATTATTATTACAGGTTCAAATAAACGCTCCATTGAGGATCATTTTGACTACAACTTCGAACTTGAGTATCGTCTAAAACAAGCAGGGAAGTATGAATTATGCGAAGAGATTCGCAAAATCTCCAATATGGTCAAAATTGTTTATGTCCGCCAAAAAGAGCAACTGGGTAACGGCCATGCGGTTTTGCAGGCAAAAGAAATTGTGGGAGATGAGCCGTTTGCGGTAATGTGGGGAGATGAGTTTACAGATAGCAAAACCCCTTGGCTCAAACAGCTTATTGAGGTCTATGAAAAATACCGCGCCTCAGTAATCGCAGCCATGAGGGTTGACGATGAGGCAACTAAACAATATGGAATAATTGAAGGAAAAGCCATCGAACCTAAAATTACCCTTGTCTCTCGCCTGCTAGAAAAACCAGGACCGGAAGCAGTAAAATCAAGATTAGCCTCTGTAGGCCGCTATATCCTGCACCCCGCCATCTTCGAGATTTTGCCCAACACCCCACCACACAAGGACGGTGAAATTTACCTTCCTGATGCTATCAACATCCTTGCTCAAAAACAGGCAGTCTATGCTTATGAGTTCGAGGGAATTCGCTTTGATACAGGTAGCAAACTAGGCTTTCTCAAAGCCACTGTTCATTTTGGACTCAAACATAACGACCTAAGAGAATCCTTTAAAGATTATCTACTAAAAAAGATTAATAATTCCAGCTACAATAAAAATAAATAAGTCTTAAAACAAAGGAGAGCAACTGCCAGATAACAACTCCAGTCAACCCCCCACATCTTCTAACAATCCTCCGGCCGCCAACCCGGGTAATTTTTCTGGTGGGCAAATAGCCAATAACAATCCTTTGCAAAACCAACCCAGTGTTCCTAATCCTAGTGATCAAAATACTCCCTTCAATGCTCAGAAAGAAGAAGCAGGCAAACTGGAAAAAGCTCAAGAGGGGCCCGGCATTACTGCCAAAGAGAAGGATACTGTTTTAGAGCCGCCTAAAACCCCTAAAGAAGACCCTGCCACTCTAACAACTCCTCAAGAGAGACCACAAAATCTTCCCAAAAATTCCTACCAGGAAAACCAAGCCTCGCCCCCAACCCCCGCGATAGACCAACCAATACCATCCCCTATGCAATCGACCGTCCAGTCGCCATCCCCTTCAGCTTCACCTCCTCCAACATCTCCTACGCCACCTTCCTTCAGCCCACCCGCTGAACCTCCAAAGATAAACGAGGCTCTTGAATTTCTCAAAAAAAAGAAAAGACCACGTATTCCATTTCTCCTCCTAGGTGTAGCCCTCATCATTCTTTTGGTGATTACCGCCCTAGGTCTTGGCCTCTACCCCTTATTGAGCAAATTTAAAACTCCTTTACCTTCCTCTGCCAAGTTAACTTTTTGGGGAGTTTATGAAGATGAAGCAGCGATTTCGGAACTTATTAAAAGATATAAGAACCTCCATCCCAACATAGAGATCGTCTATCTCCAAAAAGATCCCCGAACTTACGAAGAAGAGCTTGCCAACGCCTTAGCAGAAAATCGAGGACCAGATATCTGGCAGATTAGGAACGATGAGGTCTTTAAGCATAAAGAGAAGCTTAAAGAGGCTCCTTCTTCTTTAGGAATTACTCGTTTCTTAAGCCTTTATCCGGCAGTAGCCGCCCAGGATCTTTTCTGGCCAAGACCAAAAATTGACGACAGCAAAGCACCCTACACTGTAGTCAATGAAGAACTGGGTAAGGAGACCAAAATCTATGGCCTACCTTTTTCTATAGATACCTTGGCACTGTTTTATAACCTAGACCTTCTCACTAAGGCAGATATAAAAGTACCACCCGCTGATTGGAACGATTTTGTAGAGGCGGTCAAAAAAACTCGCATCATTGAGGGCAACGAAGTACGCCAGGCGGGCGCGGCCTTAGGACTAGGAAAAAATATCGCTAACGCAAGCGATATCTTGGCAGTGCTCCTGATGCAGAATCATGCAGTAATGGTTTCGTCAGATTTAAAGAGCGCTCTCTTTAACAACGCCATAGAGACCTCCGCCGGCATCCTGCCGGTAGGCGCTCAAGCTCTTGACTTTTATACTGCTTTTGCCAGGCCCAACAAAGAGGTTTATACCTGGAATGCCAATTTTGAGAGCGCCCTCAAAGCTTTTGCAAGCGGCCAGGTCCTCTTTCTTATTGATTATTCTTCCCAAATAAAGAATATCACCACTCTGGCGCCTTCTCTTCGTTTCGATGTTGCGCCACTTCCCCAAGTAAGGGGAGCGGAGGTAGTACCGGTAAACTATGCTAAGTATTATGTCAATGTCGTCTCGAAAGCAAGCCCTAACGCTAATTTGGCATGGGATTTTCTTCTCTTTTGTAGCGAGCCGGAAAATCAAGAGGCTTATTTCAACGCCTCCAAAAAACCACCGGCTCTTCTTTCTCTTATTGAAAAATATAAGACAATGCCTTTATATGGGGCTTTTATCGGACAGACAGAGACCGCAAAAAGCTACTTTAAGGGCAATGACCCTGCAGGGGTTGATGAGTCGTTAAAAGAAGCCGCAGATAATGTAGCCCTCAAAAATCAACCTCTACAGATTGCTTTGGATAAAGCCGCAAAACAAGTAACAGAAATTCTAAACGCTTCGAAATGAATGCTTTGTTAAAATCTCTTATCCCCCCTATAGTCTTTCTTTTAAGCTTTGCTGGCTGTGGCGGTAAACAGCAATCAACAATCACTTCTCCTTCCCAAGTAAAGACCATCTCTTATTGGCGACTTAAGTCTGATCCTGATCCGGTCTACGACCAGATAATAAACCTAGGAATAAAAGATATAACTGTCAAATATCATGTCTTTGAGGATGAAAAAGAATATGAAACCACCCTCCTAAAAGCACTCTCAGAAGGCACGGGGCCTGATATTTTCTCCATCGCCAATGATCAATTAGAAAAGTATCGAGGAAAAATCACTCCCGCTCCTTCGAATCTCTTAGATACCTCTATTCTGGAACCAATGTTACCTACTCAGTTTGCCGTTGAGCTTCTTTCTGAACACAAGCTTTATGGTGTGCCTTTTGAAATTGAGCCATTAATGTTAATCACCAATAAAAGCCTGTTTCCCGAAGAGCTCTTGGATGTAGAGATTCCACTCTCCTGGAAGGGTGTAAGAGAGCTGGCAGTAAAGCTGACGGTAATAAAAAATGGCAAAATGCAAATTTCAGGTCTGGCTCTAGGAACAGGTAAAGAGATTCAACGCTCAGCCCAAATCCTTCAGCTGCTTATGATGCAGAACAATACCCAAATGGTCACCCCAGATAAAACCCAAGCTGGCTTCCATCTTTTTCTGACCAAGGAGAATGGCGAGGTGGAGTATCCTGGTGTCTGGGCGCTTAAGTACTACACGGATTTTGCCAACCCTAAAAGCGATCATTATACTTACGATCCCGCTCTGGGCGATGATGTTAAGGCTTTTTCGGAAAACAAGGCGGCAATGATAATAAACTATCCCTCAGTTCTAAATTTTTTAAGCAAGGTTATGACTAATGTAGATAGGATAAAAATTTATCCCATGCCTAACCTCTGGGAAATAGATTTTCCTACAAAAGAAGAGGCGGGTAAAATCACCCAGCCAAAAGATATGACTAGATACCGCATTGAAGTTGTAAATAAAAACTCTCCTAATACAAAATTCGCTTGGGAGTTCCTCTTGGAGGTCTTTAAACAGGCTGGCGGTTTTGGGGCGATTGCCAAAAATCCCACAGAACAAGAAGATTATCTTGAGAGAAAACCAATACATTTCTCAACCAGTTTCTATAAAGGTGCCTACCCTGAAGAAACAGATAAAATTTTTGTAGAGATGGCTGACGATGTAATAAGAAACAACCTCCCTCCCCAAGAGGCAATCCTGAAAGCTGCTGACAAATTCAATATTCTCCTTAAGAAGACCGAGGAATTAAATAAAATGAGGGAGACCAATCGTTAAAAAAGGGTCTGTGTTATAATAAAATGGTATGAAGACTGATAGAAAAAACCTGGCTTCCTTGGGAAAAATTTTCCTTGTTTATATTTTTTTCTTTCTTGTGGCAGTAGGCAATTGCCAGTTGGTAAAAGCACAACAGGATGAAATACCTTTGGGACTACCTATCCCAACCGGAGGGCAACCGGCAACAGGAACAACGAGAGGTGTCATCACCTACACCCACACCCTTTATGAGTTTGCAACCATTGCCGCCTCTACTTTAGCGGTAGTCATGATTATTTATGGCGGCCTAAAATACCTCTTCAGTGGCGGTGCACCAGAAAAGGTTAATGATGCCAAGGAGATTATCATCTCTGCAATCTCGGGCCTGCTCTTACTTATCTTTGCCAATCTTTTCCTCCAGCTGATTCTGCCAGAAAATATCATTCAAACAATAAGGTAAAACCAATGGTGCCAAACTTTTCTAGATGGGAACTTGCAACCCTGCCGCAGCTTTTTGAATTTATAGCGGAAACCTTACTTATTTTCATTTCGTTGGCGGCTTTTTTGGGGATTCTATACGCGGGCTTTAAATATCTGACGGCGGGCAGCAGTGAAATTACTCAGGGTAAAAAAGCGCTTGTTAACTCGGTCTTGGGTTTACTGATAGCCGCGCTCTCCCTGGGAATTGTGGTTTTTGTTATTAGATTAATCTCGGGTGAATAAAAATGCCTCCTCTTTTACCTGGCACAGAAGTGGCAAACTGGGGAATCTGCGAAATAGTGGGGTTTTTGGTTGGTTTGGTAAGAATGCTTTTTCGCCTTGCCGGTTTTCTGGGATTTTTGGTTATTCTTTGGGGAACGTTTCAATATATCACCGCTTTTGGTCAGGAAGAAAAAACTACTCGAGCAAAAAATACCATTTATTATGCCTTAATCGGTATCTTAGCAATCGCCTGCTCTTTGGCAATTGTGAGTCTTGTCTGGCAGGTATTCGGCAATAGACCTATCAATATCAATGAGATATTTTTCGGCACCTTGCCACTTAATTGTCAAGAGTAACCCTCTTGACCAATTTCCTCCATAGTTTACAATATAAGAGTAAAGACGAATTTTATTATCTTTTTAAGGAGGAAAAATGAAGCCTACAATCAAAAAAATCCTATCTGCATTAATTGCCTCGCTAGTCTTTCTTGGTTCTGGGGGGGTGACCTGGGCCCAAATTACAGGTGGCAATATCAGAAATATAGGGAAGGTACCTATTGCCACCCAAGACATCTTTGTTCTGCTGGCTCAAATTATTAACATTCTCTTACTGGTAGCAGGCGTGGTAGCTTTTTTGTTTCTTTTGTGGGGAGGTTTTCAATATCTAACCGCTGGCTCTAACGAGGACCAGGCTACCAATGGCAGAAAAATCATCATTAATGCTATTATCGGCATTGTCATTATCTTTCTCTCCTACTCAATAGTCAGCTTCGTCATTCGTCAACTCGCCTCAGGGGGAAACAGCAACTACGTGCAGCCTGTTCCTGGCCTTCAACCGGGAGAATAATTTAAAATAGGGTTTTTAATGAAAAAATCCTTAAGGGTAAAAGTCTTTATTTTTGGGATTTTATTCCTTATAAGTTTTGCTTTACTAAGTGGATATGTTGTTTTTGCCCAGGAACAAAACCAAAACCAGCAAGGTGGACTAGAGAATCTGACGGTTTTTGGCCATCAAATTCCAGCTATCAGGCCAGTAGGTGATTTTGGAACAGTCTTTAATACGGTTATCAATATTGTCTTTGGTATTGCCGGTGTTATCGCTTTTCTTTATCTTCTCTATGCTGGTTTTCAATACCTAACTGCCGGCAGCGGTGATACTGCTGAAAATGCAAAAAAAACTATCGTTAATGCCATTTTAGGCATTTTAGTAATTTTTCTTTCCTTGGCAATTGTTACCTTTGTAATCAATTCCTTAAACAGAGGGGGAGTGGGCAATGAGAACACAAACCAACAACAGACTCAGCGGCAAGGTGAAGCTACCAGACAGCAAAGAACTCTCCCTAGATAAAATTTTAAAAGTCTTACTCTATAAAAATAGTTTTTTGGTTTTTCTCTCTTTTAAAAAGTGGGGGCATAAGGAAGGCTCTAATTAATTTTTGCCACCAGAGGAGGCATCAGCTCTTTTGCTGCTGCCTCAAAAAAGCGCCAGGTAGCCACTCTCGGATCATTATTCTTCGAGATGCGGTACCATTTAGGCTGACGGAGCAAGAAGGTGAGGTGCTCACCTGGCCCTCCTTCCTGGCGGTCCATTCAATCTTTAAGGCACCGCTGGGAAGCAGACTGTAAAGGATGACCACTATGCTCTTGTACATAGTTGCCTCTACCTTCTCCCATTCAGCCTCCCACCCGTTCCTCCAGTAGAAGGAATAGGGGGTTGAGAGTCTCTTTGTGGAAACGGCGACGATTCGGCTGTCGTGCCTTATCACAACAGCCTGCGTCAACCTCAGGGCTCTTAAGGTGTAAGCGATCTCCTGCAAAGAGGGCCGCTCACCACTTCTTTCCTGCAAATCCCAAGGGACGCATTCCACGCCCCGGGCCAGCAGCTCTTTTATAAAGATTTGTTGGCCTGTCTCTGAAAAAGGTTCCCAGCCTGAGGCCTCGTCATAAAAGTTGGCTGGCTGGTTAGTGATAAAGAGGACACGCCGGACAGAATGTGTCTTGGCCTTCTTACCTTGTTCAAGGTCAGTTGTTACCGCTATGGCTTTTGTGGCTAGCAAAGCCACAGCCACCATCAACAGAACGTTCGCCTTTTTCATAATTTTCCCTCCTCCTTGAGGATGTCTAGATAATACAATAAATTAACTGTTATATCAAACGTAAAAGAGAAAAGGGCAAATACCTCTTTATAGACTTTATAGAAGAGAGCTAAATTGAAAAACAGCTTTTTACTCTTTAATCACCCTTAAAACCTCTTCAAAAGAGGTTATACCAGCAACCACCTTAAGAAAACCATCCTGCTCCATAGTGAACATACCTTCTTTTTTTGCCTCTTCTTCTAAATCTCTCAAACTAGCCTTCATCAACACCAGTCTTTCCAGTTCAGAAGAGAGAGACATAGCTTCAGCAATAGCGATTCTGCCAAAATAACCCGTACCATTACAACGAGGACAACCTTTTGCCTGGAAAATCTGTTTAGGCGGCGGAGTATCGCCTAGAAGGCTCTGAAACACCGCTATTTGCGCTTCTGTGGGGATAACCGCCGCCTTACAATAGCTACAGAGCTTTCTTACCAACCTTTGAGCCAGCACCAGGTTAATGCTGCCGGAAAGTAAGAATGGCGGTACGCCCAAATCAATCAATCTGGCTAGCGCTGCGGGTGCATTATTGGTATGTAAAGTAGAGAGAAGAAGATGACCGGTCAAGGCAGCGTTTATGGCAATAGAGGCTGTCTCCAAGTCTCTAATTTCGCCCACAAGGATAATATCAGGATCTTGGCGCAATGCTCCTTTTAGACCATCTATAAAACTTAAATTCTCATTGACTTGACACTGAACGATACCAGCAATCCGATACTCAACCGGGTCCTCAAGGGTAATAATCTTTCTTTCGGGATGATTAAGCTCCTTAAGAATGGCATAAAGGGTAGTAGTTTTACCAGAGCCGGTCGGCCCTGTAACCAAAACCAAACCGTAGGGCTTTTGGATAGAAAGAAGGATGGCTTTTATCACCTCTTCCCGAAAACCAAGCTCTTTAAGCTCTTGAAAACCCTTATTCTGTTCAAGCAGTCTTAAGACAATGCCTTCCCCATAGATAGAGGGTAGGGTACTTACCCTAATATCAACATTCTTCTCTTTAGAGGTAAACCCAAAACGGCCATCTTGAGGATGGGGAATGTTTTCAATCTTGAGGCCGGCCAAAACCTTAATTCTAGAAAGCAAACCGCGAAATTGCTCCCTATTCAAACGAACCGCATCATGGAGCACACCATCAATCCTCAAACGAACAAACACCTCTTTCTCTCTGGGCTCTATATGGATATCTGAGGCCCTAAGCTCAAGAGCGCCTGTCAAAACCTTATCTACTATTTCGGTAATAGAGCTTTCTTTTGTAAAACGAGCAAATTCTTCAATAGAGGTGATCGTTTGCTCTGGGGCGACAACTTTGCCTGGTCCCTGCTTATTAAAAAGTTCTTTTGTAGTTTCCTTGGCATTTTTTAAATAGCTAAAACTACTCTCTGAAACAAGGACTAACTTGGGAGTAAGTCTATTTTTTTGGCAAAAACCCAAAAGAGATTCTAAAATCTCTCTGGGCAAGGGTTCGGTGATCGCAATTTTTAATTGATCGCCAGCTTTTAAATAAGGGATTATTTCGAGATTAGCAAGCGGCGTTTTTTCAAAAAGATGCAAAACCTCAGGTGCTACCGGATAATTCTCAAGGTAAGCATACTCTAAATTAAGTGTTTTGGCTTTATTTTGAGTAACTCTTTCCTCCTCAATTCGTTTAAGCTGATCAATGGAGGTAAATTGTGGGGAATTATTAGCCATCTTTTATCAACAAACTTTTCTAAATTATCTCCTTAGTTTATCTTATCCGAGGTAAGCTCGGAAGAGAAGGCTTTTCAGCAAAGGAGGGCAGGGGTTGCTCCGGGTAGAAAAGTTTTGCTTGAACTACCAGACGACTCTTGGTGGTACCAACAGGGTAGCAGGTAAAAAGAGTGAGGGTGGCTTCATTGGTGGGATTTAGAATTTCAACAGCGCTTGGTTTTACAATTAGTCTGCCGGTGACTTTATAAGCAAAAAGGCCTTCTGATGTCTGAATCCAGATCAAATCATTCTCCTTGAGCCTGTCTAGGGTAGCAAAGATGGTACCATATTTTTGGCTTCTATCCCACACATAAGCAGAGCTATGACCGACAATAACCGCATTACCAACACTACCGGGTAAAGCTGTATCAGCAATATGTACCACTCCTTCTTTAAGGAGTTGTACAAGCTCAGTCTCCTCTGCGCTAGCTGAATAAAGAATGGGCGCCTTGATATCGAGAGCAGGAATAAAGAGGGTGTCTTTTGGAATATCGGGTAAAGAAAGCTCCTTACTCTCAGAAAATGCTTGAGAGTTTGTAATGGGCAGAAAGGCAGTGGTTGGTCTTCTACCCATCTTGCTTTTGACCTTTTTGGCCAGTGCCGGTGCATTACCCACCAAGAAAAGAAGAGCGAAAATCAGGATAAAGCTAAGGATAAACCTTAAGAGAAATCTTAGAATCTGCACACTTTGATTATAGCAGCTAGTCTCTATTTTTTAGATAATGCCCACCAAACCCCCGAGACGGCAATGGAGATCAAGAAAGAGAGTAGCAGAATAGAGAGGATATTACTGCCTGCGTTGGTCAAACCCTTCTGTACTGCTCGAGTAGTCTTTTGTTGAGTCGTTAACTTGGTTGCACCGGTAGGTTGCGGAGAAGGAGCTGTGCTTGCTGTAACCTTGGTTGCTACCACCTGGGCAACTGAGGGCAAGGCAGCAATCGCCATCTTCTGAATAGCCATCACATCGCTCATCGTGATTTTTCCGTCATTGTTCACATCAGCAGCTCGCAGCTGTTGCTCGGTGGGTTGTGCCTTACCTGTAACAAAAAGCAGCGCCAATTTGACGTCCTCGCCATCTACCTTACCGTCACCGTTGACATCACCTAAACTGTATGCCGGCGATATTTTTCTTAGAATAAGAAGAGCGTCCGTAATCGTAATTTTGCCATCACCATCCATATCGCCTGCTCTTAACTCTTTATCTGTTGGCTTAATAAGACCAGTAACTATCTGGGTAACAAGCAAAACATCATTCCTGTCCACCTTACCATCGCCGTTTACATCGCCCTTAGTTATAACCTGTGATATAGGAGTTGCTCCTGGGGTAGGCGTAGCTGTCTTTTCTGCTCCTGTTCTGGTCTTGCCAATAACCATATTAAGCAAAATCTCCACATCTGCTGAATTAATCAGACCATCGTTATTAAGATCGGCTAGAGCAAAATCAACTTTGTTTTTGGGAGGATTTTGCACGTATTGGGTAATAAGAGTAGCGTCTCTTACATCCAGCTTACCATCCTTATTGACATCACCAGCGATGGTGACTGCTACCTCTGTCCCTGTTTGACCTTCGGTCTTTTTTTGAATAGGCTCAAGCCCAATTGCAATCCTTATGATCTTTAAAGCATCGGCTGCTGTCACTTTACCATCACCATTGACATCTGCTCTCTTCTTCTGATCCTCTGAAAGCGAAACCAAACCTATTGCTGCTCTTAACACCAAGGCACCCTCAGAAACCGTTACCTTATTATCTTCATTAAGATCTCCAAGTATATAGGAGGTGGTTGGCTGGGTGGTGGTAGTGGTGGTTGACTGGGTTACTTTATTCTGAATAATAGTTACATCCGCTGCAGTAATCTGACCATCACCATTCATATCTATGGCTGTTTTTACTTCTTGAGAAATCTGTTTACCGGCAAGCGCATCTTTGGCAATATCCACGTCTTCCTTGGTTACTACACCATCACCGTTAGCATCACCGCTATGTGGTGCGTTTGCCTCCACTGAGGTTTTTTGATTATTATATACAGTTGCTTGAATGGCATTAAAATCATTCCTTGTAAATTGACCATCGCCATCCATATCTGCTCTTTTTAGAGCATCTCCATCAAGAGTGGTAGTGCCTATTAAATCCTTCATACCAAGCTTAAGATCCTCAATATCGACCTTGCCATCACCGTTAATATCGCCCTTAAGCACACCATCTCCAAAACACCTTCCCTGGAGACCTTTTAGAACAATCATGGCGTCTGTGACATTTATTTCACCATCATTGTTTACATCGCCCAAATTCTTAATAGCAGCATCAGCGTTCTCAAGGCCTAATCCTATTCTTAATATCCTCTCCACGTCACTACAGTCAATGCTGCCGTTTAAGTTAACATCGCCCTTCTCATGGTTGGCAATAATCATCGCCAAAGTGCCATCCTGAGAAGTAACCTTACCATCTCCATTAATATCAGCAATCTGCTTTTCTGCTTCTGTGACTTTGACAAGGCCTGTGGCTATTGCGGTAATTCTTTTTGCTTCTCCCACTGTCAGAATACCATTGTCATCAAAATCTCCGGAGCCCTTACGAGCCTCTCTGGTGGCGAACTCTGGATTTATCTCCTTAGCCTCTGAGGCCATCCTTAAAATTATTGTGCAGTCTGCCGCATCAATCTTTTTATTACCGTTAAAATCTCCTCTCGCTATCACCTCGCTTGAGGCAGAGGCGCTACCGCTGGCATATGCTAAACAAACACTTACATCAGCAAGGCTGGTATAACCGTCATTATCCAGATCTCCAGTAGCAGTAGGCTTACTTGTCCAATCAAGGAAAGCGGTGGGATAGACTTTTTCTGTGTTAACCGCTGAAGCAACTATCTGAGCAACATCTTCATAATCAATTTTGCCATCATTGTTAACATCGAGCTTTTCAAGGTCTGTCTCAGTGGGGGCGACACCTTGCTTAATAAACTTATCTACAACAGTATTAAAATCCGAAGCCGTCACCTTTCCGTTACCATCTATATCACCAAAAAGAACCTTTTTTGTAGAACTAAGCGCTGCAACATTAGGAGTAGGTGTTGCACTAGTTGATGGGACTGGCGTAGGCGTTAACGAAGCAGGAACTGTTACATTAACCTTTGTGGTAGGAGTGGGAGAGACAGGTTGGGGGAGGGTTGTATTTATCGGCGTTGGTGAGGGAGAAGGCGAGATTTCTTCTATCGGATATGTAAAAGTAGGAGCAGTTGGTGAAGCTGTACTTCCAGGGGATGGGGTTATCCCTGGTGTTGCAGTGGCGACTGCCGAGATAGCCGTGGGAGTCGGCGTAGGCGCCCCCTCATAGATATCAGCCCGCGACAGAAAACCACTAAACCCTGCCAGAAAGTAGATGATTACTAAAATCACAAAGCTGATACCCGTCACCAATAACAGCCGGGAAACTATTTTATTTAAATGCACAGTCTGCATTCTCCCTCCTTCTTATTTTTTTTTAAAGAATAATTTATAATCCCCTCTGTGTTCTTAATATATCATCTCATAAAAGCTAGTCCTGTCAAGCCCCCACTCTTTAAACAGCTATTCTACCAAGCTCTACCAGCCACCAGAAGAATGTTCCTAGACTCGCTAAAATAATTGAAACAATCAATTCTTTTTTTAAATTGGCGGTAGCATAGGTTAAACCCGCCATCCGTGCTTGAGCTTTATATTCTCTCTGCTCCTCTTTTGTCAGGAGAGTTTTCTGCTGCCTTGTAGGTGGTGTCTTACCAGAGTAGAATGAGGGAGACTTTTGAGAAACTACTGCTTGACCCTTCTTACTTTCCGAAGAGCTCTGGGTAGCAGTGTCTTGGCAGTTGTTAAAAAGACTATTTATCAACCTTGCCCCAAACCATTGATTAGCACAAGGATCATTCTCTGGACTAGGAGCAGCAGTCTCTTTGAAAACTACCCCGGCCAAGGAGGGGCTCGGAGAAAAAGAGGGAGAGACTCTATAAAATGAATAGGAAGAAGAGGGTGAAGGAGTAATAGAAAATTTTGGCGAAGGAGTGGCAGAAGGATGAGGGCTAGAGATTACGGAGCTTTTCGGTGAGGGAGAGGAGCCAATAAAAGTAGCAGAGGGACTGGAAACCGGGACCGCGGCGGTGGGTGAAGAAGAAGGAGCGCCTACCAACAGGGAAGCAGAAGGAACGGGCGAAGGAGGCTCTGGCTCACTGGTCTGAGAAGCAACACTGGTAGGAGGTGGAGCGGTCTCGCTTGCACCTGCCCGCCAAAAATCCGCACCTGCTTCAAATCCCGCCACTCCTATGATATAAAAAGAACCAAAGACAACAGAGAAACTGATAATTATTAACAAAAAAAATCTCAGCGCATAATGACCAAAACCCGCATACTCCATACTTCTCGTTTTAATATTACTTTTTTACTCTATTATATATCTAACATTTAAAAAAAGTGAAAACAAGCTCTGGCCACGAAAAATTAATCATCTATCTTTGCTTATCTTTTTGGTTCTTCTATTTTCTTTACTTCTGGGTAAGGGCATCTGAGTATAATTTAGGGGGTTTTTGGCTAACACTCAGCAACATCGCCGGCGATTGGCCTGTCCATTTTTCCCAGGGGGCTACATTTGCCTACCGGACGCTCTTTACCTTAACTGCTCCCTATTATATCCTTGGACGTTTTACCTACCCTTTTTTAGCCAACTGGCTCACAGCTTTACTGGTGAGACTTCATCTTAACTTCTTCTCCGCATTTATTTTTACAAGCTTACTCTTCTGTTGGTTCTTCGTAACCACTCTCTCCTATTTCTTCTACAAAATAAGCAAATCTTATCTATCTACATTTTTTGCCCTCAATCTCTATCTGCTTAATGGAGGTTTTGGTTTTCTATTCTTCCTTAAAGATCTTTGGCAATACAAACACTTACCACTCGTTATTCTTCTTGACAAAGAATATACCCATCTACCCGAGCTTGGCATTCAGTTTATTAATATCATCTCCAGCGAACTATTGCCACAACGTACCTTGGTTTTCGGTATACCGATCGCCCTTATGATTCTCAGTGGATTATACAGCTGGATTTTTGAGCAAAGAACTTTCCGCTCTAAAAGGAAGGAGTTGCTTTTTTTACTGTTTCTTGGTTTTCTCACCGGCCTAATGCCCCTCATTCATACCCACTCCGCCCTTGCCCTAGCAGTAATTATCGGTTTTTGGTTCATCTTCTCTTTTGGACATCGAAAGGGTCTTTCTGATTGGTTGCCCTTTTTGTTACCGGCTCTTTTGCTTGTAATTTCTATCTTCTTTCTTTTCTATTTTAGAAACAATCAGCAGTTGAAAATCGAGTGGCTACCCGGTTGGTATGCCTCCTTGTATAAGATTAATTGGCTCTGGTTCCTCTTTCTTAACTGGGGTTTACTCCCCCTGCTTGCTCTTTTGGGGTTACTTATAGAAAGAAGGTTGGCAATCAGATTCTTGCCCTTTCTGTTACTCTTTATTCTTGCCAGCCTCTTTAATTTTCAGCCGTGGCTTTGGGATAATACCAAAATTTTCAGCTGGTCAAACCTGGCTTTTGCCCTTTTTGCAGGAATACTCCTTGCAAGACTTCTTAAACGAAAGGAGGTCTTGTTCAAACTACTTGCTATCCTGCTGTTTCTTATAAGCATCTTCGCAGGCACACTAGACGCATGGCGAGTCCAACGGGTAGAGGCTCATAGGTATCTTATGTACACTCGAGAAGAGATCGAGCTTGCAGATTGGTTAAGAAAAAATACTCCTAAAGAGGCTGTGTTTTTGACAAGTGACCGCATTAACCACTTTCTACCCTCTCTGGTCGGCAGACAGATAGTTCTTGGCAACAGAATCATTCTTATGTCTTATGGCTACAACACGGAGGCTGTCTATCATGATGTTGTTAATATATATAAAGGAATAGACTTTGAAAATTTGGTGCAAAAATATAAGATAACCTTTATTGTAGTCGGCCCCTTTGAAAAAGAGGATTTGGAGGTAAATGAAGAATTCTTAGAAAGACATTGTCAACTTTACAGGGCGACTGAAAATATTCGGATTTATAAAATCTAATTTTTAAAAGCAAAGAAAATTTGAGAGAGTAAAATTATGGAGATTGTAGAAGAAATTAAAAATCGCATCGATATCGTTGACTTTATAAACAGCTATGTTCCCCTAAAAAGGGCTGGGCAAAATTATAAAGCCCTCTGTCCCTTCCATACTGAAAAAACCCCCTCCTTTATGGTTAACCGCGAAAGACGCTCCTGGCATTGTTTTGGCTGCGACGAAGGAGGCGATGTGATCTCTTTTGTAGAAAAAATCCATAATCTCTCTTTTGTGGAAGCCTTAAAACTTCTCGCTGAACAAGCCGGTATTCCGTTTCAACTGACTGGAGACTCTCGCGAAAGAGCCAAAAAGGCTCTACTCTATGAGATCCTAGAGGCGGCCACTCGCTTTTTTCAAAAGGAGCTGTTCTTAGCAGAGAACAAGGCGGTTAGGGACTACCTCCAAGAAAGGGGCTTGGATAAGGAAACGGTTCTAAGATTTCGGCTGGGCTATGCCCCCTCCTCCTGGGAAAGACTCTCGAAATCTCTCATTAAAAAGGGCTTTTCCGAAAAAGACCTTCTTGCCGCTGGCGTTGTTTTTCGGGGAAAACAGGGTATAATTGATCTTTTTCGTAATAGAATTATTTTTCCTGTCTTTGACCTCCTGGGCAAACCGGTGGCTTTCTCTGGCCGCATCTTCGGCAAGGACGAGCCTAAGTACCTTAATTCTCCCGAAACCCCTATCTTTAAAAAGAGCCAGATCCTTTTTGGTCTCTTTCATTCTAAAGAAGCGATAAGAGAGAAAGGCTATGCTATTTTGGTGGAAGGCAACTTTGACCTACTAGTGGCTTACCGTTTTGGTACCAAAAACTTAATCGCTCCCTGCGGCACAGCGGTGACCGAGGACCAAATGCAGCTTTTGGCGCGCTACACCAATAGTTTAGCCGTTGCCTTCGATGGAGATAGCGCGGGCCAAAAAGCAGCTTTTAGGGCCTCGATTCTGGCTGCCCGCGCCGATCTTTCACCAAGAATCGTAGCGCTACCAGAAGATAAAGATCCTGCTGATCTTGCCAAAGAGAACATAAATCTGTGGCAGAGTGCCCTTGCTGAACGCGAGCCCGCGGTTTTTTATTTTCTAAAAAGACTACTTAAACAGTTTCCTCTAGAGCTACCTGAACATAAAAAAAGACTCGTGGAAGAATTAAAACCACTCGTGCTGGCAATCTCCAATGAAATAGAGCGCAAAGAAACTATGATTCAGCTTAGCGAGAAGTTACAGATTGCTCCCGAGATGCTCCAAAAAACACTGGAGCAAAATAGAGAAAATATCAAAATCTCATTGGCGCCTAGCCAAAAACCAAGACTGGCACCCACCCAGATTCTTCTCGGTCTCCTTTATCGATTCGAGCTACCCGTTCCCAAACTTTCAACCCTACTTGTAGAGAGTGAGGATAAGGCTTTAAGATTCCTTGCGGAATTGGCTACACTGAAGGTAGGCGAATCTCTCTCTTGGCAAGACTATCTTCTTAAAGCAAAAAGAGGAGTAGTAGAAAGATTCAATGAGTTAGCACAAGTGGTGGAAGAGATCTATCCTGATCTATCCAAAGAGGCAGCCGCTGAAGAAGTGGGTAGAATCTTAAGAACGGTCGAAGCCCGTCAGAAAGAGCTCAAACAGAAAGTTCTGGTAGAAAAAATTAGGGAGGCAGAGAGGATGGGCGACAAAGAGAAAACTAGGAAACTCCTTCAAGAATTAATTCATCTCTCCCGTTGAAAAAATTATTATAAGGTGGTAGTTTAAAATCAAGATGACCAAAAAGATTATTCGTATGAAAAAAGAGGAGCTGCCTGATTTTCCATCAGCTCTTCTAGAACTCGTAGAAAAGGGCAAGCGACACGGATTTGTAACCGTGCAAGAGATCCTACAGGTGCTTCCTGAGCCGGAAACAGACTTAACCCTATTAGATGAGTTTATTGCCTATCTTTATGATAAAGGGGTGGAGATCAAAGATGCTTTTCCAGAAGGTCTCATTAAAAGCCAGCTCTTAAGCCGCGAAGGCGCCTCTGTAAAGGAGCAGCTAAAAGAGCCAATAGATGACCTAGAAGATATATCCGACGATTCGGTAAGAATTTATCTTAAAGAGATTGGGCGCATTCCCCTGCTTTCCGCAGAGGATGAAATTAGGTTGGCAAAGAGGATTGAAAAAGGAGACAAGGTTGCCAAAAAGAAGCTTGCCGAAGCCAATTTAAGGTTGGTTGTCTCTATTGCCAAAAAATATATCGGTAGGGGCCTCTCCCTCCTAGATTTAATCCAAGAAGGTAATGCTGGGCTTCTAAGGGCAGTAGAAAAATTTGACTATCGCAAGGGCTATAAATTTTCTACTTATGCCACCTGGTGGGTAAAACAGGCTATTACCCGTGCTATTGCGGATCAAGCACGAACCATAAGAATTCCGGTACATATGATTGAAACCATGAATAAACTGGCTAAAGCCCAAAGAAAGCTTGTCCAAGAGCTAGGCCGCGAGCCTTTGCCTGAAGAAATCGCCGCAGAGATGGGAGTGGATGTGGAGAAGGTTGAGTACATCTTCAAAATCTCCCAAGAGACCGTTTCACTAGAAGCACCTGTAGGAGAAGAAGAAGATTCGAAGTTAGCAGATTTTATAGAAGATAAAGAGACGGTCTCGCCAGAAGAAGCAGCTATTTACCAGTTGCTAAAAGACCACGTGGCTGAATCGCTAGCAATCCTCTCCCCTCGCGAACAGAGAATCCTAAAGATGCGTTTTGGTCTAGAAGATGGCAGATCGCATACCCTGGAAGAGGTGGGGCAAAAATTTGGGGTCACCCGCGAACGGATTCGTCAAATAGAGGCCAAAGCGCTACAGAAGCTGAAAAAACACGCCGACACCCAAAAGCTAAAAGACTATCTGGACTAGAAAATCAAAATATTCTTAAAACCTATCCGCGGCTCAATTTCCAATAAAAAAGAGACAAGGATTATTTTAAGAAGGTAAAATTTCTCTGCTTATTGTGTTAACTAGTCAAAGCACCTTCTTGGGGCTTGTACCGTAACGCATATTTATTTAGCCAAAAGAATTTGCTAATCTTTTTTTAGGTTCCGGAGTAGCTCAATGGCAGAGCGACTGGCTGTTAACCAGTGGGTTGTCGGTTCGAGTCCGACCTCCGGAGCCATTCTTGACGATTTGCGTAGTTCAATATCACATCAAAGGGTTTTTTAAGTTCAAATTTGAGTTTTTTGCCCTCTAATTGGCAGTTCTGAAGTAAGGAATTCAACAACTGCCTTTTTTCGTCTATTTCAGAACTTTTAAATATCTCATAAGCCCGAGAGGCCAATTCTAAGACATAATTGAGGTTAAATAATAGCTTTTGTCGGCTTTATCGTGTTCTTCCATTTGCAGTAGTAAATCTTGTTGTTTTTGTTTATATTCTTTTGCTTTTCTGTCAAACATATCTGTAGTAATTCTCCGACTCCCCCGATGTTAGAATACTAAGTTCAGCTCGGTTCAACTCAAAGAGGCGCTTCTTGACAAGCGCCTCTTTGAGTTATAATTCAGATGTAGCAAGAGGCCGTAGCTTAGTGGTTTAAAGCGCTTGCCTGTCACGCACGAGATCGCCGGTTCGAATCCGGTCGGCCCCGTTGAGTCGATTTTTATCGCAAAAACCATGTTCAAAAGAGAACCGTCCCCTATTCGCGTTCCCCTATTCCTATTAATAAAGATTGGGCATATAAAATACTTTAAGTGAAATAAAAATGAGCCGCCGAGTTGCTCCGTAACAATTCAGATAAATTTATAACTTTCTTCCAATTACTTACTATTATGTATGATTCAACCAAACCATATAAAAAACAGATTCTAGAACTAATCAAACAAACTTGGGAAACTCCTTGAATGATGCATATTACAGGCGGGGCCTATACCAAGTTGAAAGATTTATTGGGTTGTGCAGATGTAAAATTAAAGAGAGATCATAAATTACAACCACAACCAATATTTAGAGATTTATACAAAAAAGGAATTTCTGACGAAGAAATGTATCAAACATTTAATTGTGGTATAGGCTTTATTTTATCAGTTTCTCCACAAGATGCCAATAAAATTGTTTCTGAATTAGATGCTGATATTATAGGAGAAATAACTTCTGGAAGTGGAAAAATAAAAATAGAATCTATGTTTAGTGATAAAGAAATAGAATTTTAAAAATTGGTGGCGGCTCATTTTTACTCTCCTCGTCTCTAACTAGGCTCGTCGGCGCGTTGCACTCTTGCTATCACTCGGCTCACTTAACAGGCATTTTACGGCTCACTTCGTTGCACTTGTTCACCCAAATTCCTCGCTATGCTCGGAACTTCGTAAAATGCCATACATTATGATGCGAAAAAACCTTTACATTTTAGAGAAATCTAAATATGCTAACGGCTTTTCTTCTCGTCGGAAACTTAATGTTGAGAGAATTCGCAATGTTTTAGTAGCCGATAAGCGATTTATCAATATGGGGAAAGGAATCTATGGATTAAAAGAATGGGGTGTGTGGCAAGGAGATACAGCTGAAATAGTAGGGAAAATTTTAAGGAAATCTAAAAAACCGCTTACTTTAAGACAAATTTATAGGCAAGTATCTAAGCATAAACAGGTAGAAAAAAAGACAATCCTTGCCGTTCTTCAAAAAAATCAATTTGGACGATTGAAAAAGAATCTTTATGGATTAAAGAAATGGAACCTGCCCTATATTCTCAAAAGAAAAGTCACTTTCTACGCACAATCGATTACCCCATTGATTCATAGAATTTTATTAGAGACAAATAAGGTATTGCCAGCCAATGCAATAGTGCAGAAAGTCGTAGCGGAATTAGGTTGCGGTCAAAGTACTGTTTGGGAGTATTTAGTTAAAGATAAAAGAATCAAAAGATTTAAAAAGGGTTTTTATGGTTTTAAAGAATGGGATGATTCCTACCTTCCTAAGAAAAGTAAGGGGAGCGGTTCTCTTTTGAACCTGATATTTGCTTTATTTATTAGAATGGTTCTCTTGAGCCTATAATAGGCGTTTTGTTAATGCATGGTAAAATTAGGCCATGCCACGATCAAAATGGTGTTGGGGACGTTTCATTTTTAATCTCGATTTTAGTGATAAGTATGAAATAAAATGTTTTTATTATGTGATACCATTCTACTCCCATTCTAACTCATTTTTAGTTTTTGAATAATTTAAAACATCATCAAGTTGAGCAGAAAATTTTCAAAGAATCTATGATTGATATATGATGAATTCATGGAATCGATAATTAAAGTTGAAAAATTGGTTAAAATCTATCATTTAGGTAGTAGCGATATTAAAGCAATAGATGGAGTGTCCGTTGAGGTGGCGACAGGAGAGTTTTTGATGATAACAGGCAGAAACGGATCTGGAAAATCAACTTTGATGCATCTTATGGCACTGCTCGATTTACCGAACAGCGGTGAGGTGGTTATTCAAGACCAAAAAACCTGCCATTTATCAGAGAAAAAACGCACTGATCTACGTCTTCGCCAGTTGGGCTATATTTTTCAAGAATACGCCTTAATTACAGAGCTTTCCGTTCTGGAAAATGTTATGCTACCCGCGATGATGATCGGTACCTCTAAAGAAGCAATGGAAAGGGCTATCTTTTTGTTGGATAAAGTCGATCTTATGAATAAAAAAAATTGTCTTCCATCCGAACTTTCTGGCGGCGAGCAGCAACGAGTTGCTATTGCCCGCGCTTTAGTAAACAAACCCAAGATTTTATTTGCTGATGAGCCAACTGCTAATTTGGACACCATTTCATCAAAAAGCGTATTGGAAATTTTCAAAAACCTTAATGAAAAAGATGGCATTACGATTGTAATGGTAACGCATGAAGAAGAAGAATTAATCTACGCTAGTCGTAAAATCCGACTCTCCGACGGGAGGCTAGTGTGAAAAGCCAAGCCAGATTATCTTTCTATCTGACACTGAAATATTTACAAAGAGGCCGTAAATG
>Ga0078972_1001190_pt1 | contig 100219 bp, 116 predicted proteins | sample YelNatPaOPGAMG01_FD_67568 | JGI IMG/M metagenome (GOLD analysis project Ga0078972, IMG submission 67568) | Hot spring thermophilic microbial communities from Obsidian Pool, Yellowstone National Park, USA - OP-RAMG-01 (SPADES assembly) (version 2) | ecosystem: Environmental > Aquatic > Thermal... | reverse complement strand
TTCTTTCTTGAAAGTTATTAGCCTGCGTTTTTCCGATCTTTATTAAACCGGAAACAGCTGTTGTCATTATGTAAATAATTCCTTTCATACTATTTTTTTACTTTCTTGTTTCTAATTAAAATTCTTCTATAAACCTCTTTTCCGTTTATAGTTGCGTCGCTCTTACCCCCCTTCCAATAACCTCCATCCATTTCTTGATCGTTATGTCTCGACCAACCTACAATTTCAAACTGATCAGGATTATATTGACTAAGAAATGTGATTGGAACACCCATCACACCATCATAGTCCATCGGAATGTCCGAATATCTTGATACTTCTATAGCATCATAATTATCGTATTTAGGAAAATCTTCTGGCTTGTATTTTTTGTAAAAATTAAATTCTTCATGTCGTTTGGTGGTATCGAGATTTGTAAACCACAAAATTCTTCCCATGCTGAAATATTTAACACCATTAACAATTTTTTTTCGGGATTCAGTAGGTATGTCATAATCATCCGGAACCTGAAACCATTTTGTGCCGCCATTATCGTAACCGAGCCATAACTTATTTTCCTTAATCAATTTGAAAATTTCTTTATAAGTAATAGCGTTTTGGTCGCCAAGAATCAAAAATTTTTTCTTATACTCTACAAGCTGTGCAACATATTCACGAAACAGAGAAAATGGAGGATTGGTGCAAACAATATCAGCTTGTTTAAGTAATTCAATACATTCTTGACTGCGAAAATCTCCGTTACCCTTTAATGGCGCACAAACATTCGATTTGTGTTTTAATAATTGTTCTACATCTTCAAGACTTATTGCTCCATCTCTATTGATATCAGGGACCTCGTTAATTTCAATTCTGTGCGCCTCAGCGTCTTTTGGTTTTATTCGCTTTAAACCTTCAATTTCAAACAATGGCAGCTGTCTTCCAGCGATCGGTGATCCGCTATAACTTGTTGTAATTAATTTTTTAAGGCCTAGAGCATTAAAATTGGCGGCAAAATATTTAAAAAAGTTGCTTTCGTAAGGATCATCGCAGTTACAGTATACAATCTTGTTGCAAAATTGGTCTTTGTAATGCTTTAACTCTTTTTCAATGTCAGAGAGTTGGGTATAGAATTCGTCTTTTTTGGCAATATGAGCTCTGTGTAAATTTTTATTCAAAGACTTAGTCATGGTTTTGAGCTATTTTAGATTCTCGCAATTAGGGTTTCAAATTCGCAGCTGCCCAGCTAGGATTCGAACCTAGATAAGCAGATCCAAAGTCTGCTGTCCTGCCATTAGACGACCGGGCAATATTGCTGAACTATTATATCAGTTGAAGTTGTTTCTTGAAAAGACTTAAACCAGAAAAACAAGAAATTTGGCGGGAGCGGTGGACCGGACTCGGACCGGCGACCTTCTCCTTGGCAAGGAGACGTTCTACCAGCTGAACTACCACCGCTTTAATTTATCAAATTCTCTTTGGATTTTTGGGTGCCGAGAGCGTGAGTTGCACACGCATCTGAGCTTTTTCAGAGCCCCGCCGTGACTACCTTGGCTATCTCGGCCTAAGCTTATTTTATAATTTTACCGCTAGATTTTCAATTAGAATATAATCTAGTTTTTTAGTGGACCCGAGAGGACTCGAACCTCTGACCTTCTGTGTGTAAAACAGACACTCTAACCAGCTGAGCTACGGGTCCCTGGTGCGGACGAGAGGACTCGAACCTCCACGCCTTGCGGCACAGGCCCCTCATGCCTGCGCGTCTACCATTCCGCCACGTCCGCCTATTTTGTTTTAAAAAAAGTCTGAAATTTTTTATGAAATAAGATATTGCTGTGCCAGAGAGGAGACTCGAACTCCTACGTCTTACGACACACGGTCCTGAACCGTGCCTGTCTACCATTTCAGCACTCTGGCGATAATCTGTGCTTAAATTTTATCAAAAACATCAGGAATATTCTACCGCTGAGGGAACATTTGAGATTTCCTGCTGGCATTTTACATTAACTTGATTTTTCTAACGCCTGGATTTGGCTATTTTATCAATTTTTTTATGTTTATTTTGGCCGTTTTATTCATCACTGCCCTAGAAATAACTTTGGGAGTGCTTTTGAACAACATTCAAGCCCTTCAGTTAATTGTAAATTTTTTAGTTTTTCCTTTGTTTTTTCTTTCTGGTTCAAGTTTATCTTTAACTCTCTTGTTGTTGGTTTTAGGCTTAATTGTTGCTGTCAACCCGCTTTTATATGAGTTAGACGGTCTGCGAGGAACTCTTATTGCTTTTTTGTTTATGGAGCTCCTTTGGACTTAGTGGTTTTAGAGGAAACAACGGTAACAGTTTTGGCGCTGGGAGGTTGGTTTTTCGCGTGTATTCAAGAATAAACTGCCCTAATTATTACGAAACTTAAATCAGATTTTAAACATACTGCTAGAGTACTTTTGATGATTTATTTTCATTTATAGGGCGTTTTCAGACTAATTCCGGGCTAGCTGGCGGAGTTTTTCCTGGCAATCTGCCAATTACCCGTATACCGGGATTGCCAAAGCCAGCTTTTCCGGAAACTCAGCTTTTTTTCGGTTTATCTCTTGCGGCTTTTTTAATTGATTACATCTCATCTTTGGTTATTGGATTTTTTTAATCGGCTATGTTCCTAAATATACTCAAACAGTTCTGGATACTATAAAAAAACCGGAGCCAAGTTTTGGTTTAGGAATTGTAACTGTTTTTTTAACACCTTTTGTAATTGCGGTCTTACTTGCTCTGGGAGTTACTGCACCTGTTTCTTTAATACTAGGCGCCATTTGTTTAATTTCGCTTTATGCTTCCAAAATTTATGTTTTTTTATTGAAAGGTTGATTACTATAATAAACTTCGCTCTCAAGAAATTATTTAATAACAAGGCCTTCCGTTTTGGTTTGAAAGGCCTTGTTATTATTTTTTTAAAAAACTTAGGCGTATTTTTCTAAATTTTCATTCAACACTTCTGATAATTTTTCCGGAGAATCGGGAAAAGGTTCACCCTTTTTTTCCATTTCTTCTGTTTCCGGAATCATCATTTTGACCAAATTATCAGAAATACCGTTGGTTTTGCCCAAATGTTGTTGCAATATTTGGTGTAAACCACTCCAACTTTTTTCCTGAATTTCATTCCAAAGAGTTTGAATATCATCCATGGGAATATGAGCCATAATTTATCACCTCCTTTTTTGCCGTAATTAAAAACGGTTATTTTTTTATATTTCTTTTATTGAAAAAATAATCAAGAAAACAAATAAAGTTAAGTAAGAATTAGTTTTTAAGAAAATTTTCAGCTTAATTTAAGATATGATGATATAATGGTGGTCATGAGAATTTTAGTAGTGGAAGATGAACATCGAATTGCCGTTTCAATTAAAAAAGGCTTGGAACAAGAGCATTTTGCGGTTGATTTGGCTTTTAACGGCAGAGAGGGTCTGGATTTAGCTGAAACAGAAGAATATGACTTGATTGTTTTGGATTTAATGTTGCCAGAGATGGATGGTCTTGAAATTTGCCGTACCTTGCGAGCTCATAAAAATCACACGCCGATTTTAATTTTAACTGCCCGCGGTCAAGTTCGCGATAAAGTTGAAGGTTTAAATGCCGGCGCTGATGATTATTTAACCAAACCCTTTTCTTTTGAAGAGTTAGTTGCGCGTATTCATGCCCTTTCACGCCGCCCTCGAGAAGCACTTTCGGCTGAATTGAAAGTAGGAGACTTGTCTTTAAATACGAATAGTTTTGAGGTTAAGAGAGAAGGGGAAACCATTAACCTTACCAGTAAAGAATTTGCCTTGCTGGAATACTTAATGCGTCACGCTGGTCAAATTTTGACTAAAGAACAAATTATGGCTCATGTTTGGGATTATGAAGCAGATATTTTGCCCAATACAGTTGAAGTTTATATCCGAAATTTAAGGAACAAAATTGATTTGCCCTTTAAAGAAAAAAGACCATTAATTCAAACTATCCGCGGCTTTGGTTACAAGATTGGAGAATAAAATTATGTTTAATTCGGCACGGCTCAAACTGACTGGCTGGTATTTATTGATTATTATGATCATTAGTCTTTCTTTTAGTGCGGTTATTTATGCGGTTTCAGCACGAGAGATAGATCGTCTTAATCGAATTCAACATTTGCGGTTGGAAAGAAGACTAGAGGGAGTGCCTGCTGGTTCATCAATTTTTACTTTGATTGAACCTTCTTTAATCGAAGAAACCAAAAATCGGCTCCTAGGTCAATTGATTTTAATAAATGGGGCAATTTTAATTACAGCTGGCGTTACTGGTTACTTTCTGGCGGGACAAACTCTACAGCCGATTCAGGAAATGGTAGATGAACAAACTCGTTTTGTTTCAGATGCTTCACATGAATTGCGTACTCCTCTTACGGCTTTAAAAACGACTTTAGAAGTTACTTTACGAGATAAAAAATTAAATTTAAAGATGGCCAAAAATGTGTTAAGAGAAAGTTTAGAGGAAACAAACAAACTGCAGGTTTTATCGGATTCATTGTTAACTCTTTCCAGAGTTCAGTCAGCCAACGATCAACTAAAAATGGAAGAAGTTTCTTTAAAGGAAATTTCACGGGAGGCAGTGGCCAGAATTTCCCCATTGGCTTTAAAGAAAAAAATAAACTTGGATAATCGAGTTGAAGATTTCAAAATGAGGGGAGATCGGGAAAAATTAATTGAACTACTGGTAATTCTGTTGGACAACGCTGTTAAATATAGTCCTACTAAAACTAAAGTAGAAATTACTTCCGGCTTAAAAAACCAACAGGTTTGGTTGGCCGTTAAGGATCAAGGAGTAGGAATTGCCCCCGAAGATCTACCAAGAATTTTTAATCGCTTTTATCGCGCGGACACTGCTCGCAGTCACTCTTCTGTTGGTGGTTTTGGTTTAGGGTTATCAATTGCCCAAAAGATCGTTGAGCTTCACCATGGAGTGATTACTGCAGAGAGTCAGTTACATCAAGGCAGTGTTTTTACCGTGTCATTTCCGCTGACCTAAAAATTAAATGGGGCTAAATTTCAGCTTATTTTCAGATAGAATTTTATAAAATAAGCAAAGTTAATGAGAATTATGGCTAAAATCTTAATTTTAATTAAAAATCATAAAAGAGTTCTCGCTGTTGGCGCGCTGGTTTTGGTAATAGGCAGTTTTGGTCTTTACCGAATTTTAGCCAAGCCTAATCAGAAGCCAATTTATCAGACGGCGCGCGTAGAGCAAGGAACTTTTGTTAAGGCCATTACGGCTTCAGGAACCGTTACTGCCGGTAGCAGTAACGAAATAACCACTAAAGCTTCTGGAGTAGTGAAAAGAGTTTTTATCAAAAATGGTGAGACAGTTAAAAAGGGCCAAAAAATAGCAGAACTGGCCTTAGATGATGAGGCCCAATCACGGGCCACGATTGCCTATGCGGCCTATATTGAGGCAGTTAACGCTGTCAAAACCGCTGAGAAAAATAAGGTCACTGCTGATATTAAAATGTGGCAAGATCGAGAAAATTATTTAAATGCTTTAGAAAATCAGGATTACAAAAACAATAATTCGGTGAATCCAGAAACAAAAAAAGATTATACTGAAGGCGAAAAAACTATTATTGACAAAAGTGTTGAAGAAGCACGCTTAGCTTTTGCCGCTTCTGAAACTGCTTACCAAAATGCAGATACTCAAATTAACAAGGCCAAAGCCTTAATGGCTGATGCTTGGCGAGAATATCAGAATACAGCAGCGACAATTGTTGCTCCGGTGGATGGAGTAGTGACTAACTTTACTTTGGCTCCTGGAATAACTGTGGTTGCTTCACCCGATACTAGTGCTTCTGCACCAGCCGGATCGGTTTCTGCTCAAAAGCTAGGGTTAATTGTTAATCCTAATGCCCAGTATCAAGTTTCTGTTGCACTTTCTGAAATGGATGTAACACAAGTAAATCCCGATCAAAAAGTCACTTTAACATTAGATGCTTTTCCAGACAAAACTTTAACTGGCAAAATTTTGTCAATTGATACCACGGGAAAGATTACTTCCGGGGTGACCAGTTATCCTGCTGTTATCTTGGTCGATCCTACCGAATTAAAACTTTATCCCAATATGGCAGTAAATGCTAAAATTTTAATAAAAGTAGAAGATAATGTTCTTCTTGCTCCTTCATCAGCCATTCAAAATACCAGTGGTAATCAAACCGTAAGAGTAATGAAAAACGGTAAACTAACCACCGTACCGGTTGAAATCGGTGATGCCAATGAAACTCAGACGATCATTAAATCAGGTTTAAACGAAGGAGATGAAGTGGTTATTGGTACTATCACACCCCAAAACACTTCTTCTAACCGTTCTAACACAGTTTTTGGCGGATTAAGCGGCAGTCGAAATTTTGGCGGTAGTTTTAGAATTATGACCAGGTAGGGCATGAATAAACAGCCTATTATTGAGACAAAACATCTTTTCAAAATTTATAAAAGCGACTCGCTGGAAACAGTTGCTTTAGCTGATATTTCTTTCAAGGTTGATAAGGGTGAGTTTGTGGCTATAATGGGGCCTTCGGGTTCGGGTAAATCAACTTTAATGCATATTTTGGGAGCTTTGGACAAACCTACTAGCGGTGAATATTGGCTGGAAGGAAAATCTGTTGAAAAGCTTACCGATGACGAGCTAGCAGAAATTCGCAACCAAAAAATTGGTTTTGTTTTTCAAGCTTATAATTTACTGCCTCGCACCTCAGCTCTTAAAAATGTTATGCTGCCTATGGTTTACGCTGGTATTTCTAAAGAAGAAAGATTTGCTCGAGCAGAAAAATATCTTAAAATGGTTGGTTTAGCTGATCGCATGTGGCACACCAGCAGTCAGCTTTCTGGCGGTCAGCAGCAGCGAGTAGCCATCGCGCGCGCTCTTAGCTTAAATCCAGCCCTTATTTTAGCAGATGAACCAACAGGCAACATCGCTACTTGTCAGGCAGAAGAAATTATGACAATTTTTAAACAATTGAATCGTGAGGGTCATACGATTGTTATGATTACCCATGAGCCAGATATTGCTGAACATGCTCAGCGAGTAATTTATATTCGCGATGGTAAAATTGTGAACGACCCAAAAAATAATTTTAAACCAAAATAATATTTATTTGAAAACCCTAAATTAAATATGGATTTTTTCGAAATCGTAACCGAGGGATTAGGCACTTTGGGTTTAAATAAAACTCGAACAGGTTTGGCCATTTTGGGAATTGTTATTGGAATTGGCAGTGTGATTACTTTAGTTTCCTTGGGCCAATCGACTCAGCGTTCCGTTCAAGCGCAAATTCAATCTTTGGGAGCCAATTTATTGACAGTAATGCCGGGAGCAGTTAGAGAAGGGAATGTTCGCGGAGGTTTAGGCGGGCGAACAACCTTAACATTAGATGATGCTAAAGCGATTGTTGACTTAATTCCTCAAAATTTGATTAAAAATGTTTCTCCCGAACTTAATGGCCGCAGCCAAATTACTACCGCTGGCAGTAATACTAATACCCAAGTTATTGGTGTAACGCCGGTTTATGCTGAAGTTCATAAGATTGAAATGGCTCAAGGAAATTTTATTTCTCAGCGAGAAGTGGAAACAATGGCCAAAGTGGCAGTTATTGGCCCTCAAGTGGCGACAGATCTTTTTGGAGAAGGGTCGTTAGCGGTTGGAAAAAATATTCGGCTTAACAATCAAACACTAACTATTGTTGGGGTGACAGTTTCCAAGGGTGGAACTGGTTTTATGAATCAGGATGATTTGGTTTTTGTTCCTTTAACTACTGCCCAGAAGCAACTTTTTGGTCAAGATTATCTTTCTTCAATTGCTATTGAAGCGGCTAGTGATAAAGTTATGGTCCAAGCTGAAGAAGAAATTGGGAATTTACTCCTTACGCGCCATAAAATTGCCAATCCACAACAGGCAGATTTTTCCATTATGTCTCAGCAAGACATTATCAATACTGCCACTTCTATGACAGGAACTTTTACCACTCTTCTTTCAGGAATTGCCGCCATTTCACTTTTGGTGGGAGGAATCGGCATTATGAATATTATGCTGGTAACGGTTACGGAAAGAACGCGTGAAATTGGTTTGCGTAAAGCTCTTGGCGCTAAGAAAAAGGATATAACGGCCCAATTTTTAATTGAGTCAGTAATTTTAACTTTTACTGGCGGCATTTTGGGAATAATTTTGGGCATTGCTGCTTCTTGGATTATTTCATTCATTATTAATACCGGTTTTGTGATTTCTTTTGGAGCTATTTTGCTGGCCTTTGCCGTTTCGGCCGGAATTGGCATCTTATTTGGCTGGTATCCCGCTCGCAGGGCTTCCAATTTAGAACCAATAGTCGCTTTAAGATATGAATAAATTTAATAAAAGTTTTAAAAAGGAGGTTTTAATATGTCCAAATATTTTCTTATTTCAGGAGCAGTGGTTATTTTGGTTGGTGCTGGCAGTTTTTGGGGAGGAATAAAATATCAGCAGGCTAAAACCGCCTCCCAATTTACTCGCTTGGGGAATAATGAACGAATGTTATTTAATGCCAACGGACAGTTTCGTTCGGGTGCAGTCGGTCAAAATCGGCAAAACTTTAGACCGATAAATGGACAAATTACTTCGATCGATGAAAAAAGCATAACGGTTAAAATGGCTGATGGTTCCAGTCGAATTGTTCTTTTAACCAATTCCACTCTTTTGTCAAAATTTTCTGAAGCTAATAAAGAAGATTTAAAAGTGGGCGAGACGGTAATGGCCATAGGTTCAGAAAACGCTGATGGCAGTATTTCGGCTCAAAACATTCAAATCAATCCACCTCAGCGTGGTCAGCAAACCAATCGAGTGGCACCAAATTCTAATCAATAAGAATAAGTTTGACTGAATTAAAACTTTTATTTGGCCTTTCTTTACCAAAGGTTAAAGTAGGCCTTTGGTTTATCTCTTTTTAAAATCATTTGGAAATTTGCTATAAGATAAATTCAAGATGCAAGAAAATGAAAATATAAGAAAATTAACTTGGCAGGAAATGCTTGAGAGCCTTGATCCGCGAATTTTTGAAGAAAAAATTTTGGGCATGCCTTATTTTCCTCTTGATATGATTGAAGAAGAAAATAATATGGCCAGAAGACAAAAAAGAATCGAGGCTAATTATTGGTGGGCCAGATCGCGGGGATTAATCGAGAGAGAAAAAACACCTTCACAATCAAGATTTTGATTTAGTTTTTAAAATTGCAGGCAATGTTTTTTTCTAAAAAACTTTAGTTGAATTCTTCCTTTTTTGTTACCTGAAGCTTATATTTTACTGATAGCTTAATGTCATGACTATTTGTATTGCCGCCCTCGCTGAAAGCGGTCATAAAATTGTTGCGGCTGTTGATCTCATGATCACGGCTAACTTTCCTATTCCTACTGAATTCGAAACCGATGATGTAGTCAAAACTTATTCATTAGGCGAGGCGGCTATGGCTATGTCGGCCGGTAATGCTTTGAGTGCTTGGGAAATTATGAAAAGATCAAAAGCTGTTATTGTTGATCAGCAAATCAACAAAATAGACCAAATTGTTGAAGTGGTTCGTAAAACCTATCAAGATTATCGCCAGCGGCTGATTGTTGAACGCTATTTAGAGCCTCGAGGACTTAACTTGAATAGTTATTATAATATGCAGTTAAAACTGGTACCAAGTGTGGTGGGAGACATTGAAAACCAGCTAGTAAATTTTAATATTGGAGTGGACTTAATTGTTGCTGGTTGTCGTGATGGAGGAGAATGTCATCTTTATACTGTAACCCATCCCGGAGTAAGTGTTTCTCATGATGCTATCGGATATGTCAGCATTGGCTCAGGGGCGGCCCACGCGATGTATTTTTTTATTAGTACGAATTATCACAAAAAAATGTCAGTTGAAGAAGTCAAAAAAATTGTGTTGGAAGCAAAAAAACGCAGTCAAGTTGCTCCAGGCGTAGGTAAACAAACCGAACTAATTATTATTCCGGGGGGGAACGGCAAAGAACCCGCTGAATCGGCCTAGGTCTTCTTTTCCGCCTTTTTAGCATTAACACAACTTCCCTTGAAATTTAAAATGATTAAAACTGAAGGCCGTAAGAAATAAATAAAAATTTTGCTTGAATTTTGCGAATTTCAAGCATACAGTTCATGATTAATGAAACAAATTTTGCAAATCATGCTCTTTTTTTTAATTCTTTTTATGGTTTTCTTAGGTCTTTTGGTTCTTTTTGGCGAAGGTTTGAAGTTTTATCAGATGATTAAGTTTTGGCTGGGGAAAGGATAGTTTTTTAAAAAACTTTTCCGGTGAATGGGTGTTAAGCCGTATTTTTTCAAGGCTTCAAAATGCTCGCGAGTGCCATAGCCAACATGGCGTTCAAAACCATATTGGGGATATTGGACTGCCAAGGTTTGCATATGTCGATCACGGCTAACTTTAGCTAAAACAGAAGCGGCAGCAATGGAATAATGATGTAGGTCGCCACCTTTAATTCGTTCCGAAGAATAGCGATCAAGTTTTTGCGTTCGCAAACCGTCTACGAGCACCTGCTGAATTTCCAGATTAAAATTTTTCTCTATGGCTTCCAAAGCCAGCATCATTGCCTTTTTTACGGCTAGTTGGATTCCTAATTCATCAATTTCTGCTGCTGAAACTAAAGCGATTCCATAAGCGGTTGACAGACAACAAATTTTTTCAAAGGCTTGTTCTCGTTGAGATGAGGTCATTTTCTTGCTGTCTCGAACAAATGAAATAACTTGGTTTTCAGATCGAATAATCACAGCGGCGGCGGCAACCGGACCAGCCAATGGTCCTCTGCCGGCCTCGTCAACACCGGCCACATTTATGAAGCCTTTTTGCCAATATTTTTTTTCTAAAGATAAATCAGGAGTAACCACTTGTCAATTTTAACACAGTTTAAGGCTCTAAAACGGCAAAGACCACTAGTCGCTGACGATAATCATGAACAGCTTTATCATATTGACCAGTACAAGTAATCAAATTTAAGTGTTCTCGATCAGAAGCGGTATAAACTTTTTCGATGGGGAATTTATCTCGATCATAGACATTTATTTCAGAAACAACAAAGTTCAAGGTTTGATTGTCTGCGTTAATAATCTGAATTTTATCTCCCACCGTCAACCCGGTCAATCGATAAAAAACGGCCGGACCATAAGTCCAGACATTGTGACCAGCTAAAACAGCACTGCCAATTTCTCCCGGACGAGCACCTAAATTATACCAAGAAACATGATTTATCGTTGAAGGAACTGGTTGGTTGTTTGATTCATCTAAACCGACAGAATCAATTTGAGCGTCAACACCAATTTTAGGGATAATGAGTTCTTTAGGCTCAGCTATCTTTGTTTGAGCCGAAACTGATTGAACCGGAAAGTTTTTAGGATTTTGAAGACTGACGAAATTAATTTTTAGCCAACTGCCGGCAAAGATTAATATTAAAAACAAAAAACTAAAAATACCAGACAATAATTTGATTTTCATAAAAATCCTTTCTTAAAAATTAAGGAATTTTAGCACAATTTCTTGGCTGAGGCGGTAAAAAAAATTACGAAATAGTTTAAAATGAAAAATGCTTGATTTCGATTTTTTAATGTTTTATTCTTATTGAAAATGTTAAACTTCAAGTCCATTGCATGGATTGTGGGAGGATTGTTTACAATGTTTCTAATCGGAGCCGTTGTCTCCCTCATCCAATCTTTGAGAAACGAAAACAAAAAGAAAAGAAAATAATTTAGCCAATTGATCTTTTTGGTAGGCAGCGTTTAGCCCACTCGGATTAGGCAATACCCAAAGCAAAGTTTTTCCAATTTTCTCAGGCTGAAGGCCTAATTGGGCCTTTGGGCACCCAAAGGCTCGTCGATAAGCATTAATGCCAACAACAGCCGCAACTTTAGGTTGAAAGCGAAGGATTTTCTTTTCTAAAATTTTTCGACCATTAATCATTTCTTCATTTGTTAAATCAGCCTCGCCTAAACTAGGGCGGTCAACAATATTGGTAATTCCATAACCATATTTTAATAATTCTGCTTCTTCAAAAGGAGAGAAGAGTCGAGGTGTAAAACCGCCATCAAAAAGTGCTTGCCAAAAACGATTGCCTGGCCGAGCAAAATGATGACCTACTTTGGCTGAATAAAGACCCGGATTAACTCCGCAGAACAAAACTTTAAGGTTAGAAGCAATGACATCAGGAACAGTCTTGCTCATGATTTAAATAGTGAATTGATCATTATTCAATCTGGTAGGTAAGGGTGACAGTTAAAGTAATTTCCGAACTGCCGGTTTGGATTTCCGTGCCGCCACCCATGCTAACTGGACTGCTTGCTTTTAGGTCATAAGCAACCGGTCGAGGAGTAGGACCAGTACTTTCCGAATAGTTAATAATTTTGCCAAGCTTAAAGCCGGCAACCCTAGCGGCATCTTGAGCTTTTTTCTTCGCTTCTGCGACAGCGTCTTTGCGGGCCTCTTCCTCTGCAGCCGTTTTATCTTCTACCTCAAAATTGATGTTGCTAATTTCGTTTGCCCCGCTAGCTGTTGATTGGTCAATTACTTCATTTATTTTGTCTAGATTACGCACCTTTACTTCTAAGGTAGTGTTAGCATTGTAACCCGAAAGGTACTGGTGGCCGCTGGTCCAGTCGTAGATAGGATTAATATTGTAATTTAGAGTTTTAATATCTTTCTCGTCAATTCCCAGTCGTTTTAAAGATGAACTAACTTGATTTATAGTGCTATTGATTTGATTTTGAACGCTTTTAACAGAATTGCTTTTCGCTTGAATACCAATATTGACATAGGCAATATCTGGTTTAACTACCACTTTGCCTTCTCCTGTTACGGAAAATGCCTCATTTTTAATCGTACTGACATTATTAATTGAAAAGGGTAGAGGGAAAACCAATTTGGTATAAGCAAAAAAACCAGCGAAAATCAGAAAAATAATAATTACCGTGGGGAAAATTTTGTTTAAATTTTGCATGATTTTAGTTTAACAGGGCCGCTAATTAAAAACAAGACAACTCATTTTCAAATCTTACATAAATCTTAATTCTTTCAGATATAAATGGGGTAACTTATAGCAGATGTGCTTGACTGGAACCGTGGCGGCAGCAGAATTGACTTCATCTCCTTTTCAAACCGTTATTGCTCAAAAAACGATCCCCGCTGGCTATGCGTCTTGGTTAGAAGCAAAAAACTTACGGGTGGATATTCCTCAAAATGCTTTTCACACAACCGTTTCTTTCGAAATTCTTCAAGGCAACAGTTACAATTTTGAATTTTTTAACTCTAAAAATGAAAAAGTTTTGGCAAATTATGCTTTTCGAGTGCGTCAATTATCAAATGGCCAGCTTTTAAAGCGACCTGAAAAAGCCATTGAAGTTGGTTTTGCCCTACCTAAAGTTGAGAATCTTCAATTTTGGGAAATAGAATTAGCCAATCCTGAGAATCCAATTAAAGATATTGACTTTCAAGTTATAAACCAAACCTTGGTTCATCAAGTGAATGACTTCTCTCTGGCATGGTTTATTTCTGGCCAACTGGAGGCTGAAGCTGTTTCTTTAAATTCGCCCACAGTCATAGATCGTTTTTTGCTTCAAGAACCCTTTCCGGCCCATCAAAGTATTTGGCCGTTGATAGGAATTTTAAGTCTTATTTTAGGCCTTCTTTGGTTAATAAATCATGTTCATGTTGAATAGAACTTGACTTTTTTCTATAACTCCTTAACAATTAAAGTAAGGAGGAGAGTTATGAAAAAAACCATACTTTTTATAACCTTAATTTTAATTCTTTCTGTTGCATCTACTGCTTTAGCTAAAGGCAAAAGCGAAAATGAGACTGTCAAAATTACATCGCCCGTTAAAGAAACAAACCAAGTTCAAATTAAAACTCAAAATCAAGGTCAAGAGACTCAGGTTCAAACTTCTTATCAAAAAGAAAATCAAGAGAAAGAATCAACTAAATCTGCTGCTCCGCGTAGTCAGCAAGCCTTAGAACACCGTAGTACCGTGGCCGCAAAAGTGGAAGAATTATTGACTACTCAAGCAGCAAAAGGAGGCATAGGTTCACAAATCAGTGAATTCGCTCAATCACAAAAAAAGGATGAAGAAGAAATTGTTTCGACAGTGGAAAAGTTAGAGTCTCGACCCAAATTAGTGAAAAATTTATTTGGACCAGATTTTCAACAAGTTAAGGCATTAGAACAAATTCAAGAGAGAAATCGCCAAAGAATTCAGCAATTAGAGCAACTTAAAACAAAAGTGGCAAATGCCGGTGATTTGTCTAAAATAAGAGAAATAGTGGCAACTTTAGAACAAGAAAACAATTTCTTAGCGGATCAAATTTCTTTAGAGAAGAATTCACGCAGCTTATTTGGCTGGCTTTTGAAACTTTTTTCTAAATAAACTTACCTAATTTTCATTGGTATTTGATCTAAAGTTGAGATAAAAGGGGCCATGGAGATTACTAGCGCCACGCCAGTTCCTTCAATTGAAATTGCCCCAAGTTCTATTTTTATTCCTCCTCAAATCGAAACCAGTAACATTGTCCTCTGGGTGATTTTAGGTTTGCTCGCTTTAGCCGGAATAATTTTTCTTTTATTCAAGCAATAACTTAAAATTAAGGCTTTAGTACCACAGTTAGAACTTGAATAATGATCATGGCTCCCAAACCTACAGTGATTACCAAAAGCCCGGTACTTACGGCCATTTCCAAACCTTCGATAGGCAAGGAAGAAAAATTGAAAGGAAAAACGCTTAGCAAGCGGTAAGTGAGAGAAAGAGTTAAAAACTGAAGAATTAAAAGAATAAGATTTTTGGTTTTTGATTCATCAAGAAACAAAAAAAGCAGATTGGCTACGAAATCGGCTGTCAGCAAAAAATAAGCAAAGGGTAAAACTTTAGGCAAATCAGCCGTAAAAATTGGCAGCTTAGCTGTAGAGATCTTTTTGGTTAAAAACCACCAACCAATATTCACGATCAAAAAAAACAAATACTTTTTCTTAAAAGTTTTTCTGTGACGGCGGTGCTTTTTAGTTCGCCGTGGAGAAATTTCTACTCGCCGAATACTTTTTGAAAGTCTTTCCGAAATCCTATCCAAATTTTCAATAATTTCCCGCGGTTCTTCAATTTCTGCGGTTTCTTTTTCCATCTTAATCATTTAATTTAATTTAACATAGAAGAGTAAAAAAATTCAATAAATTTAATGAAAATAGAATTCATTTAGCTTGAAAATTTGCTCGGATGGTCATAAAATGCCTCTCAATTAATATGGGAAACAGTTCCAAAAGATTTTTCCATCGCCGAGAGGGAGCGAAAATTATCACACTCAAGAATATTCAGCCGCTATCGCTGAATGACGAAAACAATCCTTTAAGCGAAAGCTTGCCGCCAGTGGTTGAGAGTTCCCGTCGGCCGTCTTTCTTTAATCAAAAATTTCTTATTATTTTTCTTTTTATTTTAGTTTTTGCAATCGGCGCATTTTTAGGAGAAAAATATTTAGTTCGAGGAGAAGTTAAACTACCTTTTATTTCAATTTCACCTAAAAGACAAACCTTGTCTAATCAAAATTTGATTGGAAAAGTCACTGTCGGCAATAGTGTAATTATTGAAAACAGTTTAAATGGAAGAGTCGGAAAAGTTTTAGTTAAAAGCGGTGATACAGTAAAAGAAGGTCAAAAACTGGCAGAAATTATTTCTGAAGAAAAAAATCCCGACCGAGATCGGGCTTATCAAAATTATCAAGAAGGTAAAAAAAACTTAGAAGCGGCTCAAATTGAACTACAGATTAAGCAAGATGATTTTTTTGCCAAACACCGGCGATTTATGGAAGATGCTGTGGCCCGAAATTTACCAGTAACTGATCCGATTTATCAGCAAGAAAAATTAGAAATGGACCGAGCAGAAGCTGAGTTTAAAAAGCAGCAAGTGCTGGTTTCTCAAAAGCAACAAACAGTTAACGAAGCTTGGAAAAATTACCAACAAAGTTTTACTTCGCTGACTGCTCCAACTGCTGGAACAATTACAGAATTAAATTTGATACCGGGAGAAGCTATTCCTTCGCGAGTGGCAGTTATCAAAACGGGGCAAAAAACAGAAATTACTTTTTCTTTGCCCGCAGACAAAGCGGGATTAATAATTGCGGAAACTCCTGTGGAAGTTACATTCGCTGATGGCACTAAACAAATTGGCAAAGTTCTTCGCGTAGACGAAAATGGCCAAATGATTGTTGGCCTAAATCAAGAAAACCTTGCCACTTTTGTTAATACTCCCGTTGCTGCCAGCATTTCTTTCTAATTATTTCGTTTATTTAATTTAAGAATATTTTCCTTTGCATTTTCTTATGCAAAAGGTGTAAAATCAAAATCTGTGATTAAAGAACAAAAAATCATTGAAGTTAAAAATCTTTTTAAAGAATTCAAAGGTTTTGTGGCTGTTAAAGATGTCTCTTTTTTTGTTAAGAAAGGGGAGATTTTTGCTTTTTTGGGGCCAAACGGGGCCGGTAAAACGACTACCATCCGCATGCTGACTACTTTATTGCGGCCAACTTCAGGAACAATTCTTATTAATGGCTTTGATGCAATTACTCAAAAGGATGATGCTCGCCGCTCATTCGGTATTGTTTTTCAGGATCCTAGTTTGGACGATGAATTGACAGCCTGGGAAAATATGGAGTTTCATGGTATTCTCTGCCAAGTGCCCGCAGAAATCAGAAAAAAGCGTATTGAGGAACTTCTCGAATTTGTTGAATTAAAGGATCGAAAAAACAGTTTAGTCAAAACTTTTTCTGGCGGTATGAAACGACGGCTAGAGATTGCTCGCGGCCTCTTGCATCATCCTAAAATCTTATTTTTGGATGAACCCTCTCTAGGTTTGGATGCTCAAACACGAAATCACCTTTGGCAATATATTCAAAAATTAAATCGCGAGGAAAACATTACCGTTTTTCTCACTACTCATTACTTAGAAGAAGCTGAAAAAGTGGCGCAACGAATTGCCATTATTGATCATGGTCAAATTATCGCTCAAGGAACAACCTTGGATCTGAAGAAGCAAACTAAAACTCAATCGTTAGAAGAAGCTTTTTTGTCTTTAACTGGTCATGGTATTCGCGAAGAAGAAGCTAATGGTCAATCCGCTTTCAGATTAAGACATCAATTGAGGAGGTAAAAAATGGAGGCAATTTACATCATGTGGTTAAGACAAATCAAAAGATTTTTTCGCAATCGGCCGCGACTTATTAGTTCATTAGGCCAACCAATGCTTTTTTTAATTGCCCTAGGTTTTGGCTTGGGGCCAATTTTTCAGCGTGCAGGGCAAGGAAGCTATTTGCAATTTCTTGCGCCGGGCGTTATTGCGATGAGCATTCTTTTTACCGCCATTTTTACAGGCATTGAAGTCATTTGGGATCGGCAATTTGGCTTCTTAAAAGAAACTTTGGTAGTTCCGGTTTCAAGATTAGAGTTGATGATTGGTAAAACTTTAGGCGGAGCAACTGTGGCAATTTTTCAGGGGCTTCTAGTTCTATTAATCACGCTTTTAGCTGGTTTTCGCCCCACAAGTTTATTTTCTACTCCAACCGCTATTTTCTTCATGTTTCTTTTAGCCATCGTGTTTACTGCCTTAGGAGTGGTAATCGCGTCACTTTTGGAAGATATGCATGCTTTTCAGCTGGTGATGAATTTTTTGATTATGCCGCTTTATTTCTTGTCGGGAGCAATTTTTCCATTGGAAGGAGTTCCAAGGGCTCTTTTGACGGCAGTCAAACTTGACCCAATGTCTTATGGAGTTGATGGTTTGCGTGGTACTTTAACTGGAATTTGGGCTTTTAGCCCTTTGACTGATTTAACTGTCTTGAGCATTCTTTCTTTAGTTCTCTTTTTCTTAGGCAGTTGGCTTTTTGCACAAATTGAAGCCTAAAAGCGGTATCATAAAATATGACCAAATCTCAGGTAGTTTATCAAGAAATGCTAACCCAAAACAAAGAGCTTTTTGCTCAATTTAAAAAAATTCACGATCAATATGCACAAGATCCTATTAAATTTCGAGAAGAGTATAACCATTTAGGAGAGAAAGTGATGGAAATTATTCGCCGTTATGAGAGCCGCCTCTGTGGTAAATCTGAAAAAAGCGGTTATGGCAAATTTACAGGCAATTTGGCAGAAAAGTTCTGGAATCTTATTAAACAAAATTATCCTCTCATAGAAGAAATCGGCTTGCGTTAAACTTGATTTAGCTTCAAAAATGCCCTAAAATAGGGTCAAATCAAAAGGAAGGATTTGGGGTGATTCGTAAAAGGGCGAAGCGAATTCAAAAAAGGAAAGAAAATTTGAAACACCTTCTTTGGCTGAAGTGCGCTGACTGTCAGGGGTTTTGGGTAGATGGTTACCAAACATGTCCAAATCAAAGGTGTCCTTTGCGGGGGATGTATCCACCGCGGCGAGTAGTGGAAGGCAAAGCTTTTCGTAAAGAAATGGCTTTCTTGGCCCGCCAGCAGAAGAATGATATTGATTTTTGGACTAAAATCTTGCCAATCACACAGCCAGCAGAAAAACGAAAAAAATTAAAAAAATCTCTCAATCAAAATCGTGTTAATCGAACCAAATAAATAAGTTTTTCTTTTTCTTTCTCTCTTCTTACTGTCTTTTGGGAATACCATTAACTTTTGCTGGTAGTCTTTTAGCTGGAGGAGAATAACTAAGACTTTTAGTTACCCTTGGCCGGTCATATCCGGAAGTGACAAGGAGCGATTTCTCCTCCTCATATATGAGCTTAAAAAGAAAAGACCTTCATAGGTATTTGGTAGGCTAATGGACGGGATAATAGAAACTCTCCAGCATTTGGGAGAAACGACCATTTTCATAAAATTAATGGCTTTGACTAAATTGGAAGAAAAGCTAAACACCGAAGGTCCTTTTACTATTTTTGCGCCTAACGATGAGGCTTTTAGCGAACTGCCCGCAGAAATTTTTCAAGAATTGACGGCAAATCTAGAAAGTTTAAGAGAAATTTTGTTTTACCATATCGTTCCCGGAGAGCTAATGAGTGAGGAATTAATTGCCAATCCTGTTATTACTACCCTTGAAGGTGAAGATTTATTAGTTGAGATATTAGATGACACCCTTGAGGTCAACGATGCCGCTATTATTACACCTGATGTTCCTTATTTCAATGGCTGGATTCATGTAATTGATGCTGTTTTGATGCCATGAAAACAGAGTTTCAAGAAGAAGATATCTATACGGTAATTAAAAGCCTTCCTCACCTGAAAACTTTTGCCAAAATTTTAGCCCAAACAAATTTGGAACATGTTTTGAGACAATCTAAAGCCTTAACCGTTTTTGCTCCAAACGATAACGCTTTCGCTAAATGGCCGCAAAAAAATTTCACAGAATTATTTAAAGACACCACTCGTGCTCGCGATTTTTTAGCTTATCATCTAGCTGAACCTGCAATTTTTTTAGCGGGTTTGGCTGTTCCTAAGATTATCCAATCATTACAGGGAGAATTCCTTTCTCTTAATCCAGTAGGGAAACCCACTGTTAATAATGTTCTTATTTTGGAACCGGATATTGCTGCTGTTAATGGAGTCATTCATGTTATTTATAAAGTTTTAGACCCGCACGAACGAGTATGAATAATCTCTATAAAACAATTAGTCAAACTCGTTATTTGAAGCTATTTAAAGAAATTATTGATCGAGCCCAAATGATAGAAGAATTTAAAACAGGTGGTCCTTTTACTGTTTTTGCTCCTCATAATAATGCTTTTCATCTTTATACTTCTTACGATCCCGATGACGAAGCCCATGAATATCTTCAAGCCCCTTTGGAAACAATTCTTTCTTCACCAGAAATTGCCAAACAAACTCTAAGGCATCTTTTAGTACCTCATAAATTTAAGCTTAAAGATTTAAACAATTTAACCTCCATCACTGCCTTAGACGGCAACAGTATTCCTATCGAAACAACTGATGACACAATTATTGTAGGCAATTCCTCGATTATGAATTTTGATATCGACTGCACTAACGGAATTATTCATGTAACAGAAGAGCTCTTACAGCCTACTTTAATCTATCAAACCACGTAAACGGCGGCGTTCTTCGGCTTCGTCTAGAATCTTTTTGCGCATGCGAATGGCTTGAGGAGTTACTTCTACCAATTCATCATCGGCAATATATTCCAAAGCATCTTCAAGATCTATCTGCCGCGGAGTATTAAAATGTTCAGTAACACCATGACCTTTGGCACGTTGATTTGATTGCTTTTTTTCTTTACAAACATTAACCCAAATATCACCCGGCCGAGAGCTTTGGCCAACAATTTCACCTTTATAAACCGAGGTGGAAGGACCAACAAACAGTTCACCTCGATCTTGAAGATTCAAAAGAGCATACATTAGAGTCAAACCGCTTTCACAGGCCACTAAAGAACCTCGTTCTCTTTCTTGCCAATGACCGCGATCAGGCGCGAATTCTAAAAAGGAATGATTGAGAACTCCCAACCCTTTAGTTTCCGTTAAAAATAAATTGCGAAAACCGAATAAACCGCGTGTGGGAACTACAAACTCCAAGAAAACTGTCCTGTCAACTGTTTCTATCCTTCTTAGTTCGCCAAAGCGCTCGCTCATTTTTTGAATCACTGCACCCGAAAATTCTTCCGGAACTTCAATAAGAACCTGCTCATACGGCACCAAAGCTTGACCATGGACAATTTTGGTAATTGTTTGAGGACGACCAACTTCGAATTCAAAACCTTCACGACGTAATCTTTCAATAAAAATCGCTAAATGCAATTCTCCTCGTCCAGAAACATCCCACCCTCCCGCAGGGTTATCAGACACTCTTAAAGCCACATCTGTTTCCAGTTCTTTATATAATCGCTCGCGAATTTGGCGCGAAGTTGAAAATTGACCTTCTCGACCAGCCCAAGGTGAAGTATTAACATTAAAATGCATGGTGACCGTTGGTTCTTCAATGGCTAGCAAAGGCAAAGCCTGAGGATTTTCCGGATCAGCGAGAGTTTCACCTATGGTTATCTCTGGAATTCCTGCCACAGCTACAATATCACCCGCCAAGACTTCTTTGGCCTCAACTCGATTCAAACCTTCATAAGTCATAACTGATGATAAAGAGCAAATTTTAATTTGGCCTTGACGATTAATATAAGCCACTGGCTGTTTAGCTCGTAAAACGCCGTTATATATTCTGCCGGTGGCAATTCGTCCTTTGTAATTATCACCAGAAATAGCTGTTATTAGCATTTGCAAGGGGAGGCGAGAATCACCAGCCGGAGCGGGGATATATTTCAATATAGCTTCAAAAATGGGTGAGATGTCATTCATTTTATTTAAATCCGGCTCCCAGCCAGCCTTGCCAAGTTTAGCGGAAGCATAAACAACCGGATAATTAACAGCACTATCATCCGCGCCTAAATCAATAAATAGGTCGAAAATTTTGTTTAAAACTTCATTAATTCGAGAATTTGGTTGGTCAATTTTATTTATAACCACAACGATTTTTAATCCCAACTCAAGCGCTTTTTTTAAAACGAAGCGAGTTTGAGGCATTGGACCTTCCTGAGCATCCACTAAAAGCAAGCAGCCATCAGCCAGTCGCAAGACGCGTTCTACTTCGCCGCCAAAATCAGCATGACCCGGAGTATCAATAATATTGATTTTGACTGGATCGTCTAGTGTCATTGGGTCTTGCCAAAGTACAGAAGCATTTTTAGAAAAAATAGTAATTCCTCGCTCCCGCTCAAGGTCATTATTGTCCATAATACAATTTTGATCCATAATTTCTTTGCTTAGCTGTGTTCTGGATTGCCGCAAGAGAGCATCAACTAAAGTAGTTTTGCCGTGATCAACATGAGCAATAATAGCTACATTTCGAATTTTCATCATTTCTGTCTCCAAAAAATATCTGCGTCAGCCGCAGATATCGATAAATATGGTATCCTATAAGATTAACAATATTATAGCATCATTTGAAGCTTAAAACAACCCAATGATCAATGATTATAATATTCCTTATGTCTAACTTTTGGCTATCTTTAAAAAAACCAATTGTTGGTTTGGCACCCATGGATGGTGTTTCAGATGAACCAATGCGGCAAGTTCAAATCACTATCGCCAAGCCTGATGTTATATACACTGAATTTATTTCGGCTGAAGGATTTGTCAAAAAACCAGAAGCCTTTAAACTAAAACTGGCTTTTAAAGAAAACGAACGACCAATAGTCGCTCAAATTTTTGGTTCCACCCCGACGGCTTTTGCTCAAACCGTTTCTGCTCTGGCAGAAATGGGTTTTGATGGCATTGACATAAATATGGGCTGTCCAGCCAGAAGCATTTTAGAAAAGAAAGGCGGCGGTGCTCTGATTGGCAATTATTCATTAGCCTCAGCTATTCTTGAAAATTCCTTGACAGCTTTAGCCAAAGCTAAAATCAAACTGCCTTTATCAGTAAAAACCAGAATTGGTCAGAAAAAGCCGATTACCAAAGAATGGATTGGCTTTTTAGCTCGCTATAAATTGGCAGAAATTACTTTGCATGGACGGTTATTGACTCAAGGACTGAGTGGACCAGTAAATTGGGAGGAAATTAAAAAAGGAGCAGAAATTGCCCATCAAAAAGACATAATTTTTCTCGGGAATGGGGGGATAAGGTCTCTGGCTGAAGCCCGAGAAAAAATAGGCCAAACTAGAGTAGATGGGGTTTTGATTGCTCAAGCAGCTCTAGGCAATCCTTGGATTTTTCGAGAAAATTATTCTCCTTCTTCTGAGGAAATTTTAGAAACCATTTGGCATCATGCTCAATTAACAGCAAAGTTCTATCCTTCTAAAAAATTTGTTACAATTTTAAAACATTTTAGCTGGTACCCGCGTCAGTTTCCAGAGAGCAAGAAATTAAAATTGGCTCTTTTGCAAACCCGAAGTTTAGAGGAAGTAAAAGAGGTAATCTCCAAATTTAAGGTGGTGGCTTCTGAAGCCAAAATCTGTTAAAATAGAGTCAATTGCCGGGGTGGCGGAATGGTAGACGCGCAGGACTTAAAATCCTGTGTTGGCAACAACGTGAGGGTTCGAGTCCCTCCCTCGGCACCCTCGGGATGTAGCTCAGTTGGTAGAGCGCACGGTTTGGGACCGTGAGGCCGCACGTTCGAGTCGTGTCATCCCGACCAAAATTATGTCTACTGCTAAAAAAACTCGCAATTTTATATCTTCTTTTCCGTATCAAAAACTAATTTCTCTGATTACATTTCTAAACGGTCTCTTGAATATTGCTTTAGTTTTGTTTTCTCGAATACCCCGAAAAATTCCTTGGGCTCGATTTTTTCCTTTCGGTGTTTATTACTGGAGTCGCCATTTAACTTTAGGTTTTGGCTTTCTGTTAATATATCTTTCTTTTAATCTTTATCATCGCAAAAGGACTGCTTGGTTTTTAACTTTTTTAGTCCTCTTGGGAACAATCTTTTTAGATCTCTTTCGTTTTCATCATCCAGGGTTTATTTTAGCTCCCGCCGTCACTCTGGCTTTACTGATTGCTTTCCGTCGATGGTTTAAGGTTAAAAGTGAAATTAGCAGTATTCGCCGAGGTTTTTTCTGGGCCTTAATGAGTCTTTTATTAGCTCTAATTTATGGTTTAATTGGTTTTATTCTAATGAAGCAATCCGATTTTGGCTTCAAACTTAACTTCTTTCAAGCCTTGGAAAGAGTTTTACGTCAATTTTTCCTATTAGGCAACCCCGATTTAATTCCTCATTCTAAACATGCCTCTTGGTTTCTAAGTTCTCTCAACTGGTTAGGAGCGTTATCCCTAAGCTATGTTATATATAGTTTATTTCGTCCATTAACTTATATTTTGAAAACCCAACCTCACGAAAAAGTTTTGGCTAAAAATATAAGCGAAAAATATGCTCAGGAGCCGCTAGATTTTTTTAAACTGGCGCCAGATAAATCATTATTTTTTACGCCCAAATATGATTCTTTTATTGCCTATAGAACAGTCAATCATATTGCCTTTAGTTTAGGTGATCCTCTTGGCCCAAAAAACAAAATTTTCACTGTTATCCAATTATTTAGTGATTTTTGCGAAAATAACGGCTGGATGCCGGCTTTCCATCAAATTACCTCTAAATATTTAGAGACTTACGAAAAGTTGGGATTTAAAACTCTTAAGATTGGTGAGGAAGCCAAAGTTGATTTGGCAAGGTTTTCTAGTTCAACTATAAATCAAAAAGACTTTCGTTATTACCAGAATAAGTTTAAAAAAGACGGCTTTGAGGTTAAAAAAATGAATCCGCCTCATTCGCCTGATTTATTGAAAAAATTGGAAAAAATTTCGCGAGAGTGGCTGACTTTACCGGGTCGGCATGAACAGAAATTTACTCTGGGTCAATTTGATAAAAATTACTTAAATCAAACAACTTTAATGGTTCTTTTTGATCAAGAAAATAGACCATTGGCATTTATTAATTTGATTCCTGTTTTTAAAAAAGAAGAAGTTGGTTTGGATTTAATGCGTCATCAAATCACAATTCCTAATGGGGCAATGGACTATCTTTTAGCTCAAACAATGCTGATTTGTTTTCAAGAAGGTTTTAAAAAATTTGATTTAGGTTTAGCTCCGCTTTCAGGAACAGGTGAAAAAAATGAATCACCGCTTGAAGAAAAAGCTCTTCAGCAAATATACAACCGGTTTAATCAGGTTTTCTCTTTTAAGGGGTTGAGAAGTTTCAAGGAGAAGTTTGAACCAATTTGGGAGAATCGATATCTTGCTTATCGCGGCGGCCCTTCAGGACTAGCCAAAACAGCTTTGGCGTTAAAATCCTTGATAAATTAGGTTGAATTTGCCATTCAAATTGACTAAAATAGCATAAACTAGTCAGGCGGGATTAGTTGAGCGGTTCAACGCCACCCTTCCAAGGTGAAAAGACGGGTTCGACTCCCGTATCCCGCTCAATAATATTATATCGATATTCTAATCAGCAAGAAACACGAGTCTATTTAACAGTATACTAATTATTTGCTGGGCGTCTCGTAAGAAGAACCAGCAAACCACAAACTTGGAAAAAGTATGCGAAAAAACCATGGGTTTTTTCGTATGACGGGCCCGTAGCTCAACGGATAGAGCAGTTCCCTTCTAAGGAAAAGGTTGTAGGTTCGATTCCTACCGGGCTCACTTTTTGATAAAATATGTTTTGGTCTTTGGTGGGTGTAGCTCAGCTAGTTAGAGCGCTTGTCTGTGGAACAAGAGGTCGCGGGCGCGCATCCCGTCACTCACCCTAAAGTTTACTCGTGTTCTCGGTAAGGACTGTCCATTTTGAAGAAATTACTTAGGCGGCCATTTTTGAGGTGTTCCTGATAGATAAAAGTTAATTGCCGAGTTTCGAAAGTTCGAAACCAATCATCCCAACTGATTTCTTGTAAAGACTGGCCGCCATAACCAGGAAAATTAAATCTTAAAACTCCCGGACGGCCTTCATGTTCCGTTCCGGGAACAGTAGCTGGCGTAGCTTGACGCTGAGCCGCCCATTTTTTAATCACTTCGTGATTTCGAGTAGCCAAAGCTTGCCCCCAATGGTCTTCGTGCTCATTTGGAGTATTTATCCATTTCATAAAACTTACTTACTTTTAAGATACAAATAAACCTTTTCTTTAACAAGAGATGGAGTCCAATTGGGGAAAGTAAAATAATTAGAAACAACTTTAGCTCCTGTCTTCATTTCCGCTAAACATTTTTTCTCCAACCGTTCCATGATACTGGTAATGCCGTAAACACTGACAATATCATATTGGCTTAAATCGCAATCCCAAAAATTCATATCATGGATAAAGGCTTTGTTTTCCAATCCTTCCTCAGCAATATTTTCTCGGGCTTCGGTAATTAGTTTTGGATTAATTTCAAAACCGTGAGCCTCAGCTCCAGCTTTAGCCATGGCAATTACCACTCGGCCATCACCAGAGCCTAAATCAGCTGTTTTTTGTCCCGGCTGAACCGCCGCCAGCTCCAACATTACAGTCAATCTATCTGGTGAACTAGGAACAAAAGGAATATCTGTCATTTTTTCTCCTCTTCCGCTGTGGCACTCCAAGTGCCAATGACAATCACAACCAAGCCCAGAACAATATCATTCCAACGAGAAATAGCTAACGGATAGCTTAAAATGAAAGGGGCCACAATTAGCCAAAAACCCAAGGCGACAATAATCCAGCTGGTCCAAATCACTGTTGATTTGATCAAAGCTCCCAAAGCCGCTAAAGCGGCAATAACTGCACCTAAAACAATATCATTCCATTGGGCTTGAACAACATTGGAATAACCCAAAACAAAAGGAGCAATAATCAGCCAAATTCCAGCCAAAATATTTAAACTGCCAGCTCTCATGCTTTAAGACTAAATTCCGCCAATATGATTTTTCTTAAAGTCGAGTATGAATTAAGCAAGAGACAAACCCTATAATTTTGACAAATATTAAAAGTTATGCTTTAATACGGCCACGAAAGAGAAACAGCAAAGGCGCCGTTTTTCTGGCACTTTTAAAGTCGGCTAGCCTTTCGAAGGGAAAGGCATTCGGAGCCCTTCTCATCACAGTTCTTTCTCAAAAGGAGACACCATGAAGCCCGGGAAAGAAGACTCCGAGAAAAAGAAAAAGCCAGGCACCCCTGAATGGGATGCCTTGATGAGCAAGATGAGGAAGGAGCTGGTGGAGAGGATGCCAGCCACTCCCCCGGAACTTCTAAATAGGGTTCCGAGGTCTAGGCGCCAGAGACGCCGCGAAAGCGTTTCTGACGAATAAGGAAAGGGGACCGGGGCGGTTGACGAGAGAGTCCTTTTTTCTCTTTGTCAGTTTTCCCGCCCCGGTACCAACATTTCGCACCTTTTATCGCTGATAAAAAAGACAATCCCGATTTGTCTATAAATTTGTAGATAAGTCGGGGTTGTCTTTTGCCGCCCCTCATTACAATTCGCCGGAAAGGAGAGGCTTTCATGGCGAAGAAGGGCAATCAGCCGGTAAAAACCCCGCGAGAGAACCAGTTCAAGTATGGGCAAAGAATCAAGGACCGGGAGGGAAAAGCCAAAAAGAAACGGTAACGAAGGGAGTGGCTTTCCCGCAACTACCCTAAACTAAATAATTTGGCGTAGGGGTTGAGCAAGACAGAATGAGAAACAGTTTCACTCTGTCTTAAACCCCTGCGCCCTCGAATCTTTTTTATCCTATTTTCTCCCAAATAGTTGAGTTCTTATTTCCTCTTTATCTTTTTCTTCCAGAAGCCTGATATTTTCTTTTTCCAGTTCCAATTTTGTTCTTTCATCTAATTTTAAAGATTTTTCAAACAACTCCAAAATCGCAGTCGGATCGTCGTCGGCGGCTATCCGGTTAATGGAATATTGGCCACAGTTCAAACAGCGGTGAATAACCATGAGCTCTCCCTGGCGAAGCTTGCCATACTTATTTATTCCTTCTTTCTTAAAGGTTAAACCGAGTGGTTCCATCGCTCCCAGACAAGTTGACTCCCGATCGCCGGGGTTCTTTAGATCAACATGCTTGCTCCAAAGGCAGAATGGGCAATGATTTCTATGTCTAGTTCCCATTGCACGATTAACTGGAACTCTTTTTTTACAATGTTCGCAAACAAATCCCTTTTCCATAATTTAATTTATAAGCTGTATTTTAGAGGGACAGTACATTTCATCCAGGATTAATGGTATCATACTTTTGAAATTAATTGACAAGAAAATATGCCTAATTGATTGTTTTTAATAAACAAAAGAAACAATAGATAATAAGATGCATCATGTTGTTATAATGAAAAAGTCTTGGGACCTTATCTCTAAAATTCTAAAAGGCGAAAAATCTGTTGAATCTCGTTGGTTTAAAAATAAACATTTGCCTTGGAATAAAATAAATGTTGGCGATACTCTTTGGTTTAAAAACACTGGCGAACCAGTAAGTGCAAGCGCCAGAGTAACCCACGTTCTGCAATTTGAAATCCCCAACGATACGGTCAGGCAAGAAATCTTAGCAAAATACGGAAACTATTTAGGGCTTGGCAATAAAATTTCAGAGAAAATAATGAATTATTTCAAGAACAAGAACTATTGTCTTCTTGTTTTTTTTGACTCTGTTCAAAAAAATTGAACCTTTCGATATTGATAAGACTGGTTTTGGCGCAATGTCTGCGTGGATTTCCGTTGAGAATATTAATGAAATCAAAAATAAAAAGTTGGCTTTGACCTCAAAAACACTCTTACCAAAAGCTTAATTGCTCTTGTCCAAATCTAAACATTTTTTGAATAGCTTATTAATATGACTCAAAAAATACCAATGTCTCTTAATTCTCCAGACTTTGAACCATTTGGAAAAATTCCTGACAGGTTTACGTGTGAAGGAGAAAATGTCAATCCGACTCTAGAAATATCCCAAGTTCCGGAAGGTACCAAAAGTTTCGTTTTAATTGTTGATGATGCTGATGCAATTAGGCCGGAAGGGCCGTTTGTGCATTGGGTAATTTGGAATATTAAGCCCACTTACACCATTATCGGGGACAATTCTGTTCCTGAAGGCGCGATTCAAGGCTTAAACAGCGCGGGTAAAATTGGTTATTTCGGCCCCTGTCCGCCACCAGTCCAGCCTCACCATTATCGCTTTACCGTGTATGCTTTAAGCGACAAACTAAATCTTCCTCCGGAAAGTACCAAGCTTGAAGTCGAGCGGGCAATGGAAGGCAAAATTCTTGACAAAGCCGAACTAGTCGGAGAATATCGCCGGATTACCGGTTAAAAAAATTGAACTATAGTTCCGTCTTGAGGCGTAAAGCGAAAACTAACTTCTTGACCAGGAAACTTTGCCCCCGGGCCAAAAATTCGTGCTGATCGAAAATTTTCTTTTCCATGAATAGCCGTTATGTTTAGAATATCTTCTAAGCAGAAGTCTTTTTTAACAATTAACGGGTCGGTTTCATCAACTTGATCACCTTCTTTTAAATAAACTCGAATTAAGTTCAAGTTCTCCCAAATTTTTCTTTTTAAAACATCCAAATTTTCACCTTTTTGAGAACTGACAAATATAACTTCTGCTTTTTTGGTTATTGACAGAATCAGTTGAGGTTTACCCAAATCAACCTTATTTATTACTACCAAATAAGGTAAATAAGCGCGGTTACCCAAAAAGGCATCTACTAAGCGATCCAAACTCAGATTTTCTTTAATAACAATTTCGGCATTGATTAGTCCAAATTCATGGGCTAAGGTTTTAATCGTTTCGCGGCTTAATTGAAGACTGGTTGTAGCGCTGATTTTAAGACCACCACAAGAGTGCTTAACAATGGAAACTGCGGGTGGTTTCTCATTCAAACGAACACCAGCGTTGTGTAATTCGGCCTCAATTTGAGGAATTAAATTAATGGTTTTAACATCTACCATAAGAATAATTAAATCAGCACTGCGTGCCACCGCCAAAACTTCTTTCCCCCGGCCTTTACCTTGAGCTGCACCAGCAATAATTCCCGGAACATCAAAAATTTGAATTTTGGCTCCTTGATAATCAAGCATTCCGGGAATCACTTTTAAGGTAGTAAAGTCATAAGCGCCAATTTTTGATTCGGCTCGCGTTAGCTGATTCAACAGGGTCGATTTACCCACTGATGGTGGCCCAACCAAAACAACCGAAGCATCACCAGTTTTTTTAATTGCATATCCGCCACCACCACCGCCTCTAGTTTTAAAAACCATTTCAATTTGTTCTTCTTTCAATTTGGCTAAGCGAGCTTTAAGTTTGCCAATGTGATGTTCCGTTCCTTTATGATAGGGAGTTTTTCGGATTTCTTCTTCAATGGCACTGATTTTTTCACTAATGTCGTTCATAAAATTTAAAATGTTATAATTCTTAAATCTTTTTCAAGAAAAAAACTTGTCTGTTTTAAAAAAAGGGTTTAGGATAAAAACTGGTTATGAAAAAAAATTGGCTTTTTCTCCTAATATTTATTTTATCATTTTTGGCCCTTTTTTGGCCACAACTTGCTTTGGCTCAAGAAAACACCCCTAATAAGTTTGGCATTCATATTGCTGATGTATCTGATTTAAATATGGCTCAACAACTGATTAATTCCAACGGAGGTGATTGGGGGTGGGTGACTATCGTGATACGAAAGGACGATTTGAACCAGCAAAAGTGGCAAGATTTTATGGATCAATGTCGAGAAAAACACCTTATTCCTATTATCCGTTTAGCCACTTATCTCGAAGGCGACTCTTGGGTTAAACCCCAAAAAGAAGATGCCGTCATTTGGGCTGACTTTTTAGGCAATTTAAATTGGCCGGTTCAAAATCAATATGTCGTGATCTTTAATGAGCCTAATCATGCTAAAGAATGGGGTGGAGAAATTAATCCGGCCGAGTATGCAGAAATACTTTCAGAATTTAATACCAAGCTCAAAGCTAAAAACCCCAATTTTAAAATCTTGAATGCAGCTCTGGATTTAGCCGCACCAAACGGCAAGCAAACTATGGAAGCGGGGCAATTTCTAATGAAGATGAAAAAGGCAATGCCGGATATTTTTGAAAAATTAGACGGTTGGGCTTCACACTCGTATCCGAATTATGGTTTTATCGGCAAACCCTCGGATACCGGTAAAACCAGCATTCGCGGTTATGATTGGGAATTAAATTTTTTGCAAAGTCAACTGGGGCTAAAGAAAAATTTGCCAATCTTCATTACTGAAACAGGCTGGCCAACAGGTGCCAAATATGAGACCAAAAACACGCGATTTGGCAAACGCAGTATTCCAATCGAAAAATACCTTGATGAAAACACAGCCGCCAATTATTTAGAAGAAGCTTTTAAAAATGTTTGGTTGAAAGATCAACGAATAGTTGCTGTTACACCCTTTATTTTAAATTATCCTGATGATCTCTTTGCGCCATTTTCTTGGCTCAATCATGATGGCAGCCCTTCTGCTAAATTTAATCTGATTCAAGCTATGCCTAAAAGCGCTCAATGGCCACCACAGGAGAATAAATACAAAATTAAATCTCTTTCTCTGCCTTCTTTTCTGCCCACGCAAACTGATTTCAAGGGACAAATTATCCTTCAAAATACTGGTCAATCTATCTGGGGTGATCCTCAACCTTTGGTTTTGTCTGCCGCCTTTCCTCAGGAGCTCAAAGTTTCCAGTTTGATTTTAGGAATACCCCGAAAAATTAAACCTGGCGAGATAGCAAAAATTGATTTTGAAATCCACTCTGGCAGTGAGTCTGGAGAATTTACCTTTACCTGGGGAGATTTGCCTGAGCAAAAAATTAAAGTTCTGCCATCTTCTATCATGGTTGAAGCCAAATATAGCTTGATCGAAAAAATTTTTCTTAAAGCCAAAAATTGGCTAAGCTGGTGATTTTTAACTGCTTAAATGATATAATTTAAAAGGATTCTGAAAGTAAAATTTTGAATCTTTGCCGTGAGGAAGCGGGCCTCTGTAGCTCAATGGATAGAGCACCAGTCTTCGGAACTGGCAATGGGGGTTCGATTCCCTCCAGAGGCACATTATAGACTCAATACCAAATTGGGGCGTTAGCTCAGCGGTAGAGCAGTCGCCTCTTAAGCGATTGGTCGGAGGTTCGAATCCTCCACGCCTCACCCGAGTCAAACTCGGCTTGTTTGACGAGGACAAGCAAGTCTGACTTGCCTTCCTATAAAAATAAAATATTTATTTTAATCCAAAATAAGAAGTTCGACTTCTCAAAGGTATTACATTTAAGTTCTTCTTAGTCTCAAAGACCATAAATTTTACGTCGGCTTTACTTCTGATTTGAAAAATAGGCTTACTGAGCACGCTAAAGGCCAAGTTCGGTCTACAAAAGATAGACTTCCAGTAAAATTAATTCATTATGATATTGCTGACGCTAAAGCTCGTGAAATATTTTTGAAAAGTGGTTTTGGAAGAAACCAACTTAAAAAATCTTTTAAAGAGAACATTAGCCAATTTGACTATCAACCTTAAAATTATTTCTTTTTTTTGGGGAAGTAATATTTTTTACCTTTCAACAAATCGGGTAAATAAACTTCATCTTTGAGTTCTTCCGGTTTAAAATTGTGAGCGTATTTGTAATCTTTGCCGTAGCCCAAATTTTTCATTAGTTGAGTGGGGGCGTTGCGCAATTTCAAAGGCACGGGTAAATTGCCATATTTTTTAACATCGGCCATAGCTAAGTTTTCCGCCAAATAGGTAGAATTATCCTTAGGCGCTTTGGCCAAATACGCGGCCAGTTGGACCAAAAAAATCCGACATTCCGGCATGCCTACTTGATGACAAGCTTGAAAAACGCTTGTTGCCAGCTGTAAAGCATTTGGATCAGCATTACCAATGTCTTCAGAGGCAAAACGCACTAATCGACGGGCAATGTAAAGCGGATCTTCTCCGCCTTCAAGCATGCGGCAAATGTAGTAAATGGCAGCGTCAGCATCAGAACCGCGTAAAGACTTATGCACCGCGGAAATTAAATTATAATGTTCTTCACCGACTTTATCATAAAGAAGAGTTTTTTTCTGAAGAGCATTTTCAATGTCAGTCAAAGTTAGAATTTGAGTTCGATCAACTAACTTCGAGGCTAACTCTAAAATATTCAATAGAGCTCGAGCGTCGCCATTAGCTGATTCAATCAAAAATTCCCGAGCATCAGGCTTTATTTTAATTTTGAGGTAATTTAGTGCTCGTTCAACTATTTTATCCAAATCTTTTTCTTCCAAGCTTTTCATCACAAAAACACGACAGCGAGAAAGTAAGGGACCAATAACTTCAAAAGAGGGATTTTCTGTGGTTGCCCCAATAAGAATAATTGTTCCATCTTCTACGGCTGGTAAAAAAGCGTCCTGCTGAAGCTTATTAAAGCGATGAATTTCGTCCACAAACAAAATTGTTTTTTCGTTAAACATTTGATTTTTTCTTTCGCGAGCCTGAGCAAGAATTTTCTTAACATCATCGATTCCTGAAGAAACCGCAGAAAAATGAACAAAACAACTTTTCGTTTTTTGGGCAATTAAACGCGCCAAGGTTGTCTTGCCGCAACCGGGCGGTCCCCAAAAAATCAAAGAAACCAACTCGTCTTTTTCAATTAGTTTGCGCAAAATCCCTTCTTTACCGACTAAATGCTCCTGACCAACAAAATCGGCAAAGTCTTTAGGGCGTAAAAGATCAGCCAAAGGCGAATCAGTCATATCTTTACTATACCACAAACCGAAAGATACCCGAAGATTTTAATCCTGCTTTAGTCTTAAATCGAAGATAAATTCCGGCGGCCGCAGTCTTTGATCTTCTTTTGTTTTAGTTAAATCTGTTTCTATCATTTTTAAATCACTTTCGACTTCTAAATTAGTTGGGTTGACTACTGGCGAGGGGAGAGGCGAAGGGAAAGGAGTTGCTTCTGAAGACGAAGGCAAACTAATCATTGTTGGCTCGGTAGTGCGGCGAACTTTAACCACCAACGGCACTACTGCTGCCAGAAAAACTAAAACTAAACAACCCCACAATGCTTTTCTTAAAAATAATTTCATAATCTTAAACTGTAAATAATATTTTTATATTCGGCAACTATTTTTGCTAATTTTATATAAGCATTGTCAACTGTTTGACGGATTTTGGCCGCTAGAGAGCTCGCTTTTTGGTTCTCACTAAACTGCTGCTGAATTTGTTTTCCTTGAGAAATTAGTCCTTCTACTGTCGCAATTTCCTTATCCTGCTGAACGAATCTTTCTCTCGCAGCATTTATTTGAGCACTAACCGTACTTTCCTCATTTAATAAGTTATTAATCTTTTCTCTCTCAACCTTGACATTCGCCAAGATTTTTTCCGCTGAACCAATTTCGATAATTGATTTTATTTCATAACTCGCCTGACTGATTACCTGATAGTGATTTTCCAGTTCCTTTAAAAAACTTTGAGCTTCAGTTAAAGAAGAAAGAGTTTGAACTTTATCTTTTGCTGAATTCAAATAAGCCAACTGGTCATCAAGCTTCACATATAAATAATTTTCGCGATAATTAAGAATTTGCGTTGCTTCTGCCAACAAAGATTTGATAAAAGCTGTATAAGAAATTAAACTGTCAATTTCTGCCGCTGTTAAACTTTTGACGCTTTCTAAAAAATCAGCCAAAGTGACAACTGACTGATAAGCTTGATATCGACTTTTTTGGGCATTGAAAGGTTCGACTAATTCCTGATAATGATGATAGTTCTGTACAAAATTTTGATAATATTCATTACTATTCTGCCCAAAAACTACCGACGGCAAATTTAGGAAAGCAAGAAGAAAAAAGAAGAGAAAAAGCAAATTTCTTTTCATACTTTTAGTTAAACAGCAATCTTACGAAAATTCAAGAGTTTTATTCGTAACGCAATGCTTCTACAGGATCCAACCGAGAGGCGGTGATCGCCGGCGCTACTCCAAAAATTACTCCAACCAACGACGAAACGCCTAAGGCGAGCAAAACCGACCACCAGGAAAAAGCGTTAGCGCTCAAAAGTTTTCCCACAATCAAAGTCCCCAAATATCCTAAAAAAACACCGATAAATCCGCCAAATAAGCTTAAAAAAACAGCTTCAGCCAGAAACTGAGTCAAAATATCACGATTAGTTGCCCCCACAGCTTTACGAATGCCAATTTCGCGCGTCCGCTCGGTTACGGAAACAAGCATGATATTCATAATACCAATGCCGCCTACTAACAAAGAAATTGCGGCAATACAGCCAAGAGCTGTTGTTAGAACACCTAATATAGAACTGATAGTGTTTAAAATTGTTTCTTGACTCACGACTGAAAAGTCATCTTCTTTCAGTGTTTTTAAGAGCTGGGTCTTAATTCTATATTTCGCTTCATCCATTCGGTTTTTATCATCAACTTTGACCAGAATAGTTTGCAAATTTTTATTATCAGAAAGCTTTTGAGCCACTGTAATAGGAGTCAAAACGACTCGATCGGCAGTGGCTCCCATGACTCCGCCGCCGCGGCTTTTTAGCGTGCCAATAATCTTAAATCGATTGTCAGCAATAATTAACTCTTTATCAAGAGGCTCTTTTCCTTCAAAAAGCTTATTAACCACTTCTGAACCTACTACCACCACATTTTTGGCGCTGCTAACTTCTGACCGATTAAAAAATCGCCCTTGATCCATTTCTAAATTGTCTAAGGTAAAAATTTCCGGAGTAGTGCCAATCATGGTCACTGTAAGATGCTTATTGCGATATTTAGCCACACCGGGAACTTCTAATTCGCCAATTACTTCTGAAACAGGCGAACCGATTTTTTTAACCTCCTCCACCAAAGAAGGCTTCAATTTACTTCCTATACCCGACATTGCCTGCATGCGATTTAAACCGCCGCTTTCATCGCCGCCGCCTGGAATAACATAAAGATTATTTGATCCCAATGATTCAAATCGACCAGTAATATAATTTCGCAAACCCGTTCCTAAAGAAACCAGAGCAATAACAGCAAAAACTCCAATAATAATTCCCAGCATTGTTAAAAATGAGCGAGTTTTATTCCTTCGCATTGCCGAGGTTGATAATTTTATTGTTTCCAAAATTTCCATTACGCTTTCTCCAATTTTCCATCTTTGACTCTAATAATTTTTTGAGCTGTTTTAGCAATTTCCAAATCATGAGTAACAAGTACAATCGTATGACCTTCGCTATTCAGCGTCTGAAAAATTTTCAAAATTTCTTTACCTGCTTTTGAGTCTAAATTCCCTGTTGGTTCATCAGCCAAAATAATGGAGGGATGATTGATTAAAGCTCGAGCAATAGCTACTCGCTGCCGTTCACCGCCAGACATTTGATTAGGAAAGTGCGTTAATCGATGTGATAAACCCACTCGTGTTAAAGCTTCTTTTGCTCGGCGTCTCCTTTCCTCTGTAGGCACTCCTGCATAAATTAGCGGCAATTCTACATTTTCTAAAGCAGAAGTGCGCGGAAGAAGATTGAAAGACTGAAAAACAAAACCAATTTTGCGATTACGCAAAACCGCCAGCTGATTATCATCAGCAAAAGAAACTTTCTCACCTTCAATTTTGATTTCGCCGCTAGTAGGTTTATCCAGCAAACCTAGCAAATGCATAAGAGTAGATTTACCCGAACCGGAAGGACCAATAATCGACATAAAAATCCCTTTTTCAATTTGCAGAGAAACATTATCCAAAGCTTTGACTTCAATTCCGTCCAACCGGTAGATTTTGGAGACTTTTATTAGCTCCATGTTTACCATTTTATTTAAGGCCTAATTGCCATTCCTTCTTTCAATTGATTAAGATTGGAAGTAACAACTTGATCTCCCGCTGTTACTCCAGTGGTAATTTGAGCCCAATCGTCATTTGTGCTGGCAACAGCAACTTCGGTTTTGACTGCTCGACCATTCTGCACCTTCCAAACATATGTTTTACTTTCTTTTTCCCAAAGAGCATTCAAGGGCACTAAGGTTGCTTCCTTAACTGAATTTAAAATAAATTCAGCATCACCATTCATGCCTAATCGAAAACGATCCACCGGATCTTTAAAAGTTACCATTGTTTTATAGACCGTGCCACCGCCGCTGGAAAGAGAAGAAGTCAAATCAATTTTAGACACCACTCCTTCAAAAACTTCCTCAGGAAAAGCATCCAATCGAATTTTTACCGTTTCACCAGTTTTAATTTTAGCAATATCTGTTTCGTCGACTAAAGCTTCAAAATAAAGACTTTGAGGATCGACAATGTGAATACTGGCTGTGGAGGGCAAAATATTGGTGCCAGCATAAGGAACATCAGAAACAACTACGCCCGCAAATGGAGCATAAATTGTGGAAAGTTTAATGGCTAAATCGTTCAGTTCTACATCTAAAACTGCATTATTTAGATTGTTCTGAGCATTATCTAAAATTCTTTTAATAGCCTCAGTCAAAAGCGCTTTTTCTTTTTCGTCTTTGTAATCTTCTTGAGTTTGTTCAAAACTGTTCCTTTGGGTTTGATAAAGATTAAGAGTTTTTTCTAATTTTTTGCGCAATTCTCGAGTATCCAGAGAGGCCAAAGCCTGACCTTTTTTTACCACATCATTCTTTTTTACACCTACCCAAGCTAATAAACCTGAAGCTGGAAATTGAACTAGAGCATCTCTTTCTGCTTTTATTTCACCAGAAGCTAAAATTGTTACCGACATTTCTCCGGTTTTGACAGTGTCAACCTTAAAAAGACGCTGCTGGCCTTGAACTCGAAAGCGAACCAGAAAAGCACCTGCCAAAATAATGGCTAAAACTAAAAAGAAAATAAAGAGTCTCTTTTTCATTGCGAATTTGAGTATAACACAATTTTTTGATTAGTTTCTTTTTAGTGCCAGAGGGGAGACTCGAACTCCCACGCTTAAAAGCACACGGTCCTAAGCCGTGCCTGTCTACCATTCCAGCACTCTGGCGCACTTGCCAGAGCTAATTATAACTGATTTTGAGTCCATAAAAAAATCCCGCAGCATGGCCAGGAAAGGTCGCACACCACAGGATCTGAGGAGTAATATACCACAGAAACATACCTTTGTCAAGTATTTCAGTCATCTTATAACATTTAGCATTGAAGCACAATTTCCAAAAATGTCAGACCTTATAACTTTTTCTATAAAGATAATTAATTTTTCTTTTGTGCCAAAATAAAAATGGAGGGGCCAAAAAAAAGCGGCGCCAAGCGCAATTGCAACCAATCCTCTAGCTTCAAAAGCCATTTTTGAGGAAATAATTTTTTGAAAATTGGATGGCGGAAGTTGGAAACAGAATAAACAGCTTTTAGAGTAAAACCGCTTTCAATTAAGTCCTGAAAAACTTTTTGTGGATGATGATTTGAAAAAGGAATAGAATGACGATTAATATTTTCTTGGCTTCTTCTTTCCACGGTTTCCCAAGATCGAGCAAAAGACCAATCTCCCCTTAAAAAGGCCCTTAAACGCGCCAAAAAGTGAATTTTATTGGCAATTTCTAAAATTAAATAACCATCTTTTTCCAAAACACGGTCAATTTCTTTTAAAGTTGGCGAGAGGTGAGGCAGGTGATGGCTGACACGAACCATTAAAACATTTTGACAGGAATTATCTTTCAGGGGTAATCGAGGCAGTTGACCTTGTTTAAATTCCACATTGGTTAAACCTTTCTCGCGGGCTAGTTTTTTTCCCGCAGTTAAAAGCCGAATGGAAGGATCAATTACCAAACATTTTTTAAAGAGAGGAGCGTAACAAGTTGATAAACGACCAAAACCACCTCCAATATCCACCAGAAAGCGTCGATCTTTAATTAAAGTAAAAATTTTTTTAAGGCAAAGGCGTTCGCATTGATCCTCAAACTCGCGTGAAAGCCAATATGACTGATAATCATAGGAATCGTAAGGAGCCATGTTGATTTTTATCTAAAACCTGTTTCCATTTCTTTCAAAAACTGATTTACTCCAGCACACCAAGAACCATTTGATTTGGGCGTGTATTTTTTCATCATCTCGCAAGGATCGTCGCATAGGCCTTTTTGACAATAACCAACGGCAATACCCCGAGCAACAACTTCAATCGCTTCTTCCCAATTACTAAAGCACAAAGTTCCTCGTTCATGAATTGCCCAACCCCAAGCATTATAGCAGCCTTCCGGTGATTTTTTCCCTAAATTTGATTCCTGCTGGGCAATGGCTACCAATAATTGCGGCTTAAGGCCATTTTTTTCCGCCTCTTCTAATATTTTGTTCGTGTATGGCAAAAGTGGCGAATGGTAATAGCGTAAATAGTTTTCGATAATTATCGGGGTAGCTACTGCCGCCTCAATCGTAGGTGCAACAGCCGCTTTCTGTTCTTCGAAAGAGCCATATACTTGACTGGCAGAAGTGGGCGGGGGCAAAGAAGTTGCCTCGCCTAATACTTTTCTTTCCGCAGTGGACGAACTAAAAACATTAAAATAAAGAATAAAACCCAATAGAGCAGGCGATACAGAGAAAAAAAGTAAACAAAGCAGAAGCTTTTTAGTCATATTGTTTTAAATCAGTAATTTAATGGTTTCATTTTTGGGGGCTTTTGTCAAGCAAGCGAGTGTGATAGAATATGGCCCATGGAGAAAAATAACCACTTTAAACTAACTTGGCTGCCCAAAAAGGCTTTTGAAATTACCGTCACTATTCCTTGGGAAGAAATAAGTCAGGCGCAAAATCAAATTATTCAAACAGCCGGTAAAAATTTAGAAATCAAAGGATTTCGCAAGGGCAATGCACCCGAAAAACTGGTTCGCGAAGCTTTAGGACCGCAAAAGCTCATAGAACTTTCCTTGCAAAAACTTTTGCCAGACTATTTTCAAAAGGCCATTGAAGAGTTTAAAATCCGTCCAATTGTCACTCCGCGAATCGAACTAGTTTCTGCTAAAGAAAACGAAGATTGGCAAGTTAAATTCACTGCTTGCGTAGAGCCGGAAGTTAATTTGAACAATTATAAAGAAGAAATAAAAAAAGAATCTTTGGCAAAAGCTATTTGGACACCGGAAAAAAGTTCTTCTTCAGCTAAAACAGAAAAAGAAGAAGATAAGGACCAAAAATTAAACCGTGTTTTAGAATGGCTGATTAAAAATGTTAAAGTCGAAATCTGTGATCTTCTCAAAGACGAAGAAGTCAATCGCAAACTAGCCAATTTGCTCGATCAGATTCAAAAAACGGGGCTAACACTTGACCAATATTTAGCTTCTACTGGCCGGACAGTGGAGCAATTACGCGAAGAATATGCTCGTCAAGCTGAAGAAAATTTAACCCTGGAATTTGTTCTAAGTAAAATTGCGGACGAAGAAAAAATTGAAGTCAAGCCAGAAGAAATTGAAAAAGTAATTGCTGAAACTAAAACCGAAGACGAGAAAAAAGCCTTACAATCGCAGAGTTATTTACTAGCCACTCTTTTGCGCCGCCAAAAGACGCTTGACTTTCTGGCCTCTCTGTAGTAAATATGGGGGCGATGGCCGGCAAAAACAATCGCTCAGTAAAACATCGTTTAAGCGACGACTCCTTTTTGGAAGCTTTCCGCGGTTTGGGCTCAGATTTGGCCTCAACCACAACTGAAAATTTAAAGGCTGGGCTCAATGATGTTCGAGAGGCTTTTTTTCCTTTTACTCAAAACAACGAGCCTTCTCGCCAATCTCCTTCGCCTGATCAAAAAGAAGAAAGTTACCGATCTAAGTTTCAAAAAGTTGAAATAATCCGCCGGCAAGAGCAAATTCTTTTTACCAGGCACAAACGCGAAACCCAACAGCAATTGACCATTCTTCAGGACGAAATTAAAAAGCTAGCTCAAACTACTGCTAATTTGGCCGGTGAGGCTCAACAGGCGCAAGTTATTGCCTTGCAGGAAATTCCTCAAGCCGGAGAATATCATTTAAATTTTCTGCGTCAAATTATAAAATTAATTTCGAACTTGAGAGCTCAGCTTCAAGAATCTTCATACTGGCTGGCTGCCTGGAACAAAAAATCTCAGAGAAAAAACTACTATTGGGGTCAATTTAAGAAATCCGGCTCTAAGTTTTTGCTTTCTTCTGATCGCTATGTGGCCACCCAAACAGGGTAGGAAATCGGGAAAATTAGTGGACCCGAGAGGATTCGAACCTCTGACCTCTTCAATGTCAATGAAGCGCTCTAACCAACTGAGCCACGGGTCCTTACTTAATCATTGTACCAAATCCGCTTTTAAATTTGAAGTCTAAAATAAAAGCTCCTCGAAGTCTTACCAACCTCTTACCACTTTCAGCGGCACAGATTATCATGCGGCAATATAGTGTTGTTTGAGTTTTATGGGAGGAGGTGAATTACATGAGTAAAAATATGTTCTTAGGCTATGTTCTGGCATTCTTGATTTCTTTGCTGGTTGCTGGCGGAGTGGTTTTAGCTCAAACTCAAACCCCGTCACCATCATTATCGCCATTGCCAACCAGAATTCCAACTCAGGCGCCAGCTACTGGCTATGGCTGGAATAAGTAAAAAAAACCAGAAAGCTGGCAGAAAAAAATCCCGGCCGGGAAATATAACTCAAAATTGGTTTGAAAAAATTGTTTTGTTTTTCTTTTTAGCGGCTGGCTTAGTAGAGGGTTTTTTAGCGGGGTACCTGATTGCCAGCAAATTTTGGCAGCCAGCCGCCCGTTATGTGAATGAAAAAGTTGTTATCAGAGGCTCAATTCCTCAAAAAATCATTATTCCTCGCTTAAATATTGAAACTAACATTTTACCGGTAAGTTTAAATGAAAAAGGAGAAATGGCCATGCCTGAGGACTATGTTAATGTCGGCTGGTACCAAGATGGCTTCAGGCTAGGCGAGAAGGGGAGTGTCGTAATTGCCGGGCATTTAGATTCTAAAACTGGCCCGGCAGTTTTTTATCATTTGAGCCAAATGCAAAAAGGAGATGAAATTAGGGTTTTTGATCAAAACAGTCGAGAGTTTACTTTTATAGTTACTCATTTAGAAATTTATCCCGAAAATAATTTTCCTTTGGAAAAGGTCTTTTTGACTGCAGATAAACCTCGACTCAACCTTATTACTTGCCGCGGCCATTTTAACCGATCAAAACAGAGATATGATCAGCGAGTAGTCGTTTTTTCTGAACTTAAGGAATAAAAAAATTTATAGGTTCACGGTAAAAGGAAATTTTTACCGGCAAAGCCGCTCGCAATTCTCCATCCAGTTGTGTCCCGCAAATTGCCGGTGAAGTCAGAGTTAATCTTTCCGCTGTCATCTTTTTCACTAGCCCAAAATTTCGGTTTCCAAGTAAATGAAAAGCTAAAGTTCCTGCCAGCCCCCAAAAAAAATTTCGATATTCCACATAATATAAATTAAATTTTTGGTCAGCTCCGTTAATTTCTGGAAATTTAAAAAGAGGAAAAAATCTTAAAATCGAAGGCGGTAAATTCAAAACCGTTAGCAAACAAACTTCAGTTTTTAGGTTTTTTTGAGGAGTATTAATCTTAAGAGGAATTTTTTTCAAAGCTAGAAGTTCGCTTAAAGCCGCCAAAATATAAGAAAAAACTCCCAAGTGCTTCTTAAATTTTTCTTTTGTTAGGCGTAAAAAAATTTCCTCAAAGCCAACCCCTAACCCAAGAAGAAAATAATCTTTCTCATGGCCAAAATCAGCCACACCAACATCAACCGATTTCGTTTTTTCAGTTAAAAGGAAATCCCAGCTGCCATTTTTATTTCCCAAACCCAAAGTATTGGCAATGATATTTGCTGTCCCTGTGGGAATTAGAGCAATTGGCTTTGAGAGTTGATGATTCAAAACATAACCAACAGTTTCCGAAACTGTGCCATCGCCGCCAAGACAAATTATTCCTTTTTTGAAGTGAATTCGGCCATCAGAGGGAATTTGACTAATAGGGGTAGGATGAGTAATTTCCAAACAACGATAAGTTAAATGATGCTTCTGAAGAAAGGCCTTAAGACTGGCCAATTTATTTTGAGCTTCTCCCGAACCGGAAAGCAAATTTGCAATTATTTGAAAATCAAATTCTTCCATAAGCATATTTTATAATATCTTGCTTGACTTTAGACTAGCAGTTGATAGAATATAATTACCTTGGCGATAGTATATGGCCTCACCAACCATAAAGCGAAGGCGCCTAGTCAGCGTAAAAAGATGTAATTAAGTAACCCGTAACGGCCAGATGGAACCTCTCCGATTTTCTGTCGGGGTCTCGCCGCTAACGGGATTTTTTGTTATGATGGAGATATATGGAAGATAAAACTCTGGAGACAATGCGTCATTCTGCCAGTCATTTGCTGGCAGCGGCTGTCATGGAACTTTGGCCGCAAACTAAACTGGCGATTGGTCCAGCGATTAAAAATGGCTTTTACTATGATTTTGATTTTTCTCAGTTACCACAAAAGGTTACCGAAGCTGATTTTCCGAAAATTGAAGCCAAAATGGCCGAGATTCAAAAGCAGTCTTTACCGATTAAACCCCAAAAACTTACTCTTGCAGAAGCTAAAAAAATATTTACTCATCAGCCGTACAAATTGGAACTGATTGAAGATTTAGCTAAAGAGGGAGAGAAAGAAGTCAGCCTTTATACTTTGGGCAACTTTACCGATTTATGCCGCGGACCCCATGTAGCCAATACTTCTGAAATCGGGCCGTTTAAACTGATGTCGATTGCTGGCGCTTATTGGAAGGGTAATGAAAAAAACAAAATGCTTACTCGAATTTATGGAACTTGTTTTTCTACAGCTAAAGAATTAGAAAATTATCTCAATTTTCTCTCAGAAGCAGAAAAAAGAAACCACCGCGTCATAGGTCGAGAATTGGATTTATTTAGTGTTGATGAATATGTTGGGCCGGGCATGATTTTGTGGCACCCAAAGCTTGCGGCTGTGCGTGAAGTGATTGAAGATTTTTGGCGGCGAGAGCACCGCAAGCATGGCTACCAATATGTTTATACTCCGCATATTGGTTTAAGCCATCTCTGGGAAACTTCTGGACATCTGCAAACATTTAAGGAAGCCATGTATCCACCTATGTCCATGGCCTTAAAAGATAAAGAGGAAACTGCCAGTTATTATGTTAAACCAATGAGCTGTCCTTTTCATATCCGAATTTATAAAGCTCGCCCGCGCAGTTATCGCGATTTACCCATGAGACTATGCGAATTAGGCACAGTTTACCGTTATGAAGAATCTGGAGTTCTTAACGGCATGTTGCGTGTTCGCGGCTTTACTCAAGATGATGCACACATTATTTGTCGCGAAGACCAATTTGTTAAAGAAGTTAATCAAGTATTAGATTTCGCTTTGGAAATGAACCGGGCCTTTGGTTTTGACAAATTAAAAGTTTATCTTTCTCTGCGCGATCCGGCCAATAAAGAAAAATATGTCGGGCCTGAAAAAAACTGGGAGTTAGCCGAAAAATCTCTAAAAGAAATTCTTCACCGCCGCCAGCTTCTTTTTGATGAGGATTTGGGCGGAGCAAAATTCTATGGACCCTCAATCGATTTGAAAGCAATTGATAGTCTTGGCCGAGAGTGGCAAGGAACAACCATTCAACTGGACTTTAATCTGCCGGAGCGTTTTGGTATGACCTATATTGGCGCAGATGGCCAAGAACACACTCCTATTATGATTCACCGAACATTATTGGGTTCCATGGAGCGATTTGTGGCGACTCTGATTGAACATTATGCCGGTGCTTTTCCAGTTTGGCTAGCGCCAGTGCAAGTTAAAGTTATTCCAGTTTCTGACAAAAGTTTAGATTATGCACGAAGTCTTACTGAAAAATTACAGGCAGAAGAAATTCGGGTTGAGCTAGACGAGCGAAGTGAACGCATGCAAGCCAAAATTAGAGATGCTGAAAAGGAAAAAGTTCCCTATATGCTAATTGTTGGCCCGAAAGAAGCCCAAACCGGCAATGTCAGCGTTCGCCGGCGGGGTGAAATTGATATGGGACCAATAAAATTTGAAACTTTTTTGGCCAGTCTAAAGGAAGATATTGATAAGAGAAGGCAAGTTTGATAAAATAGAAAGTATTCAGTGGCAAAGTTTTATCGCATAAACCAGTACATTCAGGCAAGAGAAGTCAGAGTCGTTGACGAAACGGGCAAGCAAATTGGCATCATGCCAATTTTTAATGCTATACAAAAAGCCAAGGAAGAAGGCAAGGATTTGGTGGAAGTTGCCGCGAACGCTAATCCACCAGTAGCCAAAATCATTGACTTTAAAAAATTTAAATATTTGGAAGCTAAAAAAGAAAAGGAAGAAAAAAAAGGGGCAAGGGGTGGAGAAATTAAGGAAATTAAATTAACTCCCTTTATTGCCGCCAATGATTTAAGAACGCGGATCAAGAAAATCCGCGAGTTTCTTGAGGAAGGAAACAAAGTTAAAGTGAGAGTTCTTTTTAAGGGTCGAGAGATTACCAAAAAGGAATTTGGTTATAAAGTTTTAGCGCAAATCACGGAAAATTTGGCCGAAGAGGCCGTATCAGAAAGCGAACCCAAATTCCAAGGCCGAGAACTCCTCTTGACTTTATCTCCCAAGAAAAACAAATAAGGAGTATTTATGCCAAAAATGAAAACTCAAAAATCATTAGCCAGAAGAGTAAAAATTACGGGTCGAGGGAAAATCCTTCATGGTTCTAACAGTTTAGGGCATTTGAAAAGAAGTAAAACAAAAACAAGGCTGAGAAGATTAAAAAGATTGAAAGCCTTTCACAATGTGATAGAGTTAAAAATTAAAAAGAGATTAGGAGTGGCATGAGAGTTAAAACAGGTTACGCTCGTCGAAGAGCTCATAAAAAAGTTCTGGCGCAAACCAAGGGTTTCCGTATGACTAAAAACCGGTTGGTAAAAGTGGCTAAAGAAGCACTTTTGCATGCTGGTGTTTACGCTTACGCTGGCCGCAAAGATAGAAAAAGTCAAATGCGCCGTCTTTGGATCACTCGTATTACTGGAGCTCTGGCCAGCAGTGGACTTTCTTACAGCCGTTTTATTAAAGGCTTAAAGGAAAAAAAGATAGAATTGGATCGCAAAATTTTGGCTGAGCTAATTCAAGACGATCCGGAAACTTTTAAGAAAATTGTAGAAAAAGTTAAAGAATAAAGGCGAAGAAGGGGAAATGTTCGCCCCAGAGCCGCTTAGGTGAAACAGCAGTAGCTTAAGCCGGGGAGCGCCCGTTATCGCGCTAAAAGTGTGTCGTCCTAAAATACTCGGACGGAGCACTTGTAAATTATTTTAAATTACAAGTATCCGCCAGCGAGGCGGATTTTTTAGTTAATTGAGGTTTATAATAAAAAAGAGCCAGAATGCTGAAAGATCAAATCACTAATCTTAAAAATGAAGCTATCGGACAGATTCTGGAAGCCAAAAGCCTTCAAGAACTGGAGGAAATTCGAGCACGATTTTTAGGCCGCTCAGGCAAGATTAATGAACTCACTCAAGTAATTCCTCAATTAACGGAAGCTGAAAAAGGTCAATTTGGCCGGTTAATTAACGAAACTAAAAAAACAATTACAGAGGTTCTTCAACAGGCACAAGACAAATTGCAAACTACCGAAAGACCAGAGATTTTTTTTGATCCCACTGTTCCCGGAATTCAACCACCTTTAGGTCATCTTCATTTGATTACTCAAGCTATTGAAGAAATTACGGCTATTTTTGAAAAAATTGGCTTTCGGCGGGTTCGCTATCCGGAAGTGGAGTGGGACTGGTATGCTTTTGGCGGCTTAAATTTTCCGGAAAATCATCCTGCACGCGACGAGTGGGAAACTTTTTTCGTGGCCAATCTTTATCATGGCAAATTTGGCCGCGGTCTTTTAACACCGCATACTTCTTCCGGTCAGCTAAGAGAGATGGAAAATAATCGCCCCCCAATCAGAATGTTGAATATTGCCAAATGCTATCGTCGGCAATCTGATATTTCTCATGCGCCTATGTTTTATCAGTTTGAAGGTCTTGTAATCGATGAAAATATCAATATTACCCATCTAAAAGGCACTTTAGATTATTTTTTTAAAAGCTATTTTGGTCCCGATCGACAGGCTCGCATTCGACCATATCACTTTCAGTTTACAGAACCTTCTTTCGAAGTAGATGTTTCTTGTTCAGAATGTCACGGCGCTGGCATTTTGGCTTCAGGCGAAGTTTGCCGAGTTTGTAAGAACGGCTGGCTGGAAATTGGCGGCGCTGGCATGGTTCATCCTCAAGTATTGAAAAATGGTGGTCTTGATCCTCAAAAATATACTGGTTTTGCTTTTGGCTGGGGCGTGGAACGTGTTTTAATGATGAAGTATGGTTTAGGCGATATAAGATTGCTGTTTGAAGGAGATCTAAGATTTTTACAACAATTTTAATATTAAATGCGAATATCGAGACAAATTCAAAATATATAAATATTAATTTTCAAAGCGTTTCGAATTTCGTGCTTTGGATTTTGAATTTTTAAAAATTATGGATATAAAAATTTTAGATTCTTGGCTACGAGAATTTTTGAAAACTCCAGCAGTACCAGAAGAAATTGCGCGTTGTCTCTCCTTAACCAGTCAATCAGTTGAGAGAGTAACTAAAATCAACGGGGATGTTCTTTATGAAATTGAAGTAACTTCTAATCGGCCGGATGCTTTTTCGGTTTATGGTTTGGCGCGCGAGCTGGCGGCCGCCTTGCCGCGATTTAGCTATCCGGTCGAACTTTTACCAATTCCCGGAGCAGAGAAAAAAATTCCCAAAGTTAAAGATGGTTTACCTCTGAAAGTAAAAATTACCCAAAGTTCTTTGGTGCCGCGTTTTACGGCTTTGATTTTTGACCAAGTAAAAATTAAACCCTCACCGCCAGAAGTTCAAAAAAGACTGGAAGCCGCTGGCATTCGCAGTCTTAACAATGTCATTGATATTTCTAATTATCTTATGCTGGAGCTGGGCCAACCCATGCATACTTTTGATTATGACAAAATTCTCGGGGCAAAAATGACTGTTCGTCAGGCCAAAGAAGGCGAGAAACTGATTACATTAGATGGCGTGGAAAGACAACTGCCGCCAGGGGCAATTGTAATTGAAGACGGTGAAAGGCGCCTAATTGATCTTTGCGGTATTATGGGCGGCAAAAACTCTGAAGTTGACGAGAACACTCAAAGAGTTTTGTTATTTATTCAAACTTATGATCCTCTCAGCATTCGGCGCACTTGTCAAGAGCTAGCTTTTCGAACTGAAGCGGCTAGCCGCTTTGAAAAAGGAATTGATCCAGAAGGCGTTATGATTGCCATGAAGCGTGCCGTCGGCCTTTTTGCCAATTGGGCTGACGCCAAAGTCGCCAGCGAACTTTTTGATATTTATCCATCTCCGCCTCAAGAAAGAAAAATTACTTTAGAAAAATCTCGATTGAACCGGTTAATGGGGGTAGAGATCAGTCTGAAAGAAGCTCAAAAAATTCTTCAAAGTCTAGGCTTTGAAACCACTCTCGGTCAAGAGAGCTTAATCGCTCGGGTACCTCATTGGCGGCTGGGTGACATTGCAATTCCAGAAGATTTAATTGAAGAAATTGCCCGTCTTTATGGCTATTTTAATTTGCCTAGCATCTTGCCGCCTATTAGTTTTCCTCACCCAGCGGATCCCGTACTAACCTTAGAAAATCAGCTTAAAACGAGCCTGAAATTCTGGGGCTTTACGGAAACACCAACCTATTCCTTAACCGGTGCTTCTGTTTTAGAAAAGGCTGGCATAGAAAAAGAAAAACTATTAAGGATTGCCAATCCCTTAAGCGAGGATTTGGTTTATCTCAGAACCTTGCTTCTTCCTAGTCTTTTGGAAGTCTTGGTGAAAAATATCAATTATTCCGAGATCAAAATTTTTGAAATTAGTCATGTTTATTGGCCGCGAGGAATTAAAGAATTGCCGCAGGAAGAACCTCATTTGACCGGTCTAATTACTCCGGGGGGTTATCGTCAAGCCAAGGGTGTAGTTGAAACCATTCTGACCGAGTTAGGCATGGTAAATGTTTCTTTCACTCTTTGTGATACTTCTGAAAAAATTATTGACTGTCGCTCCAGCGCCGACCTTTGGCAAGGCAAAGAAAAGCTAGGCAGTGTTGGAGAAATTAATCCAGCAGTTTTAAAAGCCTTCGGCTTTGACCGCCCAGTCGCTTTTTTTGATTTGAAAGTTTCAACTTTGGCTCAATTAGCCATCAAAGTAAAAAAATATCAGCCTCTCAGTCGATTTCCGCCAATTATTGAAGATCTGGCCTTAGTGACTCCGCCCCAAATTACTATTGCAGAAATTGAAAAAGAAATTGCTCTGGCAAGCGCCCTAATTAAAAAAGTTGAACTGATTGATATGTACGAGCAAACACGAACTTTTCGAGTTACTTATCAGTCTCAAGAGGGAAATCTGACAGACAAAGAAGTAAGCAAAATCAGAAAAAAAATTCTTGAAAACCTAGCTCAAAAATCAATCAAACTGAAAGGTCAATAAGTCATCACTTTATCTCTAATTTCTGCCAGAATTGATCGACCTTGTTCATCCACTGCCAGCAAGACTCTCAAAGTTTCTTCATCTAAATTATTTAAAATGTTATTAATATTTTGCGTTCTTTGTTCTGTATCAATCAAACCCAAACGATAATTCAACCATTGGAATTCAACTTTTAATTTGGCCAGTTCTTTTGGTGACAAATTTAAAGTTCCTTTTTCTTCTTCCGTCATTTGCAACGGCGCACTTCTTAATCTAGTTTCTGCTTCTTCCCTAAGAGCCAAAATTCTTTCGATTTCTCTATATCTTCGCTCCACGCGAGGGTTGTTTTGGCTTAAATCTCTTTCCAGAATTCTTCTTCCGCTTTCTGTAAAACCCATATGTTAAAAATTTTACCAAATTAAAATCAGCGGCGCAAGTTTTGCTTAAGATTAATGAGTCGGAGTAGCCAAAGGGGGAGTTAAAGTTGGTTGAGGAGTAGGCGAAGGCTGCCAATCCCAAGGCACATTAACACCAATGCGTGATTCACCCGCACCATGATTATTATTGGCATCCCAAGCTTCTGCTCGGAGAGTGTGAGTCCCGTCAGGCAAGGTAACTTCAATCTCATAGGGGGGAGAATTAAGAATTTTTTGAGACTCACCATCAACAAAAATTTCCACTTTGGTAATATCATAAGCCGAAACAGGATAAATTTTGATTTTGAAATTTGAACTTACTTGAGCATGATCTGAAGGTTCAAGACTGACATTCACTTGATTAAGAGTGTCACAGTATTCTGTGGGCGGATGATAACGAGAATCACCTTGTTTAGCCACCCAATCATCAATTCCTTTCTGCCATTGATTAATACCCTGCCAATTAAAAGGATCATTCTCCTTAAAGATGAAAAACTCTTTCTCTTCATAATCATTGCGAGCAATATCAAAAGGCGTTGCTAATTTGCCCTGACTTTTGCAGAGTTTCAATTTTTGGTGAACAGGATCGTCTCCTGTTGGTTCAGTTCCTTTAATAAAATATTCTGTTCGCGAGGGAAAATTATCATGCGCGCGATAACCAGAAACTTCATCTACATCGGCAGTAACAATTCCCGACGGAACAGGAAAATCTTCTTTAGGCTGACCATTTAAAGCAGCGGTTATAATTTTACGCCAAATTGGCGCCGCGCCAGATACACCAGAAACCAAAGCTTTCATGGAAGTATTATCATTGTTTCCCACCCAAGTTACCACTATCACCTGCGGCGTCCAGCCCACTGTCCAATTATCTTTACGGTCATTAGTCGTACCAGTTTTGGCCGCCACCTGTCGATCAGTAAACTTTAAAAGATTATTTTCACCAAAGGTCATCAAGCGCGCCTGATTGTCAGAAAGAATATTGGAAATAATAAAAGCCTCCTCGGGTGTCAAAACTTGTTTACCCGGCAGATGGCGAAATTCTTCCAAGACATTGCCGTCTTTATCCGTGACTTTCAAAATTGCCACCGGCTCTACTTTTAAGCCGCCATTAGCAAAGGCGCTGTAGGCCGCCGCCAGCTCTATAGGCTTTACTTCACCGCCACCTAAAGTTACCGCCAACCCAAACTTGCTTAAATTTTCCTCTGTTGGCTCGAGGGTAGTTAATCCCATTTCATAAGCTGTTGTTAACATATCTTTTACTCCCACTAAGGCCAACATTTTTACGGCCGGAATATTTAAAGAATTACCCAAGGCATAACGCATCTGGACTGGACCATGTTCTTTTAAATCATAATTCGTAGGATTATAGTCTTTATTATTGCCGCCCGGAAAAGTCGTTAGTGTATCCATTAAAAGAGTCGACGCGGTATAACCTTTTTTTAAAGCAGTCACATAAGTTACTGGTTTAATCGTACTGCCAGGCTGGCGTTTGGCAGTGATAACATTAAACTTGCCGTCGTAATGGGGATCGTCGTAATTTTTACTGCCAACCATGGCCAAAATTTCTCCAGTCTGTGGGTTTAAAACAATCGCCGCACCATTGGTAATGTGATAGCGATCATTATCAACTTTAGCAATCTCCTCCGTCACCGCTTGCTGAGCTTTCTCTTGCAAAGTCAAATCTAAGGTGGTTGTAACTCTTAAACCACCAGCTTCGACCACTTTTTCACCATATTTCTCTTCCAGTAAACTTTTAACATATTCGACAAAATGCGGTGCTTTCAATGTTCCACTAGGCGGAGTAAATTTCATGGCTTTTACTTCTTCAAAAGCCGCTTTTTCTTCCTCAGGAGTAATGTAACCGTCTTCTCGCATGCGCCGCAAAACTGCCGCTGTCCGACCAAGATAAGCGTCGCCTTTACTGGGAGAATAATAAGTTGGCGATTGCGGTAAACCCGCCAAAAAAGCACACTGAGCTAAATCCAGTTCAGAAACGCTTTTGTTAAAATAAGTGTGAGCAGCTTCTTCCACACCATAAGCCGACCCGCCATAGGGAGCTTCGTTTAGATACATTTGCAAAATCTGGTCTTTAGAATATTTAGACTCGATTTCCAATGCCAAAACAAATTCCTTAATTTTCCGCGTCAGTGTTCGCTCTGGCGTGAGTAAAACATTTTTGATCAACTGTTGAGTAAGAGTAGAGCCACCGGAAAGCCGTCGACCACGAAAAACATAATAAATCGCCCGCAAATATCCTTTGGGGTCAAATCCTCCATGCTTGTAAAAATCCTTATCTTCAATAGCCACTGTGGCCTCGCGCAAATCTTGCGGCACTTGATATAGTTGGACGGGAGTACGCTTTTGATTTTCATAAACATCATAAATTAGATTGCCGTTGCGATCGTAAATTTTAGTGGCAAAACCCTCGCGCCGAACAATTCGATCTGGCGCCGGCAATTCTCGAGCCAAAATAACCAACAAAATTCCGCTCAAAAGAGAAAGGGAGACTAATGAGATAAAAGCCAAAAAAGCCAGCGAGGCAAAAAGTTTTGATCGGTTCATTGATTTTATTTTAATTTGCCAACGGCCAATCTTCTTAACCAAAATGGGGCTTTGACTGGCAGAAAAAACCGGGCGCGAAAAACTAGTTGAAGTCTTTAACTGGTCAAGCCGCCTTTTCCAGACTTCTTTCCAGTGAATATCTGACATGATTTAAATATATCACAGCCACAAAACAGAAGTAAAATAATCGCTTCGGAATGTGTTAAAATAAAACCATGGATAAAATTGAAGAAGTCTTAACCCGCGGAGTCGAAAAGATTTATCCCAGTCAAGAAGCACTGGAAAAAATCTTGCGCCAGGGGCAAAAATTGAGAATTTATCAAGGTTTTGATCCTTCCATGTCTAATCTTCATTTAGGCAATTATGTAGGTCTTTTAAAGCTCAGACAATTTCAGAAACTAGGCCATGAAGTGATTTTTTTAGTCGGAGATTTTACAGGCATGATTGGCGATCCTACCGACAAACTAGCAGCAAGAAGAATGCTTACTCGAGAGGAAGTTTTGAAAAATACTCAAAACTGGAAAGAACAGGCGGGAAGAATATTGGCTTTTAAAGGCGAAAATCCAGCCAAAGTTATGTTTAATTCTGCCTGGAACGACAAAATTAGTTTTAAAGATTTAATTGAAATCACCGCTAGTTTTACTGTTCAGCAAATGATTGAACGGGATATGTTTCAAAAAAGACTGCAAATGGGAAAACCTATTTATTTGAGTGAATTTTTATATCCCGTAGCGCAAGCTATCGACAGTGTTGAGATGAATGTGGATTTAGAAATTGGCGGCAGCGACCAAACTTTTAATATGCTCATGGGCCGACATTTAATGCAAGTTCTCAAGGGTAAGGAAAAATTTGTTTTAACAACTAAGCTTTTAGTGGACTCTCAAGGACAAAAAGTCGGCAAAACCACCGGCAACGCTTTGTTTTTAAATTCTTCACCAGAACAGTTATACGGCGGAATTATGTCTTTTCCGGATGATGTAATTGTCCTTGGCTTTGAAATTTTGACCGAAGTTCCTTTTATCCGGGAAGAAATAGAGAAAGAAGTTGCCAAAGACCCAATGAGAGCCAAGAAAAGATTAGCTTTTGAGGTGGTAAGGGTTTTATGGGGCGAGGAAGCCGCTCAAAAAGCTCAACTGGAATTTGAAAAAACTTTCCAAAAAAGAGAATTCCCGCAGGAGATACCGGAAATAAAAGTTCATCGCCAAAAAATAACGATGAGTGATTTGCTAGTAGAAAATAAACTTGTCTCCAGCATGTCTGAAGCCAAAAGGCTGATAAAAAACGGAGCCGTGGATTTTGATGGTCAAACCATCAGAGATCCTAAAGAAGAAGTCTTGCTCAAAAACGGCAGTGTTATTAAAATAGGTAAAGCAAAATTTATCAAAATTAAAATTATATGATTTTATCTAAAAAACAAAGAAAAGTTATGACAATTATAGTTGCAATTGCTTCGATTGCTTTGATTGTCGGAAGCTTAGCGTCTTCTTTGTCGTATCTATTCAAATAAGGATTATAATCAAGGCATGAATCTTAAAGATTCTATCGAAAAATTGCCGTTTGTAGGGCCAACTTTTGGAAAAAGACTTCAGAAATTGAATATTACAACTATCGAGGATTTGCTTTATCATTTTCCTTTCCGATATGACGATTTTTCTCTAATCTCGCCAATAGGCAGAACCCAAGTTGGAGAAACAGTAACTCTCAAAGGTAAAGTTGATCAGATCATCAACGACTACACCAAAAACCATAAGCCAATTCAGAAGGCAAGTGTCAGTGATGATTCGGGACAAATTGAATTAATTTGGTTTAATCAACCCTTTTTAACAAAAGTCATCAAAACCGGAAAAATTTATTATTTCTCGGGGCAAATCAGCTGGTATGGAAAAAGTAAAATTATGGTTTCGCCAGAGTATGAACCAGCCGATAAACCGGCGATTCATACCGGCCGGTTGGTGCCGATTTATCCAGAAACTGCTGGCATTTCTTCCAAATGGCTGCGCTCACGATTAAAATTGGCCTTGGAAATTTTCGGGTCGCAAATAAACGAATTTCTGCCAGCAGAAATCATTCAAGAAAAAAAATTGATGGGCGAGGCCGAAGCTATCCAAGCGATTCACTTTCCCAAAAACAAATCAGCCGCCGAAAAAGCTCGTCAGCGATTAGCCTTTGATGAACTTTATCTTCTTCAGTTGTCGGCTTTTCTGAGAAGAAAAGAGTGGGAAAATCAAAAGTCAGGTCGAGCTTTGGCAATTGACAAAGTGAAAGTGGCTCAATTTAAGCAAAATCTGCCCTTTGCTCTAACCAACGCTCAAGAAAGGGTAATTACAGAAATTTTGGCAGATTTGCAAAAAAACAAACCGATGAACCGGCTTTTAGAAGGCGATGTCGGCAGCGGCAAAACCGTAGTTGCCACGCTAGCCGCTTATGTCGCCGCTCTTAATGACCAGCAAACCCTTTTTATGGCACCAACCGAGATATTAGCTCAACAGCATTTTAAAACTCTTAAAAGCCTGTTGGAACCCCTAGGAGTGGAGGTGGAATTGATTACCAGTACTTCCCATAAATCTTCCACCTTAAATCTTCAATCCCCTGTTATTGTAGGCACTCATTCACTTTTGTATCAAAATTTCGAAACGAGTAAGATAGGCTTAGTCATTGTGGATGAACAGCATCGCTTTGGCGTGGAACAAAGGGCGCTTCTGGCTCAAAAAGGTGCCGCGCCCCATTTTTTAACCATGACCGCTACTCCCATTCCCAGAAGTATTGCTTTAACTTTTTTTGGTGATTTGGATCTTTCTGTAATTGATGAACTGCCAGCTGGCCGAATTAAAGTTAAAACATGGGTGGTTCCTCAACAAAAACGCGCTGATTGTTATGCCTGGATCCGTTCTCAAATTAAAAAAACATCAGAGCAAGCCTTTATTATTTGCCCCTTTATTGAAGAGTCGGAATCTTTAAGAACGGTCAAAGCGGCCAAAAAAGAATTTGAAATCTTGACCAAAGAAGTTTTTCCTGATCTGAAGCTGGGACTTTTGCATGGCCAAAATAAAGCCCAAGAAAAAGAACAAATTCTCACCGATTTTAAGGAAGGAAAACTAGACATTCTGGTTGCGACGCCAGTGGTAGAAGTGGGCATCGATATTCCTCGAGCAACAATTATGTTGATTGAGGCGGCTGATCGTTTTGGTTTAGCTCAATTGCATCAACTACGGGGAAGAGTAGGCCGCAGTAACCTCGCCTCTTATTGTTTCCTCTTCACTGAAAACGAAAACCCAAAAGTAATTAACCGCCTTAAAACTCTGGAGAAAACCAATATCGGCATGGAGCTGGCAGAAATTGATTTGCGCTTGCGCGGCCCAGGTGAAGTCTATGGAACACGCCAGCATGGCTTTCCCAATCTTAAAGTTGCTTCTTTTACAGACATCCTCTTAATTAGTCAAGCGCGAGAAGCGGCAGAAAAAACTCTCAAGGCTAATCTTTTCAACCACTTCTTGCAATCCCGCCTTGAAAAGTATAAAATTAGCATTGTTAATAATTAAATCGGAAATTCGAATATCGAAATTCGAAACAAATCCTAATTTTAAAAAATTTCAAATTGTTTCGTATTTCGGATTTCGTGCTTCGAATTTTTTTTAAGATATGACACCTTTACCTAAAAGACGATGGTCAACCCGAAGGCAAGGGAAAAGAAGAGCAACTTTAACCGCTTCAACTCTCGCCAGTGTTAAGTGTGATCATTGCGGCGAACTTAAACCCACTCATGGCGTTTGTCCCGCTTGCGGTTTTTATCGGGGGAGGTCGATTATCCTTGAAAACAAAAAGTGATCCCCGCCATCAAAGAAGAAGAGAAACAATAAGATTTCTATTTTCTTATTTTTTTCAAAAAGATCAGCCCATGAATCAATTGGCCAAGGAGGTCATTAAAAATTTGGAAAAAATTGATCAAGAAATTGCCGTGGCTGCGCCCGAATGGCCGTTGGAAAGAATTAATAAAATCGATTTAGCTATTTTAAGATTGGCTGTTTTTGAACTTTTAATCCAAAAAACCGAACCCCCCAAGGTAATTATTGACGAAGCTGTCGAACTGGCTAAAGAATTTGGTTCAGAAAACTCTTCTGCCTTTGTTAATGGCGTGCTGGGTAATATTTTAAAGAAATACTATGACTTTAACCAATCAGGAAATCAATCAAATTGAAAAAAACCTGGGAATTACTTTTAAAAATAAGTCGTGGCTAAAGGAAGCCTTAGTTCATCGTTCTTATTTGAATGAAGCCAAAGATCCCAAGCTAAGATCTAATGAAAGGTTAGAGTTTTTGGGTGATTCTGTTCTCGCTTTTTGGGTTTCAGATCAAATCTTTCATCGTTTTCCAGACTTGCCGGAAGGAAAGCTGACTTTTATTCGTACTTACTTGGTACGAACAGAAACGCTTACAAAACTTTCTCAGAAATTAAATCTAGGCCGCTTTTTGCTCATGAGCAAAGGAGAAGAACAAAGCGGCGGTCGGGAAAATCCGGTTCTTTTGGCTAACGCTTTTGAAGCAATAACCGGCGCCATTTTTCTAGACCAAGGAATGGAAGGTATTTCAACTTTTTTACAATCACAATTAGAACCTTTAATAGCTTCCATTTCTAATGTAGAAAATCTTAAAGACAATAAAAGCCGGTTTCAAGAATTAGCACAAGCAAAAGGCTGGGGAACACCCATTTACAAACTGATTTCTTCCTTTGGTCCTGATCATCAAAAAACTTTCATTATGGGAGTCTATTTAGAAGATAAACTTTTAGCTGAAGGCCAAAGTCGGTCAAAACAAGAAGCTGAAGAGGAAGCCGCCAAAAAGGCGCTTGAGATTCTTAATCAAATCAAGTAAAATTAGCACTTATATGTCAGTTAGTCTTAAATTAGCCCGTGTTGGCAAAAGAAATCAACCAGTTTATCGAATCGTTGCTGCCGAAACCCGAGACAAAAGGAACGGTAAAATTTTAGCACAAATTGGTCTTTATGACCCCAGCCAAAAGCCGGCAGTTTTTAACCTTAATCAAAAGGCCTTTGAGTCTTGGGTACAAAGAGGTGCAATTATTACTACTGGTTTAAGAAAATTACTCAAAGAAAACAAGTGAAAGAGTTCTTGATTAAAATCATTTCGGCCATTGTTAATGATCCAACTCAAGTTGAAGTCATAGAGACTGAAGAAAATGGTTTGAAAATTTACACAATTCTGGCTCCCGAAGAGGAAGTCGGCAAGATTATTGGAAAAGAAGGCAAAGTCATTAATGCCATTCGCTGTCTAGCTCGGCTTAAAGCCCTTCGGGCTCAAGAAAGAGTTCTCGTTAAAGTTGAACCAAGGACAATTTAAAAAGGGAAAGGATTTTCCCGGCCAACAGTAACCTCGGGAGTTTCTTCTGCCTCCGGCTGAAATTTAAAATAACTTTTAAGATCCTCAATGAGTTTCTTGTCTTGATTAGAAATTTTTGGCAAGGGTTTCTCGAGATCTCCTAAAACTTTGGGGAGAGGCGCATAATAAGTCATAAGATTCATTTTTCCAGAAAAACCCAACAAATTTCCGCTGGCGCTGGCGCCATTTTCCGTTCCCAAGGAAAATTTAATACCGCTTACCTCGGCCAGAGGTAAAATTCTCTCCACTTGATTGGTAAGTTTAAGAAAATCTTCAAAAGAAGAAACAAATTCCAAGCTAATCGAGGTAGAAGAAAGCCCCAAAGCAGATTTTTCTTTAGCTGATTCGCTGGCAATTTCCCCTGGCGAAAAACTAAAAGTCACCAAGGTCACATTATTTTGCTGGCATAATTGCTTTACTAAAGTAATAACTTTATAAAAATCTTTCTCAGCAGGCAGAGCTTCTTGAAGCAAATTAGCAGACTCATAAAGCTCTGCTTCAGACAAAGTTTTTAAATCCGCCACTTTAGCCGAGAGAGCAGTAATCTCTTGAGATTGCTTTTTCAATTCACTTCTTAAAACCAAAATTTGCTTCACATTAGGAATAATAAAGAAAAAACACCCGGCGATCACCAGTAAAAAGATTGCCAAAGGCAAGCCAAATTCGCGCAAAATTTCATTTAAATCTTTTTCGTTCATTTTTCATTTAACTCTAAAGATACTTCCCAATCACCCTTCGGCGATTTTGAAAGCGACGGATAGGCAATTTGGGCATAAATTTTCTTCTGATTGATTTTGTCCACTTGTTCATTCAAAGCAGTAATTGAGGCGAGATCTTGGCAGCGACCTGTCATGGTTAGTTTTCCCTGAGAACCAATCTGCAAATCCTCTAATTTAAAGCCGGGAACTAAAAGCGTTCTTAAATCCTCCAACAGCTGAGAGTAAGAATGCTTATTTTTCAAAAAAGTATTTATGTTCTTCGTTCGATCAGAAATAATAACCAAATAAGACTCCATTTTTTCCATAGAGCGAATTTGCTCTTTCAACAAAGTAATCTTGTTTTGATTTTTTTTAGAAAGGCTGTTGACAAAAATCAAGCCACCAAAAGTCACCAAAGAAAGAAAAATAAAAAAAAGCAAAAAGAGCAAAGAAAGATTCTTGACTCGCCGGCGCAAGCGAATTATTTCAACCGTTCTTTTAGCTTCCAGATTAATTAAATTGACCCCTATGACCATGAACTTATACCTCCTTCATTGCCAAACCAATTGCTACCGCAAAAAGAGGGGCGCTTTTCTTAAAAACTTCATGAGTTTTTTCTTCAGTTTTAATCACCGAAAAAGGATCAATCACTTGAACTTCCAAAGCCAAGGCCTGAGTTAAAAATTCCGGCAACCCCGGTAGAAGAGCTCCCGCTCCTACCAGCGTTATCAACTTAAGCGGTTTTTGTTCTTTTTCTTCGTAAAAATGAACTATTTTTTTAAGTTCGCTCGCCATTGATGTTAGAACTGGCATCATGGCTGAGGCCACTTTATTTTCCAACTGGCTGGTAAAACCATAAGTTTTTTTATATTCTTCAGCCATAGGAAAATCAAAATTGAAGGCAGTGCTTATCGCTCGCGTAATCGCTTGGCCGCCAAAAGGAAGACTACGAACCGCTAAAAGCTGTCCCTGCTTGATTAAAGCTGTTCCTAAAGATTCAGCACCAAAATCGACCAATAAAGAATCTGTCTGAGGAAGAGCCAAATTTAAAAGGCGGGTAATAGCCAGGGTATTAGTTTCTAAAGCCAAAGGATCTAAATCAGCTATTCTTAAAACCTTAAGGTACTTATTTACTTTCTCTTTGGGAGCGGCAATAAGTAAAACTTTCATCTTAGTTGAATTTTCTCCTGCAGAATTTAAAATTTGCCAATCTAAATTAACTTCTGTCAGCGGTCGAGGAATCAAATTTTCCGCTTCCCAAGGAATGGCCTGATTTAATTGATCGGTGCTCATTTTAGGCATTTCTACCACCTGTGTAAAAACATCTCTTTCCGGCAAAGCTATCACTACTTCACTGGCATGAAGATTAACTTCCTTCATAAGCTTTTTAATTGTCTCGGCTATCATCACCAAATCTTTCTCTGACTCCGAAGCTAAACCATTCCCAGGAGTTTTAATCATTCCGGCTGTTACCAAGCTAAAACGACCCCCACTGCCCTCAACTTGAGCTATTTTTATGCTATCAGAACCAATATCCAAACCAAAAGGTGACATTATTTTAAATTTCCTCCAGAAAAGAGAACATAATCAAAAATTGGCGGGGTAGTCTCCCAAAGCTGGCATTGTTGTAATTTGCGGGTTATACCAGACGCTGTTGCCGTAGCGGTGGACTCAAAACAAGAACCTTGGTTAGGCAAGGAAGTAGAAGCTGACGACACTCCTACTGGTTGGGGAGAGGAATTAAAGAGAAGCTTGATTTTAACCATTATTGGCAGTGACCCTGCCGGCAAATTAAAATTAATATTGCCAGAGCAATAACCAAACGAAGTGCCGTCGCTTAAGCTGCAAGGAGAACTGGCCAAGCTAAAATGAGTACTGGCAGTCAAGCTGTTAGGGGCATAAGCGTAACGCTTAAAATAGTAATTACCAGTTGAAGATTTGTAAATTAAAGAAGCTTCCAGCGCTGTCGCATCACTGTTAGGCTGACCCCAATAAAAATTAACAGTATTAATGGCTGGAGAACTAAAATTAATCGAGCCATCATTATTATGATTCACCAGCCATAAAACCTGTGAATCACCGCTGGATAGCTTGTCGGGAAAAACAAAACTCGTCTGGCCGCCTAAATCTTTCTTGGCTACCGAATAAGCGACTTCATTCAAAACCTGGGTCGAACCAATCCCCGCGTTGGCCTTAATCGCCTGTTCCAGCCCTGCCTGAGCTACCCAAAGCGCTCGCGCCGCTTCTTGCGACTGTTGAGAAATTTTAACATCTGTTACTGAGCGCGAAACAACCGCTAAACCTACTACCAGAATAAGAGAAATCACGAGAAGAATCACTAAAATAACTTGACCACTTTGAGAGGAGAAATACTTTTTATCTTTGGGCAGTTTCATTCCCATACTAAAAGTTTAGAGAATATTTTTTCCTAAGTCAATCCCATTCATTCTTTGGTCTCACTTCCGTTGAAAAAGGCACACTTGCCTTTTCACTAAAGCGGGCATTCGGACCTTTAGTTTTGCTGACCGTAAAACTAATTTGAACTTGAGTCGGCCGGCCGGGAGTAGAATTACAACTAAATAGACAATTGCTTACCACTACTTCTGGACTGGTTAAAATAGAGCTGTTGGAAGAAATTTGATTATTATCGCACTTAAAAGTGGTTAGAGCTCCATTAAGATCAACTACACTAAGAGTATTAGAGGAACAACCCACAGAAACAGAATTCAAAATCAGGCCTTCCATAACTGACAGAGCGTAAGCGCCATTTTGTCGAGCTTCTTTAGTTATTTGAGCTTTACTACTGGCCAAAAGCGAAGTTAAAAGAAAACCCGAAACCATTACTGAAACCAAACCCAGCAGTCCAACTACCATAATCATTTCGATTAAGGTAAAACCCCGCTGAGAGTTTTGCTTTTTAATTCGTAACATATGTTTCTAAATGAACTGAATGAGAAAAATCAGTGCCGCAATAATTATTGCCGCCGCTTTTTTCATCCCAAAAAACATCGACCTCAATTTTGGCCATCATGGCATTACCCGGAGCTGGTGTCAAGAGCGACGAGGCATCAAAGAGCTTAATAACCACACAATAACCAGAAGAATCAAAACCATTAAAATAAGAATGTCCCTGCGGGGGCGCTAAAGCTACTTTATTCCAAAACTCAACCGAGTTTTTTTCTTTATCATTGATTACCTCATTAAGTTTCGCTTGGGCCAAAGCCGTTGCGCGGCTCTCATCAACTGAATAGCGACTGGACTTAACTGAAGAAGTGGTGGATCGCACTAATCCTAAAGCAATTAGAGACGCAACCCCTAATGCCAAAATTACCTCCCAAAGCGACTGACCTTTTTGTTTCTCTTTTTTTATAACTTCCATTTTATTGACTAATACTAACGGCTCCGCCAGCATTAATAGTAATTACTTTTTGCCCGCCAAAACTTGAGGAAAGAGTTAAGGTATTGCCACCAGTAAAAACCACTCCTTGTCTTAGTATCTTAAATTCTACCACCGTCAAACCAGAGATAGTCACATTCTTCGGCAAAGAGGCTTGTTTAATCGGAGTGTTAACCATTCCGCTACTTTTAGAACAAGAAGACTCAATCTGATAATTGCAAGAATTGAGAACTCTAAAAACATAACTGATAAGAGTATCACAATTAGTTGAAGGTTTTTGATTGTTAATGGCTAAACTCTGGGCCAGCAGGAGATCTTGTCTAACCATTTCCGCTGATTGAACCAAAAGCTGTTTACGGCTAAAACTAAGATAAGAAAGAATACCCGCCGTAGAAAGAATGCCAATAATGGAAACAACGATCATTAATTCAACTAGAGTGAAGCCGTTCTTTTGGGTCATGGTTACTATGGATTTTTAACCGCATAGTTACAAGTAATACCGTTGCCACAACTACCTCCGCAACAAGATGTATCACCAGAAGAAAAAGTTTCTGTAAAAGCGCAAAGACAATAATGGTTAGCGTCAATCAAATTATACCGATAATACTGATTAGGACAAGCCGGGTCTGTGGGTATGGTGGCCATATAAGTATCGGTGGTTTGATAAATCAAACTATGACTACCGCAATCAGCGGGAATAGAATCGTTGGGAGGATAACTGCCAACATCGCTCCGATAAAGCTCAATCGCCGAGCGGATCTGTTCTAAATCCGCCTTACGCTTACTGTCACGACCCATTTTCCTTGCCTGAGAAAAGCCTACAAATGAAAGAGACATCAAAATCCCAATAATTGCCACCACCACTAAGAGTTCAATTAAAGTGAAGCCTCTGCAATAAAAATTTCTTTCATTTCTCATAATAATTTATAAATTACACACACTATTCGTTGGTGCCAAAGTAACATAACCCGATCGGCCATTAGAACAAATTTCATAATATTGTTTTCCAGCTTGACTGACTTCCATATACGCGACTAAAACATAATTAATTCCGTCAGAATAATAACGGTAATAGTAGGTCGCATTGTTAAAGGGATCTAACAAACAGGCGCCGCTAAGATATTGGGTTTTAAAAGCGGGCGAACCCGTATCACAAAGTCCGCCATTCGTATTGCCGCCATTCGTATTGTTTGAGACAATGGGGTAGTTCGAACCATTCAGAGAGGCATAGGTCTCCAGTGCCGCCCGGTATTGATTTAAGTCGGATTTACGCTGAGCGTCACGAGTAGACTTTTCTATCATGGCATACCGTGCTGTTCCTAGCGCTGCCAAAATTCCAATAATAGAAATCACCACTAATAGTTCAATTAAAGTAAAGCCTAAAAGATTTTGACTTTTTTTCATGGTTCAGTAACAATAAATGACTTATTACTACTGCAGCTTGAATCAACTTGACCTTGCGGATCAGAGGCATTTTCTAAACAAGCCTTAAGTGTGTATTTAAGAGGATCCACTGAATCTCTTTGATAAGAGTATTGCGCTCCCGTCTCAGTATTAAGCGGATCGTTGGGTAAAACTTTAATATAATTAGGAACTAAAACACTTAAATTACTCCAACTAGTTCCCGCTGGATAAGCTGGCGGAGACTGGGAGGCTTTATACATTTCCAGCGCTTTCTGGACTTCTTTTAAATCACTCTTCCGCTGAGCATCACGCGCTCTTTCTCTAACTCCGCTCATATTGCTCACAACCAACGCCGCCAAAAGCCCTAGAATAGAAATAACCACCAGCAATTCAATTAGAGTAAATCCCTTCGAATAAGCACTTAAATTTTTAGCTTTAAATTTTAATTTTAAATTTAGCATTCGACTAAGGGCTCGCATTAGAGCTGGAAACTCCATAGTTATAGCAACCAGAGCAACCGCCGCAACTATACGGACCCCCAATAGCTACATCTTGACTATTTTCCAGTTTAGCATAAATTTTATAAGTGTTACCAGTAGAAACATAACAATAGCCCGGATTACCACTGGGATCTTGAGGAATTTCTTTCATATAAATAGTGCCGGAAGAAGAAGGATCGTTCAGTTCACTGCCAAAAGCTAAACTGCCAGGATAAGTTCCTTTATCGTTATAATACATTTCCAGTGCCCGTTGAATTTGCCCCAAATCAGATTTTCGACGAGCGTCTCGGGATTTTGCTTGACTAACACGAAAACTATTCAGGCCAATTGTGGATAGAATTCCCAAAATCGCCATTACCACTAACAATTCAATTAGAGTAAAACCTAAATCAAATCTCTTTTTTTTCATTAACGACATTGGTTTTCTGGGTTAAGACATTGATTAACTCCGCCAAAAGTGCAACACTCGCTTCCAGAACATGTTTGCAAAGCTAAGTAATGCGGGGCGCACTCATTAGAAGAAGTCAAAGGTAAACACTGACCGTTAAAACAGCCATAATAACCAACAGCATATTGGTCGGGTGTCGGTGTGGGACCAGAAGGCAAAGTTGGCAATTCGCCACTGCCTGGCGTGGGGGTGGGCAAGGAAGCTGTTCGAACATTACTGCTCGTTAAAATATAATTGGCCGTTCCGTCTTCTACTACTTCTAAAAAAGCAGAAAGCCAAAACACTTTGCAAGTAGGATGAAAATAGCTATACGGCTTATGAGTTAGTGGATCACAAGGAATAGGGTTTAAATAGTGGCCAAACTCGTCGGTTGGCTGGCAATTCGAGGTCGACTCGTAAATTGCATCCGGGTAACAACCATGATCACCAGCATAATCTTCCAAACCAATCATAATTTTTTTTAAATCGGCTTTCCGACGGCTATCGCGGCTGCGGCCGAGTTGTAAGCGAGGATTTAAAATCCCCGCTAAAACAGCAATAAGCAAAGCTAAAATTGCGACAACAATAATCACTTCGATAAGCGTAAAACCCTTTTGGGTTTTTAAAAAAGAGACTTTAGAAACCAGCTTGTTATCTGCTCGCCCCATAAAAAACTTGCCAAAGCCGCCATGGTCAAAAATGGACCAAAGGGAATTGGCTGACCTAATTTTGCCTTTCGGTTTAATACCAGTATGACGCCGATTAACGCCCCTGTCAAGAAAGCCAAATAAAAAGCTGTCAAAATATTCGGAAAACCCAAGACCAGTCCCATTAAAAATGCCAGTTTCACATCTCCCAATCCCATACCCTTGCCGCGGGTAACAGCCCAGATTAAAAACAAAAAAAGAGCCGCTCCTGCCGCCGGAATCAGAGCAGAAAAACCGGAGAGAAAAATTTGATATATACCCCAAAGGCCAATTAAAGGAAATAAAACCTCATCTGGAATAATCTGATGTTCCAGATCAATAAAGAAAACAACAATTAAAGCCCAGGCGAAAATTAAAGAAAGCAAGATTTCGGCAATGTTTTTAAAATTTAAAATTAGAATTTGATTTAAAATTAAAAATTTAAAATTTAAAATTGTTACTGTTATAACTGCCGTTAACAACTCGACAATTGGATACCTCACGGAAATGGGGGAGTTACAATGCCGGCAACGGCCGCGCAAAACAGTGAAAGAAAGCAAGGGAATATTATCGTACCAAGCGATTTGATGCTTGCATTTTGGACAAAACGACCGCCCCCAAACTGCACTTAAACCTCTTGGCAGACGATAAATCACCACATTCAAAAAACTACCGACAATCAACCCAAAAACAAAAAGAAAAATCAGTAAAACTAACACCCTTTAATCATAACAAATCTTCACCAAACAAAACAGCCCGCCCTTCGCGGACTGCTTAATCAAAAGTCACTCCCTTAAGGTAAGCAGACACAATTGGCATTTTTACCTAAACTGCCAGTTGGACAGCTCCCACACGCACCGTCCGGAAAATCTGCTGGTGGACTGGTACAACGATCATCGGCTTCTTTCTTAAAAGAACCTGATTGAGGATTAAAGCAAACATAAACACTTTGCCCCGTCCCGGCTCTATAACCAATATACAAAGCATTACTGGTTTTACCCGTCACTCGGTTCACGAAAGCTGCTTTTATTTCGTCTGTTCCCGGACAGGCAGGAGATGTACCCGAGGAAAGATTGGCAATCATCGAACAACTCGAACCTGCCGGATATGTGCTAGTAACTTTACCAAAGGCCACTGCCGCCGAATCATCCGTTGAATCTTGCCAAGGCCAAAGCCGTTGCATAGCATTATACCGATCAATCGCCGAAAGCAACTGCTCTGCGTCAGATTTGCTGGAAGTATCCCGGCCACGGTTAATCTGCTCAATTGGGTTAATAGCTGATAAAACCGCTACCGCCAAAATTCCTAAAACTGAAATCACAATCAAAAGCTCGATCATGGTAAAACCTACGACCAGCTTCAACCTCTTACCTTTAAATTTTAAATTAATCATATTCACCCCCTTTCAGGGTATTTTATTAAAAAAATTACTTACTTAATAGTTTCCTCTTATCTATTAGATTACAATTAGAACTGACTTGTCAAGTTGTAAATAGGCATAATAATGGCAATAACCAAAAAACCTACTCCCACTCCTAATAAGATCATTATTAAGGGTTCAATGGCTGATGTCAATCCCTTAAGCGATTCTTCTGACTCTGACTGAAAATATTTGGACACTTTCAGTAAAACCTCATCCAACTTGCCTGTTTCTTCGCCCACGGAAATCATTTGCGAAATAATTGGCGGGAAAAAAGGGTTTTCTGCCAGCGCCGCTGAAAGATTGAAGCCTTTTTCAACTTGTTTATTGGCGGCCAACACACCTTCTTCAATAACTAAATTTCCCGCCGTTTTAGCGGCAATTGGCAAGGCTTCTACAATAGAAACTCCCGCTCCTGCCAGTAAACCCAAGGTCCGTGTTAATTCAGCCAAAGTAATTTGATTTTGCAGTTTACCGGCAATGGGGATTCTAAACTTCAGCTCGTCAATCTTTCGCCTTCCGGTAGTGGTAGAGTTAATTAAACGAAAAACATAAATTGCTCCAACAAACAAAACCGGCAGCAGCCACCAAAGCTTAACCAGCCAATTAGAGAGACTAATTAAAATTCTAGTTGTTTGAGGCAAAGTAGCATTAAATTCGCTGTAAAGCGAAGTGAGTTTAGGAATAACAAAAATCATCATAATCAACATCACCGCAATCATTCCTGTAACCACAATGATCGGGTAGGTAAGCGCCCCCTTAATTTTAGCTCGAAACTCTCGTTGATTTTCCAGATTATCTGCCAGTCGATTGAGAATATTGTCCAAAACTCCCGCCGCTTCGCCCGCCCTTACCAAGGCAATATAAACTGGTGAAAAAATTCTCGGAAATTTTCCCAAAGCGTCTGCTAAAGACGAACCGCCTTCTACATCCCGCAAGATAGAAGCTGATGCTTCCGCTATCTGCGACTTGCTCTGAGTTTTTAAAATCACCAGCGCTTCTGTTAAAGGCAGACCGGCATTAATCATCGTTGCCAGCTGACGCGTAAAATTGGCAACATCAGAAATAGAAACTTTCTGAAAAATTTTTCTATAAAGATAGCCAAAAAAACTTTCTTTTTTTTCAGCCAAAAAATAAGGAAAAATTTGTTTTTCCCGCAAAATAGCCACGGCCTGCTTGCGATCCTTAGCTTCGACCGAGCCCTTCAGATCGTCTCCTTTAAAATTTTTGGCTTTATAAGAATAAACTGACATTTTCTAACCTTTCGTCAATCGGTTTATTTCTTCCGGTCGCAAAGCGAATAAACGCGCAGTTTCTAAAGAAATTCGACCAGCTTTAACCAGGCCAGCTAAAGAGGTTTCTAGAGTTGACATTCCTAAACTGCCAGATGTCTGAATAATATTATCTAGCATATGACTTTTTCCTTCTCGAATTGCGGTTTTGACGGCTGAACTGCCGGTCATCACTTCATAAGCCAAAACTCGACCGCCTACGGAAGCTGGCACCAACCGTTGAGAAAAAACGGCTTCCAAACAAGTGGAGAGTTGGATGCGCACCTGATCCTTAGCTTCCTCAGGAAAGGCATCCACAATTCGATCAATTGTTTGCGAAGCAGAATTAGTATGCAGAGTTGAAAAAACCAAATGACCAGTTTCAGCAATTGTCAGAGCCGCCGCAATTGTTTCATAGTCGCGCATTTCACCAATAAAAACCACATCTGGATCTTCTCTTAAAGCTGAACGCAGAGAAGCATTCCAAGAATAAGTATCCAATCCCAATTCTCGTTGAGAAACCAGAGAAGAGGGACCACTGCGAAAAACAAATTCAATAGGATCTTCAATTGTAATTACATTACAAGAACGAGTTTGTAAAATCTCATTAATAATAGCCGCCAAAGTGGTTGATTTGCCATGGCCGGTGGGACCAGTCACCAGAATAAACCCTTGCTTGAGTTTAGTAAATTCATGACAAATTTTAGGCAAGCCTAACTCATCAATAGATTTAATTTCCAAAGGAATAAAACGAAAAGCGCCCGCTAAAGAACCTTTTTGATAATAGATATTCACCCGAAATCGTCCGTGATCTTTAATTTCAAAAGAGAAATCAATCTCTCGATTATTTATTAAAAGCTCTTTTTGATTCTCTGTTAAAACTGAGAAAAGCAAGGTCTGAACCTCTTCGGCCGATAAAACCCCCAAGTCAGTTAAAAAGAAAAGCTCTCCATGAATTCGCAGACAAGGAGAAGTTCCTGCCGAAAGATGCAAATCAGAAGCATTTCGATCAATCACTAGCTCTAATAATTTCGGAATCTCTATCATTTTAATCCTCCTCTTATTTTATCGCTTTTTTTAATTTTTTAATCTTGAGCGACTCTCAAAACTTCTTCTAAAGTTGTAATTCCTTCCATTACCTTTAGATATCCATCTTGCTTTAAGGTAATCATCCCTTCTTCACGAGCCGCTTTTTCAATATCAATGGCCGCCGCCCGCTCAATAATTAATCGAGCAATTTTCTCTGTAACCGGTAAAACTTCAAAAATACCAATTCGGCCATAATAACCCGTATTGTTGCATTCTGAACAGCCTTTGCCTCTGGTCAAAACCAGTTTCTCTGAACTTTGGGGGAAAAGCGGACCTAAAACATTTTTAATATCCGCCACTACATCTGGCGGCGGTTCATAAGTTTCGCGGCAAGATTGACAAACTCGGCGGCAAATTCGCTGGGCCACAATTGCCGTTAAAGTCGAAGCCAGCAAAAAGGGCTCTGCTCCCATGTCCATCAACCGCGGCATAGCTTGAGCCGCACTTTTAGTATGAATGGTTGAAAAAACCAAATGACCAGTCAAAGAAGCCTGAATTGCCAAATCGGTAGTTTCCATATCACGAATTTCTCCTACCATAATGATATTGGGATCTTGACGTAAAAAAGCTCGCAAACCAGAAGCAAAAGTTAATCCGGCAGCTGGATTTATTTGCACTTGGTTCACTCCTGGAATCTGATATTCAACTGGATCTTCCAAAGTAACGATGTTAACTTTATTAGTATTAATTTTTGACAAAACAGAATAGAGAGTCGTTGTTTTGCCGCTGCCTGTTGGTCCGCAAATTAAAATAATGCCGTGCGGCCTTAAAATGGCATCCTGCAGATTTTTTAGCGCCCGTCCGCGTAATCCCAATTCCGGCAAAGTTGGCACAGCACCGCTTTTTTTCAGTAATCTCATCACCACTTTTTCGCCAAAAACTGTCGGTAAAGTGGACACACGCAAATCTACTTCTTGACCATCTGCTTTAAAATTAAACCGGCCATCTTGAGGTACTCTTTTTTCATCAATCTTCATATCGGTTAAAACTTTGATCCGAGAAACCAGAGCGTCATGAACATTTTTCGGTAAAACTAGCTTTTCGTGCAAAATGCCATCAATTCGATAACGAACACGAGTTTTATCTTCTTCCGGTTCAATGTGAACATCGCTCGCGCGGTAGCGAATAGCAAATTCCAAAATTGTCGTCACAATCTTGGCGATTGGCTCATTGCGAATAACCCCGCCGGAAATATCAATCGTTTTTTCTTGAACTGGAGCGGAGGTTTCCTTTAAAGCCGCCGTTACTTCTGTTGACAAATTTTGGGTATAGCGATCAGCAATAGCTTTTTCAATGACCGATCGCGGGGCAATAAAAGGCTTAATTTTCTTTCCGGCTTTAGCTTCGGCAAATTCAATTGCTTCTGGATCAAAAGGGTTAGCAAAGGCAACAGAGAGCTCCTGGCCATCGCCTGAAAGAGCAAAAGGGATCATTGTCCAGCGTTCTGCAACTGATCGAGGAATCAACTGTAAGGCTTCTGGAGCTGTTCCCTTCTCATTAAGATTAACAAAGGGAATATTATAAAGTTCGCCCTTCGCTCTCACAATATCATCTTCCACCACTCCCAAACTTCGCAAGATTTCTTCCTCTGGCTGGCCGCTGGAAGCATAAGCCAACTCAACTTTACCTTTTTGTTCTTCAGTAATAATCTTCTTTTCCCAAAGAAGATTTGTTATACTTAAGCCATTGGGCATTAAATCTTATTATGGTATTTAAGAAAGTTAAATGTCAATGGCTGACCAAATTCGAACTGCCACGCTTTTAATTGTCGGCGGAAACGAAGAGGAAAGATTAAAGAAAGCAGAAGAAATTTTTGGTTTTAATCTTCATGAGAATATCAACAATCCAGATTTTCTTTGGCTGAAACCGAATGAAGAAGAAGCAACTCTTAGTTTAGGAGTAGAAGCTGTTCGTCACCTGCGGCAGTTTTTAGCTCTTAAACCTTTTGAACAAAACCGAAAAAATGTCTTAATTCAGGCTGAATTTTTAACCACCGAGGCACAAAATGCACTTTTAAAAACCTTAGAAGAACCGCCGCGTTCGACCATTCTCATTTTGACTTGTTTTGAATCTTCATTTCTTTTGTCCACTGTTGTCTCTCGCTGTCAAATTATTCAATTAGCTTCTCACTCTCAAATAAGACTCACTTCAAAAGAACAAATCGATCTTTGGGAAGCTTTTCAGCAATTAAAGCAAGCTTCATTGAACGAAAAATTTTCTCTTTTAGAAAAATGGGGTGTTTACAAAGATAGGCCAGGCGCGGAAAAGTGGTTAAATGGATTAATATATGTTCTTCGCCAGCAAATGCTGGAAAATCCCTCCTTATACCTAGAATTTGCAACTCAAATTAAGCTTATTGAAAAGGCCCGAAAACAGCTTCAAGCCAACTGTAATATTCGGCTCGTGATGGATTGTTTTATTCTTAATTTTCTTGCTTTTTGAGGCTAAATTTGTTAAAATCAGGTCAGTTCAATCCTCAAAATTGAAATAAAAATTCAGTTTGGTGGCAGCAAATTAAAACTTGCGAAATCTGCCGTGTTGGTGTTAAATGGTTAATGCGCCCATAGGCGAGTTTTTTTATTAAAATGGCAAAAGATACTTCAGTAATTCAAGATTATAATGCTTCGAGTATCCAGGTACTGGAAGGGTTGGAGCCGGTTCGCAAAAGACCGGGCATGTATATCGGCTCCACCGACGCCAAAGGCTTCCGACACATGCTGTTGGAAATCATTGATAATTCTTTAGATGAAGCCATTGCTGGTTACGCTAAAAACATTTGGGTTACTATTTTAAAAGACGGGCGAGCGCTAGTCACGGATGACGGTCGCGGCATTCCAGTAGATATGAACCTTAAATATAAAGTCAGTGCCTTAGAGCTGGCAATGACAAAACTGCATGCCGGGGCTAAGTTCGATGACCGCGCTTACCAAGCCTCAGGCGGCCTGCATGGGGTAGGGGCCAGTGTCGTTAATGCTCTTTCTTCTTTCACTCATGTTGAAGTTCGTCGGGATCAAAAAGTTTATTTCCAAACATATAAAGCGGGCATTCCACAAGCGCCTGTAGATATTTTAACGCCAGAAAAAGGGGAGGAGTGGAAAAACCGCATTGAAGTTCTTTCGCCGCATCCCTTGCCAACAACAGGAACTTCTACTGTCTTTGAACCAGATAAAACCATTTTTGGCGATTTAAGCTGGGATTACGACAACTTAGAACAACTGTTGCGTGAACGAGCTTATTTGGTTGCCGGTGTCAAAATTATTTTTACGGATTTAAGAAGCAATCGCACTCAAGCTTTTTATTTTGAGGGTGGTATTCGTTCGTTGATTGCCCATCTTAACCGCGACAAAAAAACTATTACTTCGGTTGCTTACTTCAAGCGTGAATTTGAGCGTTGCCAAATAGAAGTGGCTGTCCAGTACAATGACGGCTTCACAGAAAATGTCTGCTCTTTTGTTAATATTATCAATACGGTTGATGGTGGCACGCATGTAACTGGCTTTCGCATGGCACTGACACGAGCGATTAATGATTACGCTGCCAAAATTGGCGCCTTTAAAAATGAAAGTGAAGCCATGACGGGTGAAGATACCCGCGAGGGATTAACGGCCGTAGTTTTTGTTAAAATGCCAGCCGACAACATTCAGTTTGAATCGCAAACCAAGACAAAATTAAACAATCAAGAAGTGATGGGCTATGTTGCTCAAATGGTCAAAGAAGGCTTAGACACTTACTTTGAAGAAAATCCATCTGACGCTAAAGCAATTATTGGAAAGGTTTTGTTGGCCGTACGGGCGCGACTGGCCGCCCGAGCGGCTAAAGACGCCGTGATTCGCAAAGGCGCGTTGGAAGGCGTTACTTTACCCGGTAAGTTGGCTGATTGTCAGGAAAAGGATCCTAGTGTGTCTGAGCTTTATTTGGTAGAAGGTGATTCCGCTGGCGGATCGGCCAAGCAGGGGAGAGATCGACGCTTTCAGGCCGTCTTGCCCGTTGGCGGCAAAATTCTTAATACTGAACGGGCGCAATTAGATAAAATTGTCAATTTTGAAGACCTGAAGGATTTAATCATTGCTTTGGGAATGGGAATCGGTGAATCAGCCAACATTGAAAAATTGCGTTATCACCGAATTGTCATTATGTGCGATGCGGATGTTGACGGTGAACATATTAACACCTTGCTTTTAACCTTTTTTTTCCGACATCTGCCGCAAATCATCGAGAAAGGCTATCTTTACTTAGCCATGCCGCCGCTTTTTAAAATCCAATCTGGTAAAGATATTCATTATGTTTATACTGAAGAAGAGCGGGATAAAATTGTTGCCCAATATCGAGGCAAAAGCTTTACTGTTCAGCGCTATAAAGGCTTGGGGGAAATGAATCCAGAACAGCTTTGGGAAACAACCATGAATCCCGAGAAACGCATTTTAAAAAAGGTTAAAATTGAAGACGCCGCGAAAGCTGATCAAACTTTTACGATGTTAATGGGAGATGAAGTAACTCCGCGCAAGCGGTTCATTCAATCGCGGGCTAAAACCGCAAATTTAGATTTGTAAATAATAACTTGAAGAAAATTTATGCCTGAGGAAAAAACTAACTACCACGACATTGGTCAACTTAAAGAAGTTGAAATTACGCAAGAAATGGAGAAGTCGTATCTCGACTATGCCATGAGCGTTATTGTTCAACGGGCTCTGCCGGATGTGCGTGATGGTTTAAAACCAGTTCATCGGCGAATTCTTTATGCCATGGATCATGAAATGAACCTCAAATCCTCTTCAAAATTCACCAAATCAGCCAAAGTGGTAGGGGAGGTCATGGGAAAGTTTCATCCTCACGGTGACATGCCTATTTATGGGGCATTAGTTCGCTTGGCTCAAGATTTTGCCATGAGATATCCACTGATTACGGGTCAAGGAAATTTTGGCTCAATTGACGGTGATCCACCAGCGGCCATGCGATACACCGAAGTCAAGCTGGCCGCGATTGCGGAAGAACTCTTGGCCGATTTGGACAAAGAAACGGTCGAAATGATTGATAATTTCGACCAAACCCAAAAAGAACCAGTTTATCTGCCAGCGAAACTACCCAATCTATTGCTCATGGGCGCAGAAGGAATTGCGGTTGGCATGGCCACCAAAATCCCCACGCATAATCTAGGCGAGGTCATTGACGCTGTCACCTATATGATCCGCAAAGGAAAAATGGCAATTTTAACTCACGAAGAGCGGGGAGAGTCTCAAATTGAATTTAGGCGTATCAAATTGGACGAAGAAGAACCGGCAAGTCAAAGCCAACTGCGATTTGAAAGCGAAGCCACTATCGAAGAAATTATGCAATTTATCAAAGGCCCGGATTTTCCCACAGCAGGAGCTATTTTTGATGAAAATGAAATTAAAGAGACCTATGCAACTGGCAAAGGCCGAATTGTCATTCGCGGCAAGGCAGAAATTGAAGAAGGTAAAAATGGCAAATATCAAATAATTATCTCCGAGTTGCCTTATCAAGTTAACAAAGCCAACTTATTGATAAAAATTGCCGATCTGGCCAAAGAAAAGAAAATCGAAGGAATTGCCGATTTGCGCGATGAATCCGACCGGCACGGTATCCGGATTGTCATTGAACTTAAAAAAGACGCCCGACCCAAATCCGTTTTAAACAACCTTTTTAAGAAAACAGAACTGCAAACAACTTTCCCTGTCAACATGGTAGCTCTAGTTGACGGCACTCCTATGACTTTAAACATTAAGCAAATTTTGACAGAATATGTTGATCATCGTTTTGAAATTATTACGCGCCGCAGTCAGTTTGAACTAAAAGAAGCTCGTGCGCGTGCCCATATTCTCGAGGGTCTGTTGATTGCTTTAGACAATTTAGATGCAGTGATTAACACTATTCGCAGTTCCAAAGATGCCGATGAAGCCAAAAATAATTTAATGACTAGATTTAAGCTGTCTGAGCTTCAGGCTGTTGCTATTTTAGATATGCAGCTGCGCAAACTGGCAGCTCTGGAGCGGCAAAAAATTGAAGACGAATATAAGAAAGTCAAAGAAACCATTGATTATCTGCTTGATCTATTGGCAAATCCGCCAAAAATCTTAGATGTTATCACCAACGAATTGGCAGAAATGAAAGCTAAGTATGGTGACGAGCGCCGAACTAGAATCTATAAGAAAAAAGTGGAAGAGTTTTCCGAAGAAGATCTAATACCTAATGAAGAAGTAATTATCACAGTTACTGCAACAGGTTACATTAAAAGAGTTCCCCGCAGTACTTACCGAACTCAACGCCGCGGCGGCAAAGGAGTTTTGGGGATGAAAACTAAAGAAGAAGATGCCATTGCCCATATACTCACTGCCAATACTCATGATTACATTCTTTTCTTTACCAACAAGGGCCGCGTTTTTAGAATTCGAGTTTGGGACTTGCCAGAAGGCTCTCGCCAAGCTAAGGGCCAAGCCATCATCAACCTTATCAATATCGAACAAGGAGAAACTGTCCAGTCAGTTTTAACTATAAATGACAAAGGCGTTAATAATCAAAAATACCTATTTATGGCCACTCGCAAGGGAACCGTGAAGAAAACTGCCTTAACTCAATATGATAATGTCCGCGCTTCTGGTTTAATTGCAATTAAGTTGGCCGAAGGTGACGAGCTGGTTTGGGTTAAGCCTACAAGCGGTAATGACCATATTCTTTTGGTCTCGCATGAAGGCAAATCGATTCGCTTCAGCGAAAATGATGTCCGACCAACAGCGCGCGATACTATGGGAGTAATGGGAATTAGTCTGCGTCCAGGAGATTATGTTGTTGGCATGGAAGCCTTAAAACCCGAGTACGGAGACCTTAAAGATAAGCGTCGAAAAATCTTCAAAGATATTCTTGTGGTTATGGAAAAAGGATTAGGTAAACGAACTGATTTTTCAGAATTCCCGCTTCAAAAGCGAGGCGGTATGGGCGTAAAGGTAGCCGAAGTTACTCCTAAAACCGGCAAGGTTGTTTGCTCTCAATATGTAGACGAAAATGTAGAGCAAATTGTCTTAACTTCCAAACAAGCTCAAATTATTAAACTACCTTTGAAAAACATTCCGCGTCTAGGCCGAGCAACTCAAGGAGTTATTATGATGCGCTTTGATAAAGATAGCAATGACACCGTTTCAGCTGTTACTCATCTCAAGAAAGAAGAGGAAGAAGCAGAAGAAAAGTGATAAAATAAGAGCATGAATCAATCTCAAAGCAAAAACAAAAAAGAGGAAACCCCCGCCAAATTAACCCGTTCAGAAACTGAACGAGTAATTGGCGGTGTTGCTGGTGGTTTAGGTGAATATTTTAAAATTGATCCTTTAATCTTTCGGGTTCTTTTCTTGGTTTTAGCTTTACAAGGCGGAGGAGTTTTGCTATATCTGCTTCTTTGGTTGATTATTCCCTCGCCGTCTCAAGTTAATCAACCTTCAAAAGAAACCATGCGTAAAAATGTCAAAGAAATTAAGGATCAAGCTCAAAATCTGGTTGAAAATTTTCGCCATCAAAAACGAGGTCCGGGTTTCTGGACAGGCTTAGGTTTCAGTATTATTCTCTTAGGCGCGCTGATTTTCTGTCAGAATGTGGGCTGGTGGCACATTTGGCGTTGGCGCTGGTTTTGGCCGCTTGGTTTAATTTTTCTAGGGATTATCATTTTACAACACAATAATCATCGCTAAATCTAGCAAACCATAATTTAATAAAACTTACTATTACTAAATAATTAAAATAGTAAACTAATACTAAAAAAAGTAAATTAATATCTTAAAAAATCTCTCCGGAAAACTTATTGATATAGGTCTATATATTTTATTTTTTATTGGGATTAAGCAAGGGGTGAAATCTGTGATGTGTTTCCTCGGCAAACTTGTCTGAAGCGTGAACATAACGCGTTGTCGTATCTAGCGATTCATGACCTAAGAGAATTTGAATCGCTGCTGGATTGGCACCATTCTCAGCCAAATAAGTGGCAAAACCATGCCGCAATGAATGAGCGCTGGTTGGCACATTAATTTTTAATTTTGTTCGATATTCTTTAATTTTCATCTGAATATAGTTCGCAGAAAGCCTTTTTCTATTTTTGGAGACATTAGGACCGCTATATGGAATAAAAAGGGCTTCTTGGGCATCTTGGCGCGTTGCCAAATAGCGATTAAGAATTTCCTGGGCTCGGGGAGTTAAATAAACAAATCTTTCTTTTTTGCCCTTGCCCATAATAAAAATCCGGCCAGTTCCATCGATATCCGAACGGTTTAGTTTGCAAATTTCAGAAATTCTCATACCGGTTGAAAACAAGACTTCTAAAATCGTCTGGTTTCGTAGAGCAATCAAGGGATCGTTTTCCAAATATTGAGGCGATTCAATCAATCGCAGTAAATCCCCCAACTCCGCCACCTGAGCATGCCGCTTTTCTGTCTTCACCATTTTTATGGCCTCTGGCGGTAAAGGACATGGCAGATCCATCTCAATTAAGTATTTCAGGTAGCTCCTAAGTGCCGACAACATCCGATTTAAGCTTCGGCTGGCCAACTGTTCTTCCGCCTCCTTATTCTTTACGGCTGTTCGCCGGTCGCGCGAAGTTAAATAAGCTTTAAATTGCGCCACTACCCTTTTGTCGACTTTTTCAAAAGGAGTAGAGGAGTCCTCTAAAAAACGGCTAAAAACGCTCAAATCACGCTCATAATTATAAATGGTTTCGGCCGAATAGTTATTGGTCTTTAAACTCAAAAGGAAATCATCAATATAGGGCAGTTCCATTCTGAAATTAATTATAATACACACCCCAAAAGGGGAGAAACCCAAAAATTCAATGAACTCATGTTGTCCACTCTTTTTTCATCTTGGACTGAGTGTAAGGGATATTATACTCAGTTGATTAGAAAACCGCCTTTGGTTACAGCAGTCTAAAAACAACCTCGCCAAAGGCTCTAAAAAGCTCGGAGAGATAAGGAGCAATCTTTCTTCATTACCTCCCTTAATTTTCTTCTTTTAAAAAATTAATCATTAATTAAAGATTTGTCCTAATTTTGCCTTCTTTGGGCTTCCCCAAAGTATGTTTGATTTTGTTCTTAACTCTGGTACGGCAAGCGGAAATTTTTTTTAAATTTGCCTAAAGTTATCCACAATAGGCCGATGGTAATTAATATCAAACTATATCAATTATGCCTAAAAAGGGCTTCTTATCGCCTTAATATAAATTCGAACATCCTTGGCAACCAACTAGCTCTTTTGCTAATCTGTGAAAAATTATTACAGGATGTGAAAAGAGTCTTAAATATTTATTATAGGATAAACTACTATAGGATTTATATGCCTTTCCCCTCTCCCCTTACTGGCAAGTTCCCAAAAATTTCTTTTGGCTTCGAAGATTTAAAATTAAAAATTTATTTTCACTAGCCCCAAGTAGTATAAAGAAGCAAAATTCCCAAAACCAAGAAGCCTACTGTTAGGTACTCTTGAACAGTTTTCTTAAACAATCGATTGCTCAATTTAGCCTGAACTATTCCTAAACTCACATAAACCAAAGAGGTTAAGAATAAAGAAGCCAAAGCAATAGTGGTAGGCCAAAAAGATAAAACCAAGCCCATTTCACCCATTCCCAAGGAAAGAATAAAAGAAACAACCAAAATCTCAGCCTTAATATTTTCTTCTAAATTGACAGCCCAAGCTCCATGCAAAAAAGGCAAAAAAGAAGCCAAAAAAATTAATAAGCCGTTAAAATAAAAAGGCAACCGAAAAGAAAGAATCGTATCGTAAAGAAAAAAAACAATAACCAAGGTTAAAAGAAAACTGACGGCCGAGGCTGATCGAAAAAGTTGAATAGTGCGAATCGCGGCTACCGAAAAAATATTCTCACTCAGAAACAAAGAATACATGCCTAGAAAATAAATGATAATTACAGGTACGGCCGCAATTAAAGAGCTAGGGAGTAAAAAGTAAAAAAATCCGACACCAGCGGTAAAAAAAAGCGGCAATATCCAACTAGTAAGCCAAATTGGCCCACGCAGAGCCTCACGCAATGACCACCAAGTCAAGGGAATAGTAGCTAGGGAAAGAATTATCAACGCCAAATAACGATTAGTAATTTGACCTGATTGAATTAATAAAAACCCTAAAGTTAGAAGCAGAGAACTAAGAATAAATTTTCGCCGTTTAGTTAGCATTGATAACTTCCTCGGGAATCTGGCAGTTAGCGTAAACTTTTTGGATGTCATCAAGATCTTCCAGCTTTTCCATTAGAGTCATCACTTGAGTGGCCACTTGAGGATCAGTAATTTCAATTAGATTCTTTGGCTTCATCACCATTTCCACCGATTTGACTGTCAATCCAGCGTGAGAAACTTTTTCCTTAAAATCTTCCAAAGATTCTGCGGGTACATAAACTTCTAATTGATTAGCTTCCCTTTCTTCAACTTCTTCAGCACCCAAATCTATTAACTGCAAAATAATCTCATCTTTATTTTCGACCGTTTCGACTACTAGTAATCCAGTTTTAACAAAATTAAAAGCCACTGCTCCTGGTGAAGCCAAACTTCCCCCATGGCGATCAAAAACATTTTTTACTTCCTGAACCGTTCTTTGCTTATTGTCAGTCATAGCTTCAGCTAAAATACCCACCCCGCCAGGGCCATAGCCTTCATAGAGAATTTCCACAAAATTAATCCCCTCTCCTCGGCCAATAACCCGATCAATTGCCCGTTGAATATTTTCTTTAGGCATATTGACCGCTTTAGCCTTTTCAATTGCCAATCGAAGCTTAAAATTATGCTCAGGATCCGCCACATTTCCCCCCTCCCGAACTGCCAAAGAAATGGCGTTGGAAATTTTGGTGAAAATTTGGCCTCTCTTCTGATCATTAACTTCTTTTTGCCGATGAATAGTTGCCCACTTTGAATGTCCACTCATAAAATACTCACTTTCTGCATGTATTTTACCACTTTTCTGTAATCATTTTCCAGTAATCTTCCCCTAAAATGACCGTTACATCGGCCCTTTTTTTACCTTCCTCGCTTTCAAAAGGAAAGTGATAATTCAATTTAAACCAAGCTAAAGTATAGCTGCCATTTAAATCAGAATTATTTTGAATAATTTTACTGACTGTCTGTTTTTCTGGAGCGTCTGCAACTCGAATCACCCGCAAACCGTTTTTTTCTAAGAAATCCGCTTCTGACTGTGCCAAGCCATTATGATCAGTGGCATTTAAAATCTCAACGGAAAAGGCTTCTTGGCGTAGTCGACTATCTTGATAATCATCTGGTGCGCCTTCCGGATAAACTCTTACTGTCAATTGAGCAAGGTCTAATCTCCAAAACCGCCAAGCTAAAATAAGCAAGTCCCAGCGCGAAAAATTAGTTTTATTCTGTTTTTTTAAAGCTCGCCAGAAAAAACCTTTAAGGAAGTTTTCTGGCCGAGAAAAAACTTCGTTTATTTCCAAGTTGGGATCTCTTAAATAACCCGTTAGCGCCACAGCAAAATTCTGACGAATGGTTTGCATCAGCACATCTCCGCCCTTTCCTTCCAATTGGCCTAACTGATAAACTTTGTTCAATTCATATTCACCAAAACCCAAAGGAACTCGAACTTTTTCTGTTGCCGGCAAAGCCACCAACAGCGCTTTTCTTGACTCCAAAGAAATAAGCAAAGGTCTATCTTGACGGTCAAGACAAACAATTGTTAAACGATTCAGCCATCTGAGAGGCGAATTTTGAAACTTCAAAAAGACTTTGGCCGTTAAAGAAACTAAAATTAAGCAAGCAATTAAAGCTGACCAGGAGATAACCGCTTTCATAACCACTCTTTTTTCAACTGTTCAAAACGATCCTCAGCAATAGCCTGCCGGATTTGTTCTGTTAAATTAGTCATGAAACAAAGATTATGATAGCTCGCTAAACGATAGGCTAAAAGTTCTTTGGCTCGAAAGAGATGATGAAGGTAAGCTCGACTAAAATTTTGACAAACCCAGCAAGCGCAGTTTTCATCCAGCGGCTTTAAGTCTTGAGCATATTCTGCCTTGTTGATATCTAAGAAATATTTTTTTCGACGATCTTGAACTAAAATCTGACCTAGGCGCGCCAGCCTGGTTGGCATAACACAATCAAAAGTATCAACCCCTTGTTCTACTAAAGCAAAAATATCATCAATCTCTCCCACTCCTAGCAAATGACGTGGTTTTTCTTCAGGTAAAAGCGGCACCACCCAACGCAGAACATTTCGCATTTCTTTTTTGCTCTCTCCTACTGAAACTCCCCCAATCGCTAATCCCGGAAAAGCTAAAGATGAGATAAATTTAGCAGATTTAATCCTTAAATCTCGATAAACACTTCCTTGAATAGAGCCATAAAGTACCTGATAATCGCGAGCCTTAGCCTGATAAACAGCTAAACTTCTCTCTGCCCAACGATGTGTTCTTTCCATTGCCTTCTGAGCGTATTCATGAGTGGCAGGATAATAAGTACATTCATCGAAAGCAATCATTATATCTGCCCCTAAAGCAATTTGAGCTTCAATTGACTTTTCGGGAGTAAAAACATGAAGAGATCCATCAAGATGAGAACGGAAAACGACACCTTCTTCGTTAATTTTGACTAGAGGCACTTCGCATTCTGCCGACTCTAGCCGCATTCTTCGCTTTCGGTTCACCTCGCCTAACGAAAAAATCTGAAAGCCGGCTGAGTCGGTCATCAGCGGGCCATTCCAATTCATAAATTGATGCAAACCACCAAAAAGTTTGATAACCTCCAAGCCTGGACGTAAATATAAATGATATGTATTGACAAAAAAAACTTGAATGCCAATTTCCTTCAAATCTTGAGGTGAAAGCGATTTTACAGTTGCTTGAGTTCCCACTGGCACAAAAGCAGGCGTTTTAATTTCACCATGGGCAGTTTTAATCACTCCCGCTCTTGCGCGAGATTTTTTGGCTTGATGAACTACTTCAAATGCGAACTTTTTCATAAGGAAACATTTCCCGATTGATTTAGGTGCTCAATTTTAATCTCCTTGATTTTAAAACTAATTTCCTCATTCTTCCAGCCAAAATACTGCAAAATCCGGTGCCCCATGGAAAGAGCCGCTTCGAACTCCGGCTGAATCACCTGACCCACACCTAAGTTTTTCAAGAACAATAAATCATCTTCTAAATGAGAGCGGCAAATAATTTCCACATCAGGATTAAGTGTTTTACAATTAACAATAGCCATCTTTTGAGTTAAAGAATCAGGAATCGCAATAACTACCAGCTTGGCTTTTTCTACTTGAGCAAAGTCTAAAACAGCTAAATCAGTGGGGTCGCCAAAAACAACCTTTTTCCCTTCCAGTTTTAATCGCCGCACTAAGTGCGGATCATATTCTACCACTAAGTAAGGAATTTTAACCTTCTCTAAAAGATTGCCTACCCAATGTCCAACACGGCCAAAACCCAAAATAACCACATGGTTTTCCAAAGGAACTTCTTCGATTGGCAGCCGATCTGCCTCGGCAAAAAAACGCTGGTAAAACCGAGAGTGACGAGTTAATTTGGCCATTAACGGATAAATCTTTTCTTCTCCCCAAAAAAGCCAAGGGGTAAGTACCACGGTTAAAAGAGTTACCGAAACTATCAACGAATAAATTTCTTCAGAAATAAAATGATCAGCAAAAGCCGCCGCCGCCAAAACAAAAGCAAATTCTCCTACTTGAGCCAAACCAAAAGCGACCATTGAAATTGTTTTAGCGTGATATTTAAAGTAAACTAAAATCCCGATTGTCACTAAAAATTTAAGGCTCAAAACCACTAAACTAATCAAAACAATTATTATCAAATGCCCCCCAATAAAGGATGGCCGCAAACTTAAGCCTAATGAAACAAAGAAAATGGCCAAAAAAACATCCCGCAGAGGTCGAATCTCAGAAAAAATCGCCATATTTGAAGAAGACTGACTTAGAATCATCCCGGCTAAAAAGGCTCCCAATGCAAAAGAGAAACCCAAACTAGCCGTAAAAACAGCCAAAATTAGAACTAAACAAACCGATAAAATAAGCAATAATTCACGACTTTTAAAAGAAGAAATAAAGTCAAAAAAACGAGGGAGAGTTTTACTAGCGCTAATCCAAGCTAAAAGCAAGATAGTGACCGCTTTAAGCAAAAAAAACAAATTTGCCTCTGTTCCAGTTTGGCCAAAAATTACAGGCAAAAGGGCCATCAATGGCAATACAGCTAAATCTTGAATCAAAAGCCAGCTTTCCATAATTTCTCCCGGCAAGCTTTCCAAACGATTTTTCTCCTGAAGCAGTTTCACCACAATTGCAGTAGAAGAAAGCGAAAAAGAGGCAGCCATCATGAGAGCCGCCTTCAAAGGTAAATGAAAAACCGACAATATCGGAAAAATAATTATGGTGGATAAAATTATTTGGGCCAATCCTCCACCCAAAGCGACTTTTCTTATTTTTTTTATTTTGTCTAAGGAAAATTCCAAACCTAAAGTAAACATTAAAAAAGCCAAGCCAATTTCTGCCAAGAGATTAAGAGTTCCTCTCTCTAAACCAAATTTTTCCAACCAACCAGAAACTGCTAATCCAGCAATTAGATAACCAAACATGGCTGGTTGATGAATTTTCTGCGACAGCAACCCCCCTAAAAAGGCACTGCTTAAAACTACAATAAGACCCCAAAGAGCTTGGTTGGGCATAATCTTATGATACTGATTTAGTTTGCAGCAAGTCAATCAGAAGCCAAAAACATCCAACGACTATCGCCACATCGGCTAAATTAAAAGCTGGCCATCGAGAAAAAGCCAGAAAATCCACTACCCCTCCGCGAAACAACCGATCGAGCAAATTTGAGGCGCCACCAGTAAAAATTAACATTCCTGCCGGTTTTGAACTAAATCTAAGGAAAAAAATTAAAAACAGCAAATTAAGAAGAATAAAAACAATTGAGGGCGCCGAAGATCCCCAACCAAAAGAAAATCCTTGGTTTAGAAAGCCACTACCAACCTTTAAAGAAAAAATTTTAGTGGCTTGATCCAAAAGCAAAACCCCCGCCGCGATTATTGCTCCTTTTTCTTTTCGCATGCCACACAGGTTGTTGCTTCTGGAAAAACAGTTAATCTGTCAGTATCAATCATTTGGCCACATTTTTCGCAAATACCATATTTGCCAATTTTGATCCGCGTTAGGGCCTTACGAATTTGTACCAGCTTGCGATCAATTTCCTTTTTTAAACCTTCAACATTCGCATGACCAAACTGTTCTGACGCATCGGTATCAGATGACGCATTATCTAAAATTCGTTTAGTATCATTGAAAGGATCTTCTTTTTCCAATTCCTTTTTGGTCCTAGTCAACCGCAATTCTTCACGGCTCAAAAACTGTTTAATTGGCTCCAAAAGATTCATTGGAAAAACAATTTTCGCGCTTTTGGTCATTTTTTCCTCCTTTTAAAAAGCCCTTTCAAATCCTCTTTAATTTCTCTTTCCGAACGAGAATAAAGAAAATAAGCCGAAAAGAGAAAAAGAATTAAAAATAGTAACCGGTTTAAGTATAGGTTATCAGTTTGAAAAAAAGCAAGCACTAGCAAAGCCAAAGACCCCCAAAGGCTGTAAAAAGAAAACAAAAAGCCAGTTTTACCGCTTTTGTACCAGACAAATGAACGATAATTCTTTTTCAAAAAAGGAAAAGCTAAAATTCCACCCAAACCTAAAGTAAAATATGCCAAACTTAAAAAGTGGCCTGTTCCTAAAAAACTGCCCAGCCCCCCCAAAAGCAGAAAATATAAAAAAGGCAAAACTAAGCAATCCAAAACTTCCCACCGATTGCGGCTTAATTGCTTCATTCGCCAATTAACGGCAAAAAATGCCCCCCAAAAGGCCGCCGGTAGAGAAAAATTAGCACCCACATTCGCCGTCAGCCAATTAACTAACGAAAAGCCAAAAGCAGAATAATTTACCGCAATAAAAACTGCCCGTGAGAGGATCAAAGCCAAGCCAGCCGCCAACAAAGTCATTTCAAAAATTTCATTTTCTTTAAAATCTTCACGCAACCTTCGCCAAAAAGAGAAAGAGGAAAACACAAAAGCGACCGCCAAAAACCAAAAAATAGGCGTAATAATAATCGGACCAACAGAAAGATTTAGATTTATCATTTTTGACTTTCTCATTTTATCACAATATACTTATTTTCACCGATCATGTTAGAATTTGCTCACGCCGCCGCCGGCGCAATTATTGCATATAAAATCGGCTCACCTGTTTTGGCCTTGCCGCTGGCTTTTGGCTCTCACTTTCTGGTGGACTTACTTCCCCACTGGAATTTTAATTTAGACGAAGAAAAACAAAAGAACGGAAAAATTCCTCCAAAAATCATGATTTTTATGGTTTTTGATTCCTTTTTAGGCTTAATTTTGGGAGTTTCTGTCGCCGCTAAAGCTCTCCCCAATCAATTAAAAGCTTTGACAGTTCTAATTGGAGCCTTTCTGGCTGTTTTACCAGATTTGTTGGAAGCACCATTTTATTTTTGGAATGTCCAAAATAAATTCATCAACCAACTATTGAAGTTTCAAAAAAATCATCAAGAAAATATTGCCTGCTGGCCTGGCTTGGCAATTCAAGTTCTCTTTGTTTTTTGGCTTTTCCTTTTAGTTTGAAAAGTGCCGAGGGAGGGACTCGAACCCTCATGTCTTTTGGGACACAGGTTTTTGAGACCTGCGCGTCTACCATTCCGCCACCTCGGCCCATAACTTTTCTCTAATCTATTTTACCACAACTCACACCGGACTCACACCCGTCGGGTGCAATAGCCTTCACACCTTCCGCCTTAACTATTGAGAAATTACAGAAAATATGGATTGGGGCAACTCAAAACGAGAAATTAATTTTTGATTTTTTTCGTCTCGGCGAAGAAAAATAATAAACCAATCATCAACATAAATTGGCGCCCAAGCTGAATCTCGAATTCGATTCACTAAAAAAGTCTGCCCCCATGGCGTTAAATCATGGCGGTAAAAAAAGATAGACTCAAAGTGATACTTTTGGTCAACTTCCTGCCATTTTTGGTTATCCTCTTGCATAGGAATGTAAGTCTGTTGAAAAAAGATAGCGGGATAAGCTTCAGGTCGATTATCAACAAAAACTTTTTGCACAGGATAAAGACCAAAAATAAGATAGCCGCCATCATCATAATTATTAAAAATTGGCCCAGGGAGGCCCTCAGTGCGAAAAAAATCCACGGCCGCCATATTTTTTTTAACCAGTCCCCAACCAAAATGGCTTTGACCAATCCAGTAAACTGGATTGAGCATAAAAAAACCAAAAAATAACCCCAAGAGCGCTGAGGCAGCGGTAAAATACCCTAACCGAAAAGATTTAAAATTGGCAGCAGTAAAAACTAAAGCAAAATAGCCAAATAAAGTAAAATTACGGACGGCTGTCCAAGCTAAAAAAGAAACAAACAGGGAAATAAACAAATCAGCCCAAAAAATTTGGCGGCGTTGTAAGATATTAAACAACCAGCCTGCAGCAAAAACACCAAAAGCGATTTCAAAATATAAGTTAGGTGGATAGCGAATAATTTTATTCAAAAACCAAACCGGCTGATTTTCCAGCAAACGGTAACCAAAATTTTGAAAGATTTGCGCTGGATAAAACAAACCTCTAATTCCGGCAGGATTAATTAGGCAAGCTATCAGGGACAAAAGAAGAACTATCAAAAGATCCTTATTTATTTTAATTTGACGACTTTTTAAAAAAGACTCCCATGAGCACTGCACTAAAAATGCGCCAATCAAAAAAAGCCCAAAGAAAAAATAAATATGAAGATTAATCCAAAGGCACTCTAAAAATGGCAATAACCAAATTAATCTCTTTTGGCTAGTTTTATTAATAAAAGAGATTAGTATTAAATAATACCCACCTGCTAGTAAATAGCTAAAAATCTCGGGTCTAATTTCTGTTCGAGACACCAAAACCGGCAGCATAAAAACGGTCGCGAACAAAGCCATTGTAAAATTGCTCTTTCTCCAAGCTAGGATAAAAAAAATCAGCAAAGTGGCGACAGATACCAGAGAAAAGAAAAACGAGAGACCAGCAAATCCTAAATACTTTTGAACTAGATAAAAAATCACCCCACTACCCCAATGATGATTGATAAAAGGAAAATCGGGATATGTATAAGAATAATAATTAGTGTTAATGATGCCGGAAAAACCAGTTTTTAAAATTATTTCTCCATTTTTCAGATGTCGTCCTAAATCAGCTGCAGCCAAATTAATTGGACGGATTAAAAAAAGACCGTAACTTAAAAGCAGAAAAATCAAGATTCCAATTTTGATTTTTCTTTCATCGGACATAATTTTAGTTTAGCAGATTATGAAGCCAATTGGTTTTTGATCTTCTCAAACCTCTCCTCAAGTTCTCGCCAATTAACTAGGCGCCACCAATTTTGAACATATTCTTTCCGCCGATTTTCATAATCTAAATAATAGGCATGTTCCCAAACATCTAAAACTAAAACTAAAGGCAACATAGGATACAAACCATTCTGATGAATTTGAATTTTGGTTATTAAAAGTTGGGCTAAAACAGGATCATAAGTTAGAGCCACCCAACCAGAGCCTTGAAGCGAAACAGCTGTCCGACTAAATTCATCTCGAAAAGTTTTTAGATCATCAAAATCTCGATATAATACCTCAGCCAAACTGCCTTGAAGCTCTCCTCCTTCCCCTTCTGGCGCCATGGAATGCCAATAAAGCGAATGTAAAATATTGCCGGCAACATTAAAAACTAGCTCTTCCGGCAAATACCTCATCTCTGCGGCAACACCCACTTTGTGAGCACTGGCGATTTCTTCCAAGGCGGCATTTGCGCCATCGACATATGCCTGATGGTGTTTTAAATAATGAAGCGAAAGCTGTTTTTCGGAAATAATTGGCTCCAATGCTTTCAAATCATAAGGTAAAGCCGGCAAAGTTAATTTTTCCATGGTTCAATACTATGCCAAAGGAAAATTTTTGCAAGCAAATCAGCGGAAAGGAGCTGGATCGCAATGATTGCTAACCGGCGGACAATCTAACTGCAGCCATTCATAAAAAGTCTGCGGCTGTCCATTAATGGCTAAAACCACCTCCTTAATCGTTGGAAATTGCTTAAGAGTATTCTTTATCTCAGCTAAAAATTCAGCACTGCCGCAACTCGTACTGGCATTGGGAATCAGTGATCGCGGATCGTTTAGATCCACATAAGCAATGCCATCAATGATAATTATTTTCTTTAAGAGACTGCGCGTCTCTTCGGAAAAGAAAGAGGTGTAACCTTGAGCTTTCTCATCTGCTGTTGGACCAGTAAAAAGTTGCCCCAAAGCCGCCCCTGCCACCGCCAGCGTTTTTGGAACTTCACGCTCAACGGCATAAACCACTGAACAGTTATGAGTGGAATTAAGCTTCTGATTAGCAAAATAAACTTTCAAGGTCATTTTCTCTTCGGGAGAAACAGGCGCGGAGACAGTTGAACTATTCGGCTGGTGCCAACGATGAAAGCTTAAATATATTCCTCCCCCAATCAACCCTCCGGTTAAAATAATTCCGCCGAAAAGCAAAAGTTTCGAAAGTCTCATCCCTTTATTTAATCAAAAATACCCAAAATGTGCAAACAAAGAGCGTTACTTGGCCTCTCTTCTAGTTTCCATTGGATAAAAAGAAACGCGTGAAGGAACAAAGCGCAGTCTGATAGTTCCAATTGCCCCATTGCGGTGTTTAGCGATATCCAGCGAAACATTTTCTAAAACATCTTCATCTTCGCGATATAAAAACATTACTACATCGGCATCTTGTTCGATTGATCCAGATTCTCGCAAATCTGAAAGCCGAGGCCGTGCTCCTCCGCCACGCGTTTCAATTGAACGCGACAATTGAGAAAGAGCAATAACAGGAATCCTTAATTCTCGAGCTAAATTTTTCAGTCCCATGGAAATTTCCCCTACTTCTTGAACTCGATTTTCCAAATTTCGCCCTTTAATCAATTGCAAATAATCTACTACTAACAATTGCAAGCCTTTTTCTACTTGAAGTCGGCGAGCTTTAGTTCGCATCTCTAAAATGGAAATACCCGGAGTATCGTCAATATAAAGAGGCGCGTCAGCTAAAATACCCATTGCTTCGGAAAAGCGCGAAAAATCTTCTTCCTCTAACTTACCGGTTTTCAGCTTCCAAGCGTCAATATCTGATTGACGAACCAAAAGGCGATCGGTCAGTTCTTCTTTACTCATTTCTAAAGAAAATATTCCAACAGGAATTTTATAATCCACCGCCACTGACCGAGCAATATTTAAAGCAAAAGCTGTTTTCCCTACCCCCGGTCGAGCCGCTAAAATAAGTAAATTTGACGGCTGAAAGCCCGCCAGCATATTATCCAAATCTCGATAGCCAGTAGGTACACCGCGCAAACCGCCTGCTCGTTTATGCAATTCATCTAAACGATCAAAACTTTCCTCCAAAGCATCTTTAATATGAATGAAGCTTTGCTTTAAGTGTTTTTGAGACAAAGAAAAAATTTCTGTTTCTGCCAAATCCAACGCTTGAGCCGCTTCGTTACCTTCATCAAAAGCCGCTTCAGAAATCTTGCCTGCCGCTTGAATCAATAATCTTTTAGTGCAAAGATCTTTAACAATTTGAGCGTACTTTTCCACATTCGCGGCTGTTGGCACTCGATTAACCATTTCGGTTAAATAAGCTGTACCGCCAACCTCGGTCAAATCCTTATTTTTTCTTAACCGATCAGTTAGAGTCACAATATCCACTGGCGAACGGTCTTCATATAAATCCAAAACCGCCTTAAAAATGCGGCTGTGGGCTTCGCGATAAAAATGCTCGGGACGCAAAAAGTCCGCCACCGCCACTACCGCATCTTTATCAATTAAAATCGCTCCCAAAACGGAAACTTCAGCTTCATCAGAATGAGGAGGAACTTTTAAATCTGGCATCTTTAAAATTAAACTCGAAATATTAAATTCGAAATACGAAACACCTTAATTTTTAAAGTTTAGTTCTGGTTATGATTTCAAACTTCGATTTTCGAATTTAGGATTTTATTGTGAAAGGCAGATTAACTTTTTCTTTCTAGAACTATCACTTTGGTTTCTTCGGGCAGTTTTTCTTTTGAAATTGAGAGTTTCTCCAAATGCTCCGCTTGTTCAGCCCCTATCTCTGAAAGAAATTTCTCCAAGGGAGCTAGTTCATGAAAATATTCTTCATTTATTCCTGGAGCTTTAAAATGCATTGGAATAACTATCGAGGGCTCAATTTTACCAATCAACTCTGTGGCTTCCTGAGGCTCTAAAGTCACTTTCCCTCCTACTGGCAGCATTAAAACATCCGCCCCAATTATCTCTTCCATCACTTCATCAGAAGGCATCGCACCTAAATCACCCAAATGCGCAATCTTTAATCCTTCCGCTTCAATCAAATAGATAAGATTACTGCCTCTTTCTGCCCCGCCCTTGTTATCATGAAAGGAAGGATAACCATAAATAAAAACTCCTTTTGTTTCATACTCGCCTGGTAAATCGATAACAAAAGGCTCTCCGCTCACTCCCGCCAAATAATCATGATCGGGATGGTGATGAGAAACAGTGACAATATCTGCTTCTGTTTTAGGAAATTTAAAACCCACCATTTCCGGAGAAAACGGATCGGTAATAATTAAAGCTGTTTTGATTTTTATTTTAAAAGAGGCATGACCTAAATAACTAATGTCCATGAGTTTATCATAGCATCTTCCAGCATTTCTTGACAAGATAGAATTTTTTGCTTAAGATAGGCGAGACTTAAGCATAAAATGAAAAAAGAGATTTTCCTTTCTATTGCTATTGGTTTCGGAATTGGACTGGCGGTTACCTTTGGTGTCTATTGGGCCAGAAAATCGTTTCAATCGTCCCCAGAGATTCGATCCCCATTACCCTCGGATTACACCCCGCCATCTCAAATCAATATCAATTCTAATCCTCAGAATCTTTCTTTAATTTCTCCTATAGATCAATCATTAATTAAGGAAGCCAAAACTCTTGTTTCTGGCACTACTACCCCTTTGGCTTGGGTCGTTATCTTAACCGAAAACAAAGAAAAGGTAATTCAGGCTGATGAAAAAGGTCATTTTGAAACTGAAATAAACTTAATTGCCGGCGAAAATGAAATTGAAGTTAATTCTTTTACGGAAAATGGCCATCGCTCAACTCAAACTATTACTGTTGTTTACAGCACTGCTGAAATCTAATGATTAATCAAAAAACTAAAAACAAATTAAGCTTAATTTTTTCCTTGTGTTTTTTCTGTTTCATCTTTTGGTTTTTAAACCATCAGGCTTCAGCTGTTTCCCCAACTCTCTCACCCACTGCCACTCCTAGCGCTGAGCCCACTCAAACAGCCTCTTCTTCCGCCTCAACAGATGAAAAAGTGAAAGAAATTCGTGATGCCCTCAAAGAAAAAGCCAGAGAAGAACTGGATAAAATTAAAGAGAAAATTGAAAAGAAAGCATATGTCGGCACAATCGAAGAAATTACTGATTTAACCATAACCTTAAAAAATTTTCGCGGCAAACAAAGAGTTCAATTGTCAGAAGAAACTACAATTCTGAATGCCAGCAAAAAAGAAATTAAGGCCGCCGACTTAGCCGTGGATGATAAAGTAATTGCCATGGGGACTGTTACCGATAACGAAGTTCTTCAAGCTTCTCGAGTGGTAGTTGTCCCGTCGCCTAAAACTGCTTCTGCCAAAAAAATGGTTCTTTTTGGCGCTATCACAGAAATTGACAGTAAGGCCTCAACTATCACTGTCAGTTTCAATGGTCAAGAAACGCTTTTAAAAATTGCCGCGGAAACGAATTTCATTTCTCCCAAAAACCCTCAAACTTCAGTAAAATTTAAGGATTTAACTATCGGACAAAAAGTTATTGTGATTTATCGCGAAACCGCTTCAGGCAAAACTCCAACGGCTGTTTCTCTCTATCTTCTCCCCTAACTGGCAAATCTTCTTTGGCTATAGTAAAATGAATTCATGGCTAATTTAATTCCTCCTGTTAAGGGCACACGAGATTTTTACCCGGAAGATTGGGCCTATGAAATGTGGTTTTATGATCAGATTAAAAAGGTTTCTAGGCTTTTTGGTTTTGAGGAATATGAAGGACCAATACTGGAATATCTAGATTTATATGCCGCTAAGTCCGGTGAAGAATTAATTAAAAAACAGGCTTTTACTTTAACTGATCCCACAGGCAAAACTTTAGCTCTTCGGCCGGAAATGACGCCCACGCTAGCGCGAATGGTCGTCCAAAAAGAAAACTCGCTAACCTTTCCAGCTAAATGGTTTACTTTTGGCCGGCGTTTTCGCTATGAAAAACCCCAACGCGGCCGCGGGCGGGAATTTTTTCAATGGGATTGTGATATTTTAGGACCGGAAACAGTAGAAGCAGATGCAGAAGTTATTGCTGTTGCCGCCACTCTTTATCAGAAATTGGGACTAAACTCAAGTGAAGTTAGAATTAAAATAAACGATCGCGTCTTGCTCCAAAAAAAATTGCAGGATTTAGGCATCGCGTCGGAAAAAATGACCTCCGTTTTCCGTTTGCTGGATAAAATTGACAAGATCAGTCGGTCAGATTTTGAAGAAATGGGTCAAGAAGAAGGTCTTTCCGTCAATCAAATTAACAATCTCTTAAAAATTGGGGAAGAAAAAAATCTTTATTTGGATTCGCCTTGGTTAACTCAACTTTTTGAACTATTGAAAAAATACGAGGTGGCTGACTTTATTGAGTTTGATCCAAAGATTGTTCGCGGCTTGGAGTATTACACGCGAACAGTTTTTGAAGGCTGGGATGTTAAGGGTGAATTGCGCGCCATCTGGGGCGGCGGCCGATATGACAACTTAACAGCAGAAGTCGGCAGCCGCCGGAGAATTCCCGGAGTAGGTTTTGCTATGGGTGATATGGTTATCGCTGAGCTTTTGCGCTCTTTGGGGAAATTCCCCTCTCTTTCCGTCAATCCCACTCAAGTTCTAGTAACAGTTTTCTCACCAGAATTTTTAAATCAATCATTAGAAATAGGTCAACTTCTGCGAACAGCGCAAATTAACACTGAAGTCTTTTTAGAACCAGAGGCAAAACTTGACCGACAAATCAAATATGCTGACAAAAAGTGCATCCCCTTTGTTTTAATTGTTGGCCCGGATGAAATCAAAAACAATCAAGTAACTCTTAAAAATTTAAAAACTGGTGATCAAAAAACGATTGCCAAAAATCAATTACTGGAAAAAAGAGAGCTTTTATGTCTCAAAAGCGATTAACTGCTTATTTAGCTTTGCTGATTACCTCTATTTTTTGGGGGCTAGCCCCTCCAATTATTAAATACACCCTAAATTATGTTCCCTATTGGACTTTTCTTTTTTACCGTTTCTTTTTTGCTTCTATTATCCTCATTTTGCCTCTTTTTTTTCGAATTCTCAAAACCAGGCCCCAAATCAAGGATTGGCCAGCCTATTTCTTTTTGGGCTTTTTGGCCACTCCTTTAAATTTAGTGCTTCTTTTTGCTGGCATCGCCAAAACTACTGCTTCTGACGCGGCCGTAATTTCTGTCATTTCCCCCATGCTGGTAATTATGGGCGGTATTCTATTTCTCAAAGAAAAAATTTCCAAAAGCGAACAAAAAGGAATTCTTTTAATTTTGACAGGCGCTTTTTTAACTATCATTCAACCTCTGCTAGTCAAAAATTCTCCGCGCACCGATCAAAATGTTTTAGGAAATATTCTAGTTTTTCTAGGGGCCCTAGATTGGGCAGTTTTCACTTTGCTGGCCAAAAATAAAAAACTTGATCCTTTTATTCTGACAGCAGTTTCGTTTCTTGTCGGTCTTCTGTTTTTTCTCCCCTCAGCCCTTCGGTCTTGGCCAAAGTTAGCGCTTCCAGCGCTACCCGGCATCTTCTACATGGTTGTTTTCTGCTCAATCATCGCTTATTTTACTTATCTTTATGGCCTTTCAAAAATACCCGTTTCAGAAGCAGAGATTTTTACTTATCTGCAAATAGTTTTTGCAATTCCAGCCTCAGTAATCTTTCTTCATGAAGAAATTTCCTTGGTTTTCATTTTGGGAGCAATCTTAATCATTACCGGAGTAATTGTTTCTGAAGTTCGTCGGCATCAACTCTCAGGCTTGAACCAGCAAACTCTTTAAGTTATAATTAGCAGTTATGAAAGCAAATATTCATCCTAAATGGTACCCAAACGCAAAGGTAATTTGCGCTTGCGGCAATACTTTTACTGTTGGCTCAACTAAAGAAGAAATTCGGGTTGAGGTTTGCAGTCAATGCCACCCGTTTTTTACTGGTCAACAAAAGTTTGTGGATACTCTGGGAAGAGTGGAAAAATTCCAGTCGCGTCAAAAAGCCGCGGTGAAGAATTTAGTCAGTAAAAGGAAAAAGAAACTTCTTCGCAAGGGTGAAGAAAAGAGAGTCGAAGAACAAAGACCAAAAACTCTAAAAGAAATGTTGGAAAAGAAGTAAAGCAAGTGGCTTATGAACCCCAATGTGGTAACTCTCGAAATTCGTCCGGGCCCTGGCGGTGAAGAAGCCAAACTTTGGGCGGCAGATTTATTGCGCATGTACACTAAATACGCTCAAAATCAGGGCTGGCATGTTGTAATTTTGGATGAGGGAGTAATTAAAATCAGCGGCCAAGGCGCTTATGAAGCCTTAAAAAACGAAGCTGGTGTTCATCGAGTTCAACGAGTGCCAATTACAGAAAAACGCGGCCGAATTCATACTTCCACTGCTTCTGTGGCGGTTTTAACGGAAGTTCCCGAACAACAAATAATCATTCGCCCCGAAGATTTGGAGCTCCAATTTTACCGCGCATCTTCTCATGGCGGCCAAAATGTCCAAAAAGTCTCCACCGCGGTCAGAATTCGGCATCTTCCCACTAACATTGTGGTGACTGCCCAATCAGAAAGATTTCAAGATCAAAATCGAGCCAACGCACTTTCTCTTTTGCGCTCAAAACTTTGGGAAATAGAAGAAGAAAAGCGTTTGCGCACCATTGGCGATCAAAGAGCTATTATTGGCCGAGCTATGCGCAATGAAAAAATCAGAACCTATAATTTCCTCCAAGACCGTGTCACTGACCATCGCCTTAACCAATCCTTTCACAACTTAGAAGCGATTTTAGACGGCAAAATGGACAAAATTATTGAAGCCATGAAAAATCTGCATTAGCTAGCTTCTTGAAGTTTAAGCGTCAATGTCTGCTCTTTATCTTCTCGCCAAATAGTAATTTCCACTTTATCACCCACTTTCTTCTTGGCAATAATTTTGGCTAAATCTTCTTGCTGAGTCACTTTTTGACCATCCACTTTGGTAATAATATCTCCGGGTTTAAGACCAGCCGAACTGGCCGGTGAATTAGCCATCACTTCTACAACACCCGCTCCCTCAATCCAGCCTTTACTGACAGCTTCTTCGCGGCTAATCATGCGGTAGCGAACTCCCAAATAAGGCCGAGAAAATTGACCAGTTCGATTAAAATTATCAATGGTATCTTTGACCACATTTATCGGCAAAGCAAAACCGATATTTTGCGCGCCCGAAGCAACGGCCACATTAACGCCAATAACTTGGCCAGCTGAATTAATTAAGGGGCCGCCGGAATTACCAGGATTAATGGCGGCATCAGTTTGGATCACATTATCTAAACTCTCTGCTCCTTCAAATGGACTACCAGCCACAATTCCTCGGCCTAAACCCGAAATAACGCCAGTAGTAACCGTATTTCTAAATTCTCCCAAAGCTGTCCCAATGGCAATGACAAATTGACCTACCTTAAGATTTGAAGAGTCACCCATCTCCACTGGTTTAAGTTCTCCTGGTGGAGCATTAACTTTCAAAATCGCCAAATCATTAGCTTGATCACGATAAATTTTTTGAACATCATATTGTTTATTGTCTTTGGTAAAAACACGATAGGTTGCAGAAGTGTCTGCTACTACATGCTTATTGGTAACAATCAAGCCATCTTCAGAAACCACAAAGCCGCTTCCAATATCTTGCTCAATCTTCTGCTCCTTAGGGGTATTTTCCGGAGAGCCAAAAAAGCCAAAAGGATCCCAAAACCCTTCAAAAGGATTAGTTATTTTTTCTGTCTTTTTAATACCAATAGTCACCACCGAAGGCCCGTATTTATCCACCACTTCCGTAACCACGGACTCTTCATTGACCACATTTCTTTCCAAAACTCTTTCTTTAACTCCACTGCGAGCCAATAAACTATCCAGCGGCTTAATACCATAAATACGATCATAAACCGCCCCACCTAAAACCAAACCAATCAAGATAACTCCTGTTAAAAATCCGGCTAAAAATCGACCTAAGCTTTTCATTTGTGTTAAATCTTAAAATTAAAAGCTGAAAACTAGCTGAAATCCTCTCTAAAAGAAATTTTAGTTATTTTTTAAGAGTTGTCAAGTTCATGGTGCCAATAAGTCTAAAGCCTTCTGCAATTGCTGATCTGAAACATTTTGAGTCTCACTAGCCGAATTCGTTTCTTCAACTTTAATTTCAAAGTCAGGTTTCACTCCTTCTTTATCAATTGACTTGCCCGAAGGCAAAAGCCAACGCGCCACTGTCACATGCAGACCAGCACCATTCGGCAAATCTTGAGCTTCTTGCACCGTTCCCTTGCCAAAACTTTGTTCTCCCACTAGTTTAGCTCTTCCTTTTTCCTGCAAAGCGCCAGCCACAATTTCTGAGGCAGAAGCTGAACCTTTATTAATCAAGACCACTAAAGGTTCTGATAAAAGATGACCTTGACCAGAAGCGGAAAAACTTTCCCTGCCGGCTATCCCTTGATCTTGCCAGACCAGCACTCCAGATTTAATAAATTCACTGCCAATATAAACCGCCCCTTGTAAAAAACCACCGGGGTTATTTCTTAGATCTAAAATCACTCCGCTTGCCTTTTGCTTTTTAATTTCATTCACGGCTGTTTGCCACTCGTTATAAGTTCTCTCTCCGAACTGAGAAAGCTTTAAAATCGCAATCTTTTTTCCATGGTAGGTTTCAAATTTCAGCTCTACACTTTTGACAATAATCGTATCTCTCTTCAGAGAGACTTCAAAAGGCTTTTCCACTCCCTTGCGGGCAATGGTCAGTTTCACTAAAGTTCCCTTTGGCCCGCGAATCAAATCCACCGCTTCCTGCAAAGTCATACCGGTAGTTTCTTTATCAACCTTAGTTCTCTCATCAGTAATTTTAACAATTAAATCTCCCGCCTTGATGCCTGCTGATTCAGCCGGCGTTCCCGAAAGAGGCGAAATAACCGTTATTTGTCCATTTTTATCATACCCAATCTCAATTCCTACCCCTTCAAAATCTCCTCTTAATCTGGCTTTACTTTCATTATTCTCTTTAGGCGGCAAGAAATAGGTGTAAGGGTCACCAGCGGCGGCCACCATACCCGAAATAGCTCCGTAAACCATTTTTTGAGGATCAAGTTCACTTTTGTCCAAATATGAAGCTTGTAGGCGATCCCAAACCTGCCAAAAAAGAGCAAAATCAACCTGTCCTTGCTTATCAACTGGCAAATCCCGATTAATTTTAACAAAAGGAGCACTTTGATAAAAACGGAGACTAACTCGCTGCTCGCCTAAACGATATCCCAAACCACCCACCAAAACCACTAAAGCTAGTCCGAGAATAATTTTCCGGATTTGTCTTAAGGTCAATTTCATGAAAGTACTTTATTTTACTCGAACAGTAAAAGGAAGAAGCGCCAAAAATCTAGCCCTTTTAACCGCTGTAGCCAAAGCTCTTTGATGTTTGGCGCAAAGACCAGTGCGGTCTTTACCTAAAATTTTGCCTCTCTCTGTTAAATACTTTTTAAGTGTTTCTACTTCCTTAAAATCCGGCTCTTTGCCTTCTTGGCAAAAGGAACAATCAAGAGCTTTTGGTTTTAGTGTTTTTTTTAAAGACTTTTTCATTAGACAACTAAAAAACTTAATTTAATTAAAAAGGAATATCTTTAGCTAAATCTTCTGCTGCTTCCGGCTTCGGCATGCTTTCATTCTTTTTGGGAGCAGAAGCTGACTCTTCTTCAACCGCTGGCTCCACTGGCGGAACTTCTTCCGCTGGAGCTGGCTCTGAGAGAGCAGTTTCACTCACTTCTTCTTCTGTCGATTGCCGATTGTCCAAAATAATCATCTCTTCGATCACGACTTCGGTTACCTGCCGCTGACTGCCGTCTTGAGCCGTCCAATTTCGCGTTTGCAAACGACCCTCAACATAAACTTTGCGACCTTTAAAAAGCAGTTGAGAACAAAGTTCAGCTAATTTATTCCAAGCCACAATTCGATGAAATTCTGTCTCCTCTCTTTTTTCATTATTATCGGTTGTCCAAGAGCGATTAGTCGCCAAACCGAAAGTGCAAACAGCAGTCCCCTGAGGGGTATATCGCAATTCTGGATCCCGAGTTAAATTGCCAATAAGTTGAACTTTATTAAGTGACCGTGATGACATAGCGGCCTCCTTTAAGCCTTACTTGCCTTTTCTTTTACCGGCTCCTCTTTAACTACTAATAAATAGCGCAAAATTTTATCCTCTAATTGTAATTTTTGTTTTAAAGTGGGAATCAAATTGGCGGGAGAAGAAAAATCAACCACCCAAAAAACCCCGGCTTCTTTCTTCGCCACCGGATAAGCCAACTCTTTTTTGCCTAATCCTTGAACTTGGAAAATTTTTCCTTCGGCTTCAGTAATCTGAGTCTGGTATTTCTTAAGCAGTTTCTCTTGTTCCTCACCTTTCGTGTCCGGATCCAAGATCACTACCAACTCATAGTTCCTATTCATATCAATTTTCTGTTTAATTTTACCGTTAAGCCAGAGCAAAGTCAATGACTTATTTCAAATATCTCCTAAATTTATTAAATATTAAAAACTTAAAAAATTAAAGATTAACTTTAAATTCAACCACATCCCCTTCTTGCATTACATATTCTTTGCCTTCCAGTCTGATTTTGCCCGCTTCGGCGGCGCTTTTCCATCCTTGATATTGAACAAAATCTTCAAATGAGCAAACCTGAGCCTTAATAAACCCTTTTTCGAAATCCGTGTGAATCACACCGGCCGCTTGAGGCGCTTTAGTCCCCCTTTTAATCGTCCAGGCCCGGACTTCTTTTTCTCCGGCAGTCAAAAAAGTCTGCAAGCCCAAAACCTCAAAACCTTTTTTAATTAATTTTTCCAAACCGCTTTCGGCCAATCCTAACTCTTTGAGGTAGTCTTTTCTTTCCTCCGGGGAGAGTTCGGCCAGTTCCATCTCCACTTTCGCGCAAATGGGAATAACTTTTTCGTCTTGCGGCTTGCCTAAATCCCGTTCGTCAATATTTAAAACAAACAAGGCTGGCTTGGCTGTTAACAAACACAAAGGCTTTATCATTTCCCATTCTTCTTCCGTCCAAATTTCTTCTCGAACTTCTTTTCCTTCTGCCAATAATTTTCTCAGCTTCAAAACCAATTGCCAGCGAGACTTATCTTCTTTACTCGCCACTGAAGGATTGGGTTCTTTCTGTTTTTCCAGTGTTTGCAAATCCGCTAAGCACAACTCAGTTTTGATAATTTCAAAATCGCCCTGCGGATCGATCACTCCTTCCCGAACAACACTTTGGTCGTTAAAGGCGCGCAAAACATGAACAATCGCCGCCGATTCCCGAATATGGGCCAAAAACTTATTGCCCAATCCTTCGCCTCTGGACGCTCCAGCAACCAAACCCGCGATATCCTTAAACTCCACAATCGCCGGCACTTTCGGAGGCAAATGATCCATTTTTTCTTCTTTCTGAACTACTTCTGCTAATTTATCCAACCTCTCGTCCGGCACCTCTACCACACCCACATTTGGCTCAATTGTACAAAACGGATACGGAGCAACATTGGCAATCTGCCGCGCCAAAAGCGCGTTAAAAAGCGTTGACTTGCCCGCATTCGGAAGACCAACTATTCCAATAGATAGTGACATATATGCTAATTATAGCCTTTTTAAAGCCAAAATACGAGGGTAATTATAAGAAAAGCGCTTTAAAAAATGAGGTTTTACCGAGGAGTAAATTCATAGTGATTAATAAACTGAAAATGGAAATCTGCGAGTAGAAAGTAAAAACACAAAAAATAATTAATTTTCCCGAATTATCAGATACTAATTCTTCCTGCGATTTTTCTATCAATCATTAAGTTTGTTAGTGTTTTTAGGCCATTAATTAATATTAAAAGTAAAGTACCCAACACAAATAGTGATGAATTAATTATATAAACATAAAGCAGAATTACTAATAAGAAGAGTGAAAGAGAGAGGGTTTGATAACAATTTAAACGAATATTTGAGAGGTAATCAAATGCATGGTTGGAACTTTTATTAAGACTAACAATCTCCAGTTTTAAATATTCATTTTCATTTACTTCAATTTCTTTTTCCAGTATTGAATAACCTTTTTTCTCTACTCTCACCAGATAATTTCCCTCATCAGGAAGGTCAAATTCGCCTTTTCTGTCAGTAACATAAGTTTTGATGAAATTATCCTTTCTGGTAAAAATAACGAGAGCTTTATAAACTCCTTTGCTTGTCTTAGCATCAACAACTTTACCTTTTTTCTTCTTTGGAAGAATTAAGAAAGGAGCTGAAAGAAAAGAAAAGACCAGTATCATCCCTCGAAAAATGGCATTAAATAGACTTTGCCAGAAAGAAAAACCGACCGACATTAGATAACTAAAAGTAGAAACAGTTAAAGAAATACCATTAAGAATTGCTCCTCCTCCCGCCAAGGCCAATCCGGTTGCGGCAGTTGTCTTGACTACGGTTGAAGTAGTTCCTGCAAGATTATCCGCCAATTCCGTTGCGGTTAAAGCTTCCCTAATTACACCATGAGTATCATCAATAATTATGGCGATATCTCCCAGAACCGGTAAACTCTCGACCACTTCGGTTACTATATTTTCAACCGGTGCCCGAACAACT
>Ga0078972_1001189_pt1 | contig 100263 bp, 106 predicted proteins | sample YelNatPaOPGAMG01_FD_67568 | JGI IMG/M metagenome (GOLD analysis project Ga0078972, IMG submission 67568) | Hot spring thermophilic microbial communities from Obsidian Pool, Yellowstone National Park, USA - OP-RAMG-01 (SPADES assembly) (version 2) | ecosystem: Environmental > Aquatic > Thermal... | reverse complement strand
TACCGCTGGGAGGAGAGAGCTGCAACGCCAAGCGCTGCCGCGTTCGGTACGGTTGTTGTTTCGGTTCGAGCACCTTGCAGCGGTGGTGTTCGCTGCTGCGACATCCGCTTGTCCACTGTATTCGTCAAAGAATATCGTCTAGAGATAGGTGCTGGCTTCCAGAGCCCAGGATCCGGTGAACGCTTCTCGTTGTTCGTGCAGCGAGCGTCCACTGTGCCCCAGGTACCTCGAAGGCACTAGTCAGTTCAAGGCATGCAATCGATAGTTCAGAACGGTTCGAACTAGAGATTTGCACTCTTCCTTGGTCTTTTCTCAAAAACAGTATGAAGAGAATCTGCTGCCAAACTCGCCTGGAGCTGGATTCGAGCTAGGTCAGCATATGCCGTACCGGGGCGAGGTCTGGGGCCCGTTTGAGCCTGCCCACTCGCTGGACAGCACTTGCCAACGAGATGCACTGACACGCCCTACGCTGCTTATCAGTTCAGCTCAGGAAATGCGGTTTTGCTGCGAACGCCCCCTGGGCCGTGGCGCAAGTCCACAGGCTGTATGAAGCCACCGGTAACGCTCGTCGTCGCGCCGGCTGGTGCGCGCATCCCGCACAGCCTCGAGCGACCGTGCGCAAGCGCACAGCGTTGCTGTTCATCGGTCGCTGGAGCGCAACAACAGCGACGGCATCGACAACGACAACGGCGAGATATACACGGCATTGCTTGTGTTGTGGGCATTTGCGGGATGCTCGAAACTCGGCGTATTGCTGAATCGATAGAGTCTCTACTTCCGAGAAATACTCCGTCCTGCGAACGGAGGTATGCAGGTTTGTTCCGAGATGGACTGCTTCTCCTCTCTGGTCTCCGATAGCATCCGCGCATCGCGAGCTTAACTCGTTGGATTCATCAATCTTATCCGATGCAACGAGTCGAGCGCCCACGCAAGCGTCTGGGGCAGGCTCAACCCGCCACCGGATAGACTGCTGGACATGGATCAAGCGCGCACTAGCGGCGGGACACCGTCCTGACCTTGATGGAAAGTTAGCGTCGCTGTTGACGAGCTGAGACTCCATCCAGAGTCACCCAGTCTTTTCGTTGTGCAGCAGAACGGTTTCCATGGACCCCAGATACCCGATTGCGCGAGATGCGTACGGGCATGCAAACGGCACGCGATGCCGCAGCTGTGTACAGATTTGTGTATTTGTGTACAGCGTGATGTGGATGCGTGCACGCGTGCATCCATCTCGCGGAACAGTCGATCGAGGCGGGACGCATCCAATAGGGACAATCATTGACAAGTTGTTCACGATCCTGCTGGTGTACCCAATGCTGCAGGGGAGCAATTCGGGATCGAGTCGTGTACGTTGTGCCTCGAACCTGGGTACCTGACTGTGCACCTGTGCTGCTATGGCCTCTGAGGAGGCCGTACTAGCTGGTAACTGTAGCAGCGAGCAGGATGCGTCGGGCACTGCAGTCGTTGCGTGCGCAGAGTCGGCGGCATCATTCGACGAGCAGGCTGCAGCAGCGCAACAGAATCAACTGCTCACTGCCGCTGCAGCAACAGACGGCAGCAGTGCGCGCGATGAAAAACACAGCACGGAAACAGAGGAGGCTTTGAGGGCAAGCGTAGCGTCCGCGCCGTTCCAGCAGGGCTCCTCTGCTGGGGCGATGTTTCCCAGCGCCGCGGACGAGCTCGTGGAGCGAGCGCTGCACGATGATCGGTCGCTGGCAGCCTTGCTGAACGCGGACGGTCCGGTACGATGGCCGTCCTCCGAAGTGGTGCTCCATCAGGTAGCATGCTCTCTCGAGCGGCGTTACCTGCTGCACCCCGGAACCATGTACATCTCAAAAAGGTACTTGTGCTTCCAGCTCACGTCAAGCGGCAGCTCATCGTTTCTGGAGGCTGCAGGAGCCTCCGCTAGTAGCTTTCTCAGCTTTGGATATAGGTCCAGCCCAGCGGCAAACAGCGGTTCTGCTGCACTGGCCCAAGCGGAACGGCGCAGTGTCCCTGAAGCAGACGGAGACGCCGTCTGCTCCGCCAGGGACTGTCCCTCGAGCGTTGCTTCCCCGCGTTCTGCGAGCGGCAACGGTACCACGGTCTCGCCAGGAAGTTTGGCGCAGCAGAGGGCTAGCGATTCAGGGTCTACGACGCTCTGGCTGATTCCATTCGAGGCAGTGACTTCCGTTCGCAAATCATCATACCTGTATCTGGAGAGCGCGTTGGAGGTTTCGACGACCTTTGGTCTCTGCAATCATACTCGACATGGCGGCGTGTTCTGGACGAAACCGCAAGAGGCTGTCTCAGGGATCAAACTACTCCGGTTTGCTGCCTTTTCTGAGCCGAACCGGGATGTCGTGTACCAGTACGTCATGAAGGCTTGGATGGCTCGACTGAGTCTGCTCGCGCTGGAGGGTCGACTCCCGCTCACGATGCAGACACCCAGCACACAGCACGCTCTGGACAACGCAGGGAAGCCCGCGACGCAACCGGGCTCTGAAAACAATATGTTTATCGCGGGCGTTTCGGAGGTGAAAAACGAACCTCGCACCACCAAGACGAATACAGCGGTTACCGGTGGCCTCGCGCTGTCAAATGCTGTGGCTTCTCAGGAGACGCTGAAAACGCCAGACACCAGCGCCAACGGGTCTGTTGTGGAGTCACTATCACGGGAGGACGGTGCTGCGGTTGCAGTTGAAACGCCCTACGACATCGACGCGGGACAAGTTGTGCTCGAGATACCAGCACACATCACCTCTGCCCAGACAGCTGACAAGATCCCTGAGGCTTTGCTCTTTGAACTCTTTTTCGCCGATACCGCAACGCTGCCCAAGCAGTTGAATGAGGCCCTCGGACACACGGAGCTGCAGATGAGCACCTGGCAACTCATTGAGCCAGCCTCGGACGCAGCTGTGCATGCTGCGAGCGCTTTCCCATCACGCCATCGGACGATATCATATCAGGTGACGGTGCGGCGGGGTATCCTGAGCTTCACCGGTCACTGCACGGAGTCGCAATCGTTCCGCTTAACGCCCCCGGCATTGCGGGATGCCGGATACCCGTACGGAGCGCTCTACGAAATGTCCGTCATCACTCGAGACATGCCCTCATCGGACACGTTTCTTGTCCGCCAGCGAATTTTTTTCGATATGCAGCAGATAGACAAGGTGTGGCGAGTACGCGTTCGCGCGGTTCTCGGTATCCAGTGGCTTGGACGCACCGTCTGGCGGCCTTTCATCGAGCGCAGTGTGGCGGCTCAGAGCCGCCACGCCTTTGAGCAGTACAGCAAGCTGATGGACGCAGAAATATCCAAGTTTCGGGCACGAGAAGGTGCAGCTCAAATTCAGCATCATCCGCATGCCTCCAAACCGGAACCAATCATCGCTGTGATGTGGGTTGTGCTCGCGAGCAGGGTGCGATCGCTGGCGCAGCGCACTGCTCGGGCCGTGGAACAGGCCCTGGTGCGACTACCACCACCGCTGCTCGCTCGTCTGTTTCTTACGCAAACGGTTCTCTTAATGCTTTGCTCAGGTTTATGCGGGTATCTGTTGGGGCAGCTGAGTTCGCGCAGCTTGCCATAGGGCTTGCAAGCGCAAAAGATTTGGTGTACAGCGCTCCCGCTCTGGAACTCGCCATGCAATGAACAACGAGTCTGTGAAAGGCCACAGATTGTTTCAGTGTCAGAGCGTGATCGCTTCCGGGTTGCACGGTCACGATGACCAGCATTGACGCTGAGGTTTTGGCTGGCGCACCGCCCCTGGGAGCTTGCTTCCCTGGGAAACCGGGCATATGCCATGGTAGCGCCGTGCACCATGCATGCTGGTGCGACTGTGTAGCGCGCGCGTGCGCGATCACGACAAGTACGCACATCAGAGCGACGACAAACGCCACCAGGTTCGAAGCTGTGCTGCGAATGACTATCTGCGATTCGAGTCGGGATCAGTCTAACATCTGAGAATGATCACATTGAGCATGATTCGGCAAACCGTGTGTTGCTGTGTACTGCTTTGCGATGTTATGCGCCGTATGATTCCTTCATGGTACATGATCGACGAGTCAACGCAATCACGCACCAGATTCGTGAACACCGCCAGGAACCAGGCACCGATCGCAGCGCCTCCGCACACGCTACCACGCACACGTTGACCCAGTGCAGGATGCCGTTTGTGAATACTCCACAAGATCGATCCAGCGACGTTCAAGATGTTGTTCGGAGACCAGGCGGTTTGGCCTGGACCTTTCGCACTGCCGCTCGAGGCGCACGCAGGCACGCAGGTACGCGTGCACCACTGCAACTCGGAAATATCCACGCGAAGCCGGTTCAATGCATCGATCGAACACTGGGCAAAGAAACTCGCTCATACCCATCCATCACGACGTTCGACGCTGCATCCATCGTGGGCGCGCTTGCACAGAATCCGTCCCATTCGGATCGCTTCATACGAGAACATCTGCACCCGGAGGAAGAGGCGCTCCCCGATTCCCCGACGACACGGTATGTGTACACTCGTGCGCAGCATCAGCCGTAACGTCTTGCCGTACCGGGTAGCCGTCTGCGTAGTAGACGCGCTCGAGGCATAGTCCGTGCGCCGGAGCAGGTTTCACCCGGGGCGCAATGAGCGCACGCCCTCGACTGCCTTGCTGCAGCGCATCGACAACAAGCGCATCATCTAACTCGCCTCGAGCGACTGCGAGAAATGTTCCCATGATGTTCCGAATCATCCTGTAAAGCGCACCATCGAGCTCGAACTCGAATTTCCACACAGGTACAATACTATCTACGGGGGATGGCTCGACCGAGATTCGTCGGATCGTTCGTACCGTTGAACGCTGGATCTGGTGGCGATCGGCCTTTCCCGGTGGGCTGCTTGCGAACGCTCCAAAATCATGTGTTCCTACGAATTTCTGCAACATCTGTTGCGCTACCGCCCAGTGCTGCATCTGGCGGTAATCTGTGTACGCGTAACGATGGTAGAGCGGGTCGATCCATGCACCAGCAGAAAGGCGATAAACGTAGCGTTTGCCTTGTGCTCGGTAGATTGCATGCCAGGGCAGCAGCTGGTACGTTCGTGTCGAGGGTACAAGATACCAGGCCGGCGGCGGTGAGACCTCCATCGCTCGTACCTGAATCGTTCGGGGAAGGAGTCGATTCAGGGCATGCTCCAGTCGAGATGGCTCAAATGCGGATGTAGCGGCCTTCTGCTCGGGAATATCAAAGTGTATGACTTGGCCTCGAGCATGAACACCAGCGTCGGTGCGTCCAGCACCGACTACCTGGCAGTGCCAGGGATAACCTCCGAGACGTTGTTGCAGGGCCGCTTCGAGTCGGCCCTGGATCGTTGGTGTCGCTCGTGACTTTGCCTGTCGCTGAAAGCCGTGAAAGTCGGTGCCATCGTAGGCGACTACAGCTCGATAGCGCACGAGGTTCTCTGTCGATGGTGCGCTACCCGCGTTGCGAGTAGGCTGCTCACCGGCGAGGCACGCAACCGGCGACAAGTGACTGCCTCCGGGCAGCCAGCAACGGCGCTCTCGAAGGCATCGCCAGAATTGGCCTAGCCTCGACGCGTGCACGACAAGAAGCAAGCGCTTCTTTTGCAACTGCGGTCGAGTGACACTCGTAACCCAAGCAGGACGTTGTTTGAGGTCGCCCAGTGCTGCTGGGAAACGCACCTGCTTTGAATCACTAGAGGCACTGTGAAACTGGAGTTTCATATATACATGATCAGTGAAACAAAAAACGTTCTACGACTTTTGAGGGTAAAACTATATCAACGCGCAGAAGCTTCCCAGTTTGTTTTTCGTACCGGCCGACTGCTATAGGCTTCAGCTCCTCCTGGTAAATCTCGAGAATCAGGGGCTGCCCCACGAGCTCTGATCGCCTAACCTCCTCGGGTCTTGTCTTCAGCGTCGCCCATGTCCTGATATATGAATGGCGGCGTTCAGGTTTCTATTCACGAACTCCATGCGTTTACGGACCCTGGTTGAACGCACGAATACACGGAGTCCTCGAACTCGTGCCGCCTGTGCCACTAAAGTCTCGACATACTCCCGTCGAGTAAACGCCTTTTCTCACCCATGTCCGTTCCTGTTCTTCTTATTGGTCAAATGGTCTGCTTCGCTCGGTGGTCGGCGAGGAGGAGGATTTCTTCTCTTTCAAGCATCCGGGGATGACAGGCCGTCAGGATCCGTGACCTCCGTGTCCATAACTTTCCCCTGGATTTTGATTTCCTCAAAACGAACGCATCCCTTTATGCCGTTCGATGAGGACCTTCCCGGAGGCAGAAGGACTTGCGGAATAAAGACGACCGGTGCCGCTGGTTTCACCGTGGGCTGAACGCCCCAGCGATTCGCTCCGTCGACCGATCATTACGCTTCACGATGGAAAACACGCCTGCGACGGGGATGGACCACGGAGTGTACCCAGGAATGAAAAGCAGCTCTACTCTCGATAGAATCCACAAAAGTTCGAATGCAATGGGAAAAGTCTCCAACGATTAGGGAACGGCGTGCTGTTGTATGAGTCTTCTCTACGAGCGAAACTGAGGCCGCCAAATGAATCCACTGCAAATAGAACAGATGAAGAGGTCATTGGCCTCTTGGATTTCGATCCTACATAGAAAGGACTCCATCTCCACGAATACCCATGAACGCTCCCATCGCCGCGTCCGCAGAAAGCCTCATCGACAGAAAAACAAACCCCAGTCCCTGTGCTTCATATCGATTGTAACTTACCAGGAACATTGCTGTAGTTACGATTTCGGTCGAAGATGGCCGCGCTTGAACTAGGACTTTTGCGACTATATCCCAGTGTTTTCGAGACTACACGAAAAAGCTGGTGAGAAATAGAGACGCCCGTTGCGGCTGATATCGTCGGTTTCACCTACCCCAAAGTGAACAACGGGTCGCCTTCGACCATCTTTCGCAAGCAGTCTATGAATGTACCTGTTTTGGCGCGGAACGCATATACTTGGTCCTTTCAGTGTTCCTCATCCAGCCGAGTCCATTGGTATGACTGATCTGAGGGAGGAATGCAGTCCTCATTGAACTGTTCACTAGAGCATATATCTAGACGCAATGCGTCTACGCTCTATCGAGTACATCGCATAGCGATTTCGATCTCGTGCTATACACCGCAGCAGGGATGAAACAGTACTGCGTTGGAAGGCTATAAGAAGTGATGCTCCGTAGCGTTAAGCGAAACCGCGGCGCCTCGACCTGGCGCGCGTCATTCGCATCACCTGCCTTTTAGAGAATAAGCTATCGATGAAGCCTCGCTTTGACAGAAATGGGGCGCGCTGTGGTGTGTTCGACACCCACATTGCGCTTCTTGAAAAACGTCCCAAACGAAGACCATTTGCGTTGACGCCGTACCGACGACGCGAAGCGCCCAGCCAGCGGATCCGTCCTAGGCCTCGCTGGAGGGCGGCGCCTCCTTCGAAACGGCTCCGACCAGCTACGGCTGCAACAGCTGTGCACGTTCAGGAGCGCCCGTGCAACGCGTCGTCAGGTCGCCGGCGTTGAACGCGTGTTCGCTCCGACGGCTGCATGGAAGCTACTTGGGCACGTCACTGGACTCAGTAAAGTGACGCACTTCAGTCAATGTCATCCGGTGCATACGCGTTTACCAATAGTTCATGGTGAGAGGCGCAGCACGTCTGCATGTTCGGTCGACGATATCGCAACCGCAAGCACACGCGATCCCGCGCAGAAAAGCCTTCCCTGTCCCTCTGCATCGGAACGAAATATCCGCGCAGAAATGTCTTCTCGCATGGTGAAGCGCTTCGCTCCCGAACGCAGTGCGTCAACTGCAGGAATTGCTTCCCGCCAAGTGCGCACGCGCGTGATACGATACCATCATCATCATCATCATCATCATCATCCGTACTCGCCTAGGCGAACCACGCCACACTGCGTAGGACGTACATGCGTAATCCGTAGGCTAACGCGCAACACAGTGCCTGCAAGATCATCAAAACAAGGCAGAGCTGTCGCTCCGTCATTGGGCCGCAGAGCAGGAGGACCAGGTTGAGCAGGTTCATGTGGCTCGGAACGCCCTCAAGCTTGCGAGTCTTCGGATTCAGCCGCGGCAGTCGATGGCGCGGACACCGGATGATCCCCAGTAATTGCGGTAAGCTGTACAGGAAATTGAACACCTGCGGAACGAAGAAGAGGAGAAGCGTCTCGCTGTAGTGTCCCAAGATCGCAGCCATGGCCAAACACATACCTGCAAAGTAGCAGTAGGTATCGCCGACGAATACTGCCGAAGGATACCAGTTGTGAACAAAGAGCGCGGCGCTGGTCGCCAGGAATGGCACGATCAAGTCCAAGGAAAACAGATGGTTCGCTCGTAGACGTTCGGGGTCTGCAACTGGCAAGGCGAACCAGCCTCGCAAATGCGCTGCATTATGTAACGCAACAGCACAGCCGATGACGATGGCTTGACCAACTTCCAAACCATTGATTCCCGCGTGAATGTTAATGGCATTTGAGCAGAACACCGCCAGCAGGAGCATGTAGAGTTTGTATATCCAACCGAGATCGACCAGTCGCGGTACAACAACGGGTAGTTTCCAGAGCTTGGCCCATTCTTTGCCGTATGAAAACGAGGCCACTTTGGTGAGCAGCCAACCGAACCACTGTCGAACCGGCTGCGGTACGATGACCGTTGTGGAGCCGGTGTAGGCTGCCAACAACGGCAGAGCCGCCACACTCGGTAGAATCATCTTATCGCGCCAACGCAGATCAAGCACATCATCCGCGAACCCAAGCAGAATCATAAATGTTACGGAGGCGAGGGCGGCGTTGTAGAAAGGGGTCGCCTCTGGACCCCGGAACAAGTGGAAGAAGCACAGCCCGCAGAGGTATACGGCAGCCGCTACAAGGCCCAGCGCTTCTGGCACCAAGGGCTGCTCTTGCGTCGCGTCAGCGCCCTCTTGCTTCGTCGGCGGCTTGTTCAAGTCACGCCCATAGAGTCCTGCTTTGATGAAAAGCGGTGAGAAACGCGGGATCAGAACGAGCGTCGCGAGGAACACACCGGCGGAGCTCCACCAGTTGAGCGCTATGTGCGCACGTGCCTCTGCATCCAGCTGTACGTAAACAGCTCCAAGTGCCGCCAAGATGAGCGCGAGCGCGTAACGAGCGTTCCATATGCGTGCTCGTAGGCAACGAGGATGCTTGATCGTACTTGACATTGTTGCACCGCTGACGCAGCACAAAACGCACGAGTCGCGTGCGTTCGAACACGTTGCGAAAGGATGGCGCTGTCGTAGCCGCTGTGGCGGTTATGCGCTTCTTCCTCAGAGAGATGCCGCGGCCTCGATTTTTTTTTCATTGACAAAACGTTTACGTAGGCCAGCGTTCTCCGATTATGCGCATTTTTCTTTTCTTACTTTTTTTTTGTGTCCGCGGCCTCGATGCTGCGGTACCTCGCAGCGGGGGTCGGCGGGGAACCGTGGCGCCCTTTGGCTTCGCGGCAACGCAGATGCAGGTCGGTCCGGGAACGGACACCCAAATGCCGAAGCGCCCTTGCCTCCATGACAGGGGCATATATGCAAGCGTTAATGTTTGTTGCCTGATGATAGCCAGCACACCTGGTTTCGGGAGCTTCTGAGTCGAGTTCATTGATCCTCCGGGGAAGAGCGTTCCTCGTTCGCCGCGTCGGGCGGGATCTTCGTGAATGTCGTCGAGGAAGGCGACATCTCCGCACTCCGCGAAAGCGTCCCGGATAGGCGCGTCTTTCTCGTTGAAGGAAGGACGGACAGGAGGTCAGGCGAATACAGCGATGCCTGAAGTGGAAGGGAATGCCCTTCGTCGGTCCTCGGTGGCAGCAGGGCATTCGCGGGATTCGGCGTCAGCGCCATGAAACTTGCACAGAGACAACAAGATGCGCCGTTGAACGCGCTGAACCCGCATTCGATGAAGATGGAACACTGTACTGCTCGGTATGCGCCTGCCTTGGGATTTTTCTGGACTTTTTTTTTAAATTGTGGATTCTCGACACTCGACGTGCAGTGATAAGGGCTTAAGGATTCGTTCGTAGTTTTAGTTTTCTCGACTTGATCTCCATCCTGGAATTTCGTTCCAATTCCTGCCTCATCATGGACAACACTCCGATGCACAAATCCGCTAGCGAGTAGAACAGCGTCTGCTTCTATGTGCAGCGGACAGGGTGCTCGCTTCGGGATTGTCGGGACGAAGCTCTTGATCGTTGTGTACGACAACTGGCGCTGCAAAACGAAGGCGAGCATCGAGTGTATCCCTGTGTACCCGTCACGCGCATGTGGCGAGCGATGAAGCAAGCATTCACCGGCCACAGGGCGGCGCTCGGAGGACACATTGTGGTGGATCTATGGAAAAATTGGCCCCAGTCCATCATCATCTGGGCGAAATTCGCACCAAACTTGTTCAACAAAGAATCTGAAAATGGCAAACAGGCTTTAGATCCAACCACCTGCTGGGCAGGATATGCGTCGACAAGAGCCCGAAGCAGAAAGTCAGGATATTGATGCTCTCCTTCGTATGATTCTTCGTGTGCTGGCAACGGAGCTCGAGTGAAGACACACCCTGTCGAATTTGAATCCGGAGATATGCGAGACAGGGATAGGAATCAGTCGCAGAACAAGCCCGCAAAAACTGACCCTTCTGGGGACGCGTAGAGACTCGGACGCTGGTGCGTACGCCCGAGTCGCTCGGTACGTACACCTGCTCCATTGTAAGCGAACATGTATATAAAGATATCAATAGGCATCTAATGGAATAAAACTAGACACATATGGGCACAGGATGTGTGCGTTTTCGCTGCGTGCCGCACGCCGCGCACCCCCGCGAAATCGAAACGCTTGCGTCGACAAGCCGCAGGAGCGCGCGCGCGCTCGTAGCCCCGCAGCCGTTTCGATCTGGAGCGCGCAGGGTACCCGGCCCCGACGCCGATGATGCGATGGGGTGACGGCCCTGGCGTTGCGTCCGCTGCAGCGGGTCGCTCGTCAGCGGGAGGCGTTGCAAACGGAACGTCCTGCGCTGGGCGGCAGCGATGCGCAGCGGCGCACTCCACAACGGCACCTGCAGCAGCACCAGCAGCAGAGCCGTTCTCGATTTCGGAGCATTCGTCGACCGCGGCAGCTGCTGAAGAGGCCGCGATACGCACAGCAGCCGCCCGTGCCTGCTACCAGGGGTCGCGTTCGGCTCTGCTGTATCAGGCGTCGACGTTCCGTTGTTGGGCGAGGTGTGTTGTCGCTGTGGGTGCACCAAACGGACCGATTCGGTCGTTGATTTCATAACATACGAACTGCGTGCAAGCACAAGTTCTTGCTCATCGATCGTTAGAAGGTGTCCGAGCTCAGTACACAACGTTGTTCGCAGTATGCAGGCGACACCAGGCCTTGCGGTGCAAGCTGGTACGACGCCTGAGGTACGCAAATGGAAAGCTGACAACTCGCGGCAGCTTTACTCAGACGCAAAGGCATCACCCGAGAAACTGCTTGAAAGAGCGTGGCTGCGGCTTGGCCGGCGCGATGCAGACGCCTTGCGAGAAACGTCAACGCGAGCTACTGCCAATGCATCAGCGTCAGCGGCAGAGTTGGCTACCAGGGCACCGTTATCGCCAGTGCTGTCTCGGGTAGATAGCAAGGACGCCAAGCTCCACTATACGCTGCAGCGCAGCACGTCCAAGGCTGTCATCTATGCTTCCGAGGATCCTCATCGGAACAGCAAGAACAAGGCTATCTCCAAGAGACAACTCGTCACTGAATGGACTCCCGACAAACGCATAGCCATGCAGGTGCCGGATGAACGCCCGCGGGGCACTGTAACGGCAGCAACTGGCCCGGTGTCGACGGCGGTCCTGCGAACGCCAACCGCCTCTACCCCGGAACGACGACCCTGGACGCTGGGCGACTTTGAGATCGGAAGGCCACTGGGGCGCGGCAAATTCGGTAATGTTTACCTTGCACGGGAAAAAAGGACGCGCTACATTGTGGCACTCAAGGTCCTGTTCAAGGCTCAGTTGCAGAAAGCCGGTGTCGAGCACCAACTGCGTCGCGAGATTGAGATCCAGTCGCATCTACGGCATCCGAATATTCTTCGCCTTTTCGGGTATTTCCACGACGATACGCGCGTCTTCCTAATCCTGGAATACGCCGGGCGAGGTGAGCTGTACCGCGAACTCCAGAGATGTGGCCGTTTCAGCGAGCGCCGCACGGCGACCTATATCGCGCAACTCGCACACGCACTGGAGTACTGTCACCGCAAGCACGTTATCCACCGAGATATCAAACCGGAAAACTTGCTCCTAGGCATCTTCGGAGAGTTGAAGATTGCCGATTTTGGTTGGAGCGTGCACGCACCGCAGTCTCGTCGGAATACACTGTGCGGCACCCTAGATTATTTACCGCCGGAAATGGTTGAGGGCGCGCCACATGATGCGCGCGTTGATATCTGGAGTTTGGGCGTGCTCACCTACGAGTTCCTGGTGGGAAATCCGCCTTTCGAAGCGCAGAGTCACGAAGAGACGTACCGACGCATTGCACGAGTGGATCTGCGCTTCCCGCCGAGCGTCTCTGCGGGGGCGCGAGACCTCATCCGGAAGCTGCTGGTGCGCGACCCGGCCGAGCGTCTGCCACTCGATGCTCTGCTGAAGCACCCGTGGATTCAGGCCAATGCTGAGTTCGTGCCACGAATCGGTGAGTTGTCTTTACCGCCGCGAATGCACGCTGCGGAACAATAGGCGACGGGCATCGCCTGCATCGAACTGCTCGGTTACGGCGCTGACATAAAGTCGGCAGTGCACTAGGTAGCTTTCGCAGCGAGCCCTGAATCCTCGATGCCGGTCCACGCTTCCATGCAGGCTGCTGCGGTGGACGTCACGCTGATGCGCAATCAGCAACGTTCGTTTCGCCCGCACTCTCGCTGCAGGTTCCGGGCGATGCGTTCACGCGAGTCCGTATTTCCCGTGGACGTCCGCCCATACATCCATGCAAACAAGTGCAGATACCGTTGCCACGTGCGACTTGCGCACCTGCTCCGAGTGAAGCGCACGTTGCCGTCGCGTCGCATGACGCACGCTCGCTACCAACACGCTGACCAGACTTGCGTCTGCTATTGGCGAGGGCGCACGTGCCTCGCTGTGTGTGCATACATGTGTGCGCAGCTCAGCGCTCGTCGGAACGAGCCTCCCGCTTATCCTCCTTCAGCGCGTCTCGTTTGTAAATGACCTCATCGATGAGACCGAACGCTTTCGCGGCCTCCGCAGACATGAAATGATCGCGCTCCATTTTGTCCGCAATAACATGCTTATTCTGACCCGTGTGCTTGGCGTAGAGCTCGTGCAAACGCTCACGCAGAAACAGAATCTCATTGGCGTGGATGGCAATATCTGAAGCCTGCCCGCCGGCTTGCCCACTCGGCTGATGAATCATCACACGAGCGTTCGGTAAGCAGCGGCGCTCGCCCGGCTCACCCGCGCATAGCAGCAACGATGCCATAGAGCTCGCCTGGCCCAAGCAAACCGTGTGCACCGGAGCAGATATATATTGCATGGTGTCGTAGATCGCCATCCCCGCTGAGATGATGCCCCCTGGTGAGTGAATGTACATAGAGAGCGCCTTCGCCGGCGCTACCGACTCCAAGTACAGCAACTGCGCAACGACGAGAGAGGCCACGGTATCCGTGATAGGACCGTTGAGCACAATAATACGCTCTCTGAGCAGACGCGAGTATATGTCGTAGACGCGCTCTCCTCGCGGTGTCTGTTCGAGGACGATGGGTACGAGTTGCGCTTGAGCGGCGTCAGCGCCTGCTGTCGTGGGCCCAGCGTCGAAGCCCGGGCCGGTTCGGTTCGGAATCCCAGGGCGGAACCAGGAGTAAAAGCGAGCACGTGCACCTAGACGCGAAAAAGTTTGCGCAGACGGCAGGATTCGAACCTGCGCGGCGAGACACCACATGATACCGAGGCGTCAGCGCGAGGCAATGTATACCAGCACTGGCTGCAGAACGCGTTCGAGTCATGCACCTTAACCACTCGGTCACGTCTGCCGGGTAATCATACCATTGTGTGCGAAATCTGTATATAAAGGGTATTGGGGGAGTTGCGGCTCGAGGCGGCGCTTGGCGCTAGCGGCGCGCGTGTGCCTTCGTCCACCCTGACTTGCTCGCTCGATTGCTTGCGGGAACGACCTGGCAATCGAGCTGCGCACTGTGCGGGGAACGCTTTCACATGCTCACCGAGCGACTGGCGTTAAGCTGAGTGCGCGAATGCCTAGTGTCTTCGGCGCAACGGGACACTGACGCTGCTCTCTTGTTTCCCTTAGAATAGTGGTGTAAGGCACGTGATCGCGCACGGGGTCTGTGTTCGATGAGTCACGTGCCCGCTGCGCCTGTGTGTGTTGATGATGCGCGAACAAGGTATGAAGTGATCGAGTGTTGTAACGTTTAGGTCCTTCTCTGGCGTGATATGAGCGGGGGATAGGAATTAATCGCGAACATAGCGACCGGTTACTCGGGGAAGTGCATGCAGGCTGCCGTTGACTGTTACGAGGATCGCGGGGAGCGCGCTCGAGTCGCTGCTCTTGTTCAAGGGGCTCTCACGATGCTGAGTCGCAATGCGTGAGCGGTTCGCGCTGGTTAGCAGGGCGACCTGCTGTTCGAGCTTCTGCGTGACACGCTCTGCGCAGCGCATGTCATTTTCAATATCGGATAGTGTTGATGAGGACTCGCTGGGCGAGCGCCAGCGCGAGCTGTGCTCCGGATCAGCAGAAACTGGGCTGCGCAGCAGAGTGTCCGCTGGTGAGGGGTGCTCGTGCGCTGGGCTTTCTCCGGCAGAGTGAACATGCTCGGCGAGTGCGCAGGGTGAGGGATCTTCCGATGCCGAGTCGTCGCCCGTACTCGGGACCAGACCGGCAGCGATCTCCCGCCGCACTGCAGCAGCCTCGACCCGCAAGGCAGCGTTTGCGAGCATCATTCCCTCCAGCGTCGTCACGAGATTTTCAATAACGTCAATGGGTGGCACCCTGGCAAATGCACTCGCAACTAGTTTGGTATGCTCGCCACTCGCGTCACCACAAGCAGATGCATGTCTTTGGAGCAGACTAGCGGCTTCGTTCAAAAGTCTTGCATGGTCGGAATCGGTGCAGTCTCCTAGAAGAGAACGCAATCGAGAAGCGAGCGCGCCGAAAACCTCCGAATGACTCGCACACAATTGGTCGAGGGAGCTGCTTGACGCATTCGTGAAATCCCGAGCATAGGGTGGATCCCACTCCATCGAGTCCGAATTGGCTTTGTGCTGGAAGGCGCCTTCGTCACTGGTATCGATCGGATCTCTCTGCTTCTGGTGTTTGTTGCTGGATCGACAGCAATCCTCGTGACGAAGGGTAGCTGTTCGCTGGTTCGCTGGACGTGGTCCGCTCGTCTCGATGGACAGGCTCGGTGATGCAGATCGCCGCGAGTCATGATCGACTTGTTCAGCTTGTTCCTCGTATGGTCGGGGCACGGGCTCTCCGGTGATCTGAGACGCAGAAGCAGCCGGTCTTGACTCGGCTGTACTCGCTTTCGCATCGGGCTCGGCGTCTGCAGTTATCGTTTTGCCACTGCCAACATCTTCGCTCTTCGACGAGGGCATTTCAAGATTCCTGCAACCGATTTGCGCCACGTCTCGCGAGCCTCTCAATAAAGCATATGAGCGACGAGTATCAGGTTCTGGGGACTTGCCTGAAGGCAGCCCCCTGTGACCTGGAGCTGCTTGGGAGTCGTCCGCGAAACGCACGCAGACTGATCCAGGACGGCCTGCAAGCCCCAGTACAGAGTCGCTTTGCGAGCCACGCTGACCCTCACAAATCGCTTCCGTATCCGGGTCAGCGTCCTCGGCTGGCCGTGGTGCACAGCTGTCCTCGGTACACCTGTGTCTCCAAAAGGATGCGCGAGAGTTCGCGGCAACGTGAACGAGTGCTCGCGTTCGCAGCTCGAGAAACCTCCAGCATGCTACAATTATCAGGCGCAGCTTGCACCATACATAAACTGCGCGACGAAGAATCGCCCTCCACCAGATTCCCATTGTAGCACGCCAGCGCCAGTGCGCCAAGCCCCCAAGTGCCAGCAAAACTGCCGCCACCATAGCACCAACAGGCCGAGCGTGCTGACCCCAGCACTCGCGGGGTGGAGCGGCGGGCCAGTGAGAGACCAGCGCCTTCGTCCAGTGCTTGATGCGCAACAACGCGTGTCCAGGTGTTGCGGCCGCTTCGCCTTGCCCAAAGATGCGCCCATACTCTGGGTACTCTCGTAAGAGCGTCTGATGCGCGAGCGCACGGATTGACTCTCCTCGTCTTTCCGCAGCGACCCAGTGCGCGAGTGCCGCACCGCTTCCGATAACCATACCGATGTAGACTCGCCGGCAAGCCCGGTACCAGGCCTCAGGGAAAGCGCTTGAACAGCTGCGCTCCGCGTCAGGTGCAACCGTTGACGCCGCTACGCACACGTTGTCCATTGTTCGGCGCAAGCGCAGCGGGAATTTGAATTGATGTCGCTGGGGCTCGCCGCCCTGCCTGAATCGCTGGCGGACGGACGGACGCCCTGGGGGTGAGGCGGCACCAACGGCGACGGCAGCAGGCCACATCGCGATGCGCATCGGAATCGGCACGTTTCGGAGGTGCCACCGATGCGTTCGTTTGATCCGATATTGTAAAGACAAATCCTGTTTTATACAGTTTCTTCCGTTTTGTAGATGCAGGTACCGTTTCGATGATGCTGCCGACGACGCAGTGCAGCGCTAGGCGCCCGCGGCCAGCGCGCTCGCAACGGGCAGCGTTTGCGCGCATGCATGAACCTCTGCCAGTGCGCATGTGCGGCACCATGAAGCACTGAGACGTGTTCGAGGCTGTGCTCTGATGCCCGCCTGTCTGCCTGTCTGCCAATTGCGGACGCTGTGATCCCGGTAAATCATCCATGTGGCACCACTGCGGCAGGCAGTGCAGAGCTTGAATGCTGCACTCATCGACTACCCAGCGTACGATAGCGACGACGCACATTCCGCGTGTTGACACGCGCCGGGTACCTATGGTCGGTGGCTGGAGATCGACAGGGAATGCCAGGTACCGACGCCTTACAAAACGCTTTTGCCCGAACTGTGCCTGCTATGCAATGCGTATCGTCGGTCGAGCGACTGACGTCACACTGCAGCGCGCCCAGTAGCGAGATGGTGCCAGAAACCTCGTACACGTCATCCAGTCATGCGTCAGGACGATACCTGGAGCTATGAGCACGTCATTTTGACTCTTTCGCTGCAGAGTTCAGCGACGATCGACGACGGCATTCGGGAACTGTTTCTGTACCATCTCCGTATGGCAACAGCAGCGGGGTGCTTCCAGGGGCGCAACGGACCCGTGCGCCACACTTGCCACCCGGAGAGTCGCTTGAACGAATTATGATACCCCGATGCCAAGTAGGGTCTGCAGTTCGTCGAAATCAGGGTCGTGACTGGTGTGTGGACTACCATGCAGTCGAATACGGGTGAGTCTCGGCCGCTTTCCTGGCTACCGATAACCACGGCACATCCTGGAATCCCCGATTCGTCTCATCGATCCCAGACTATCAGGAAGGTTTCAGCGACATCGACGCGCTCGAAGCGAGAACGCATAACGCTTTACGATGCGAGGGTTTGCCTTCACCACGAGGGACTCGGATGCTTCCGAGTCGTTCACGCTGTGCATTCTGATGAACGAGTTGAGGTTAGGCGCAAGCGCCACCTGTTTCTACGTGCTCATCCTCTGACCGAGATCGCTCACAAAGATACGCGTTCACGTACCCTGGACATTGCCTATCGTATCGAGGAAGCGGGATGCAGTGCGCGATCCGCCACAAAAACGACCGCAGCGCGCTGGATGCGATGCAAAAGCGCAAAGGCACCCCTGCTGTGCACGAAACGCAACGAATGGCGGCGACTTGCAAGAGATCCACATTGAAACTGCTACAACAAAGCGGTTCATAACCGCTGGGCGAGCGCTATATAGCTGATACGTGAAGAAACGCAATACCACAAACGGCGCTTCTAGGACGGCCAACACACTCGCGTCATTCGCTCGATGCAGCAGAGCAATTTTTACATGCACCGTCGACGAAACCCAGCGCCCTGCCTGGACTTGTTTCGCAATATCGCAAGAACAAAGATGCGCTCGTAGGTACCAGAACATGCAGCGCATTGCTCTCTCGAGTGAAGCGTGCCGTTGAATCCGCATCCAATGTCATGCAGAATCTGGAACTGGCCCAGCATACACGAATTCAAAATTGCCGGCAGGTACAGCACCTGTTGACGCGGCTACACCAAGCCGCATCTCGACGAGACTCGATTATGCTGTTTTCGTATCCCGTCAGCGGGTACGGAAAACGGAAACGGCAGCGGATCGCACCCCGTGATTTCGTGCTTATGGATCGGAAGCGATGTTGTTCCTGTCATGGTGGCCTCGACGAGAGGCGCCACTCGCAATCCAAACATTCGCCACGAATCAGGCTACTGGTGCAGATGCAGTTGATGGTTCGGCAGACGTTGTCAAATGACATCCTCTGTCGCATACGATACTGCACAACGAACGGATTTAACGATGCTGCACATGTAGACCAAGTGCATCCGAGGAGACGCTCCACGTTCCGCAGCGTAGATTGCTTTCTGCCTTGGCACTATTCCAAAGCGAACCGTCGCCCCAGGAGTCTCCATACAGCGCGGAGCGTCTGTGCTTCGACCGCGCATCCATTTACCACTGCAACCATTGAACAAGTCGTGCTTCTCGGCATTATCTAGACCGGGTCCAACGGTGATGTGCATCGAACAAGTGACCTGTGAGCAACAATGGGCGTACTGGGGACGACAGACTCGGCAACTCGCGCGAGGTGCTCCTCGAAACCCCGTAATACTCGGGGAAAACGTCAGGCCATAAAGCCGAATGGTCCCGACGATGCATCATTGCATGCAAAGAAGCAGCATAACCTGGAAACCCCGTAATACTCGGGGAAAACGTCAGGCCATAAAGCTGAATGGCCTCGACGATGCATCATTGCATGCAAAGAAGCAGCATAACCTGGAGTTGCCTTAGCAACCCGAACATCGATCAAACATAGTCGAGTGTTGCCGGGTCTGGTTGCCAGAAGACCACATTCTGACACGCACTTACGAGCAGTGCGTACTGCGGATTAAACCCTAACGCCCGCGAATACATGGAATGCCCGTGCAGAACGTGACACGGATTCCCCGTCGCCCTTTCCCAAATGTGAATGCTTGCATCTTCTGATCCCGAAAGCACGTACTGTGAGTCCGGACTAAAGCATGCGTCAAGCTCATAGGCCTGGTCATTCGCGTGGCCTCTACAGAGTGTCTGCAGACAACCGTTGAATGCGTCCAGTATCTGAATGCGTGGATTCGGTTCAGCCGCACCTACGAGCAGTGAGCGGCCGTCGCCGCTAAACTTGAGTACGGTTGGCTCAGAGGTTGTTACGTTGCTCTCAAAGTCGATAAATGGGCCCTCATCCCATTTGCGGAGATCGTAGAGCTTAATCACGAGTTTCAACAGGTCACTGAATGCTACTGCAGCGACAAGACCAGATGGATCGACGGCAACTGCGGGGCGCCCTCGTACCTGCAGCACGCCTGCACAATGGGGATAACGAATGTCCCAGAGCCGCATGGTGCCGTCCAATGCTGCTGACATGAACGAATCATCATTCGGCGTCACTGCGATGGAAACAACGCGCGCACGATGACCACGAAAGTACCGTATGTATTTGCTCTCCGTTAACGAGAGATAGCGAATATGATCGTCCCAGGAGAGCGGCGCATTGTCCGGTGCCCGGGCTTGGAGTGAACCGCTGCCGGGGTCCAGAACTGGTTTGCTTGCGCATAGTACTGCAGATTTGTGGTTACCGAAGCGAATGACACCGCACCCGTAGCGTTTCACTGGTATTGTCGTCAAGAGTCTGCCTTGAACGGCGCTGTACACACTGATGAGGCCATCATCACCACCGGCCGCTACGATTTCGCCATCAACCGAAAAGTCTAGAGTGCAGACCTGTTCTTGATGGACATTTTTGAAGACTTTTGTTTTGCGCAGGCTCTGCAGCGCTCGGTTGTTTAGCCTCACTATCGGAAGGTCTCGCTGCTGCGAAGTGAAAACTCTGGGCTCCATGCTCCAATTCCGTACTGAACAGCGAACGAAATTGACAACGTTCACTGCCAGGTTCTTTGAGCTTAAAGGTAGCGCTTCACAGCCAAGAGCACCTCGAGACGCCCGTGTCTAGTCCCAGTTAATATTTTGGCTCGGGAGCAAGTCACTTTGGAGCGCCCGCTCCCGAGGCACTGCCCTGCGTTCTCCGGCCACCGTTCAATGGCGCGTTAGCCCTGACGCGGGGGCTTGTGAAATCGCGGACCTGCAGCGACCACGTCTCTACACCCGCTTACTTGGTGGCAGCAAGCTGCGGTGTTTCAGCGTGTGTCGACGCAATGAACCAGTCCGCAAGCGGGAAAGCAACAAAAACAACACTGGCAAAAGTCCCCAGGTCTCCGAAAGCGATGAGTTAAACGGCTTGGCCTCGACTGAGCTAAACGTTCGCTACAGGGCCATGACACCAGTCAGGCCACTGAAATAACGCCAAGATTAATAATGGTGCAGGCACCGTGAACTTGCTCAGCAGCTGAGGCGCGTTCCACAGGTCGTTTCAGACGTTGTTCGACACCAGAACCCGCCGCATACGAAGGCACGACGCGCTGCGTTGCAGAGCGAACATGTGCTGTCCATATATATTCCAATAGTAACACTTTTGTACTATGTGCAATGGACGTCGACGCAGCGGCGAGCCACGAGCCGCGCCCCCACTCGACAGGGATGTCCATCGAACAGTGTACAAGGCAGCTGCGTCGCGCTCTGGAACGACTAGTGCACCATGCAGAACGCGAGTGGACGTATTGTCGATCTCTATGTACCTCGAAAATGTTCCGTGACGAACAGGCTGATTTCCGCAAAGGACCACGCATCCGTACAGCTGAATATCGCAAAAGTTGACCCTGATACGGGACGGATGGTTCCCGGCGAGCACCTGACCGTCGCTTTGACCGGATCGATAAGACGCTTGGGGCTGAGCGATCAGGCGGTTTTTAGACTGGCCAAGGAAAAGGGAGCGCTCGATGACTTGCGTGGTGGTGGTGCTGTTGGTGTTGGCTCAGGCGCTTCAGGCGGCGCGGAGGAGCGCACGGACTAGCTGACGCGGGCACGCACCTGCGCAGCGCTAGGGACCAGTCCGCGGCAGCGGCGCTAAGCACTGAGCGCCAGCTTCCCAAGTACAACATTCGTCTGGTTTGCGCGAAGACATCTGCCAAGGAAGAAACGCGTCGATATAGCTGCGTGAGCAACATGTAGACGCGCGACTCCCTGTGAGCGCCTCTTGCTCGAAAACGGAGAGCGTGACCGCAGCGCTCTGCTCGGGCGCGCGAGACGTTACCGCTTCGGTTTGCTTGAATCGATACAACTGGTCGGATTGTGCTGCTCGTAGGTATTCGGTGATTGCACAGCGTTATTTGGAGACCCACAACCAAGCTCTTGAAGTAAACGTTCCCGATGCGCCACTGAACCCCCAGAGCCGGGATCTGGGTTTCCCGGCTCGCTTGCAACGCTTTGCATGAGGTGCTCGAGGCGCTCCCGAGACACACCGGCTTCACGGATGCGCTGCACTAAATAGCGACGTAGGCCATCGGTGCCGTGGTTGTCACGAACGTGTCGTAGTTCCCGAAAGAGCATGCTCGATGCAGCTCTGATCGCGTCTGCCATACGCGGGTCCAAAGAAGTAGCGACCAGCGGCGAGACCTCTTCTGGCTTTTCCGCTGCTTTTGTGCGCTCTTGTTGCAGTTTCGTCGCAGCAGGCTCCGCCGTTCGGAGGCTTTGCTGTGCGGCAGACTGGCTTTTGAGAATAGGGAGCAGGTCAAGCGTGCTACGGCTCAGACGATGAAGTTCTTCCAGTGCCTTGTGTTGCGCCTGAGCGCGTTCCAGTAAGGCGCGGGCAACAGTTACTTCTTGCTGGAGTCTCTGGCGTACCAGTTTCTCCAACCGCCGTCCCTGCCTCCAATACGTAAAGAACTGGTACAACAATCTCACGCCGCTCCACATGACGTGAAATGTCGGCTTTCTTGATCTGTAGCAGCCTCTAAAGCACAGCAATCAGGCCACGAAGAACCTGTCTAGGCAAAAAATGCCGATCCCATAGAAAGTCGACCGCTTCGCGCCCAGCAAACTCGACTTGTACGGCGCTGGCTCTCGCCGGTCCACGGGTAGTAGAGCGCTTCAGCCGGCGCACCGGGTGTGTGCCAGGAACGTCTTTGCAACACACGCTTTAGCAACCAAACCGCTGATTAAGAAGTGCCGTCAATTTCAGCCGTTCGTGCGGTATTCTGAAGTGAGGAAACAATCAACCAACCAACCGTTAGCCAGTCAGCCAGCGCTGATACCTCAGCGTCGGCGAAGAGCAACCAGCCAAGGCGCAGGTGCACAGAAGACCAGGTCTAGCGCGGCGCTCACGCTCCGTTATGGGGGTTCTGGGAGACGCGTCCGCTCGTTGGCCCTGGCTGGTACAGTTGGGAACGGAGCCAGAGGACACCATCCTGAGGGTTGTTTATGAACACCAAAAAGTTGCAGCTGAAGAGGAGCGGCCCTGGTTCGTGACCCTATCGTTCGCCCAGTCACTTGACGGGCGGATCGACTTTCGCGAGACAACCGGGGCCGCTCCCCTGCGACTGTCTAGTCCCCGGGCGCAACGTCTGACACACGCACTTCGAGCTATGCATCATGCAGTTGCTGTCGGGTGGAACACCCTGGTATCAGACGACCCGTTGCTCACAGTGCGTTGCGGTATACCGGGAACGCATACGCCTCCAGGTTGGACGCAACCTCGACCAGTGGTCCTGCTCCCGCACGACGGCACCCGTGAGTCTACAGGCCTGAAACAGTCACGCCTGTGGTGCCAGCGCCGACACGAGCTGCTGCTGGTGCCTCGCGAGGCTGACTGGCGCGCCGAGGTCAGTGCACCCTCGCTCTTTGTTGAAGGCGGCAGACGGGTGATCTCCAGTCTACTCCAAGCGACAACGACAGACGACGCGCTTGGGCGACGTTGCAACCTGGTTATCATCACGATTGCGAATTGCTTCATTGGAAACGACGTGCGGAGCGTTCCGGCCTTTACGCGTGGTTCATCGAGTGCGCACACGTGTCGACTTGGACACTTGCGCAGCTGGATGCTCGAAGATGAGCTGATTCTGCTCGGTATCCCGGCCGGTGCGGATACCGAGCGCACGCCATTCTGAACGGCTGTATGCAACGAAACCACCATCTAGAAACGCCTGGGGAGCAAAGCGATTTGCATATCCGGCAGCGAGCTGAAGGCCGGCGACTCGAGTCGCTGGGAAGCAGGGCACTGGGCACCACGGTAGCTCCGCCAGCAACCTCGAACGAGGCCATCAGACCTGGACTGACTGCCCAGGTGCTTTCGGTTCCACGACTGGCGCTCGCTCCCCGAAGCAGGTAAGCGAGTATGCGGGTATCTCCTTCATTCGTCAAACTACAGCAGCGCCATCAGCAACAGAGCAGCCGATGATGAAGCTTCGGGGAAGCCGACGCCGACGCCGACGCCGCCCCACCTGCCCCCGGGTGCACGCCAAACGCCACGCGGATGCCGCGCAGATCGATCACGTGATCCATACGTCTGTGGCGGCGGCGGCGGCGGCGGCGGCGGCGGCGGCGGCGGCGGGAATGCATGCGTGCACGCATACGCCCGCGCATCGATGAGCTGCCCTGTACTGGTGGCAGTCGTCGAGCGGCTGCGATTGCCGCCAGGCTCTATTGCGCGTGCATCGGTGCATTGGGACACGACGCAGTGCAGATTTTTCCTCTTTGACACATCGTTGAAACACCCACGCAGACGGACGGCAGACCAGCGATTCCCGATTGCGCGATGGATATGAGCGATTCGCGAAGCATCCGTCGTTGCACGCCGTCATTCCATACTCATGACCCATACGTACTCGCGGGGGTACTTGTTACGTTTCACGTTGCATCGGGCGCCGCGTGCATGCTTTAAGCGTTCGCGATAGCACGCACGGCGCTGGCGCGTACGCAGCACAGACATAGAACGGCTGTGCGATACCACAGAAGGCATTGAATCCGTAATGTCGATGCTATTCGCTGCGGCGATCGGGGTACGGCGGAGCGCGCTCGGTGGGTGGCCCCCGCCCGAGAATCCCGCAACCACAGAATCAGGTTCCGAATTGCATGGCGAGCTCATGCAACTGCTCCCAGCAGCAGCGTATCGGAGCAGTCGGGGAACCCAGACCAGTAGTTGCATTGACAACGTAAACGAGCACCGTCTGATCGCGAGAATGGACCCAGCGACGTTGGCATCCGACCGGAGCCTGCGCTTCGTTGGCGCTCGTACTTGATGAAGCGCGCGACGCTGCGATCGGCAGGACTGACGTTGACCGCCATCTCTGTAGTCACGCACCTGGGATGCACGAATACCGCTGCTGGAGCGACGCTCGAGGATGCGCACGCGACCCATACCAATCGGGGAGCGCCATCGTCGACGATGGCGATAAAGGCACGGCGCCCGCTGGAACGCGTGAATACCGAATACCGGCGACCAACACGACGCCATGCGGCTGCACAGGGCCGGGCAGCCGGTGCTCCTGAGTCGTCGCGCGGGCTCGTGGCGGTGCAGCTGGCACCGACCGAAGCCCTGCCGCAGGCGCAGCTTCGTTTTCGACGGCGATCCGTCGTGTCGTTGGCGTCGTCGTCGTCGTCGAGACGATGCACCACACAGAGCTGCTGCCCCGGATCCGGCGAGGCCAGTGAACCACGCGCCCATGCTGCAAGCATACTTTATAGATCGATATCAAAGTGAACCGTGGGTTGCCAGCGAAACAGGGGCACCTTCCCGTGTCCCTCTTGTTCCGCAAGATCCGCGTCGTTGCAAATACTCGCGTTGAACGTGTGTGGACCGCGAGAAGTGCTCGCGATGAGCTGAAAGTTCCCGTATCCACGTGGACGTAAGGCGGTATTCAAACCGAAACCGATGACAACACCGCGCTGTTTTGACGGCGGTGCCATAGCCCGTTTCTCCATCCGCGTCATGGCCTGAAGCTGGGCAGTCGGCGAGTCCCGGTATTTGTTCGCTGCCTCGAGCAAAGTGTTCTGCAGATCTGTTCGGCTGCTACGATACGAGAGTCGCATGCTGGGTACCAGTAGTTCTTCGGCTTTTCGATTGAAAAATTCATCCATCCTCCGAACGAGGAACTGACACTCGAACTCGCTGACCATGCCGCTCCGATCTGCGATGAGGGCGAGCATCTGGTCTCGGAAACGGGTCATTGTTTGATTCTGTAGCAGCTGGATTTGTCGATTGAAAAGCGCTCGGATATGATTCTGAAGTGTCGACACGAGCTCGTGGCGTTTGCGGTTCCGAACGAGCGATGCGCTGCTACTGGTCAAGGCACTTGTTTCGGAGTCGTACTTTTCGCCGGTGGTCGTCAACAGTTCTTGGGCCTTACTCCCGAAACCATCCACCAACTTGCCGCTGTCGACCTGGTTGTACCACTTGGATATTTGCTCTAACGCTGAGCGGAGCAGGCGATCGTAGACGACTCCGCAACGATGCGCTGCTACTAGTTCCGCGTAGTCTGGCAGGCCTCCTTCCTTGGGCTCAATGAGTTCTCTCCATACCATGTCCACGTACGTCGCAAATCCTTCCACCGGTAGCTCCTTGGAGTAACGGGGCGCCAGTAGGTTTTGGTAGATTTCTGCTGCGTCCGCGGACGAGCTGCTCTGCGGCCAGAGCACTGCGCCAGTGGCACCCCTGCCGGTGAGAAAGCGGCTGCGAAGCGCATCGATCGCCTTGTTGTACGCCTCCGCCCGATAGCGGCGATGCGGAAGCGAGATAACTTCGATATCAAAGTGATCCCCAATGCGTGCATCGCGGTATTCAACTGGCTTCTCCACCTGAGTTGCCCATACAGCCTCGAGGTCACGCTCAATAATCGCAGCGATTGCCTCGAGAGGCGACCCATCATCGTGATCGTGGACGATGAATAAGATTTTGCTCCTAGCAGGCGATTCCTTCGTGAAGAGCTTCAGATGCTCACTAAATATGGTCCTTATGAGGGGCACATATCCAGAGGCCTCGGCTCGACCGATGTCTGCGTACCAAACGTTCACCAGCATCACATCCGATATCGTCGTTGCCAGCATCGCCACGCGTATCGCTCGTGGAACCGTCAGTTGGAGTGCGCGTTCACGAGCGCCAGCCCCGGCGTGATCGGCAGCGCTGGCGCTGTCTCCGCGGCGCCCAGTGAGCCTTGCTCGGGACTCCGCTTCGACGAGGAGTGCCTCAGCTTCGGCGTCTTCGAGCTCTGCAGTTTCCTCGGTTTCTCGGCCGTCGATTCCTTCTGAATCAAGAAGCAGCAGCCACGGCGCTTGAGGGCCGGCAACGCTGCAAAAACAACCACGAGTACCGCGAGCGTGTCGCGCAAATGTCCGTCCTGTCGCAAAACGGGTCCCAAAGAGGTCGTTCAAAAGCGCCGACTTGCCACTGCCCCGTGGTCCGAGACTCGTCACCACTGCGAGTTCGCGCTGTCCTAAGAAGCCGGCCTCGTTGCCGGCGACATTATTTGCGGTTAACTCGGCATCTAGAGGCCGTACGTTCAGAGATATCCAGTCGCCAAGCGCAGGATTCAGCTCCCCCTGCGTGCTGATCATGTGAAGCGGCGCAGTCGCCCCGCTCGCGACACCCGCACTTGCCATAGTCAGCGGCTTGTGTTGCGTTCTCGGTGAATCGCACTGTAGAAGTTTGACGCAGCACCGGTCCTCTCAGCAGGTGTCTCTATCGCTGGCACGTGCCGAGCACACCAGGAACAGTGCAACGCGCTAGACTAGGTAGGACAGACGGCGCACTGCTGCTGCTGCTGTTGCTGCTGCCTACAATCGCTGTGCCGGGCGGCGTACGCAGGCGTGTAGGAGCAGCAGCAGCAGAGCCTTCCGCTCGACTGATGCTCACCGAGCGCCGGCGGCGCCGCGGGCGAGGCGTACCGTCGCCGCCGCGGTCCATCACCTCAGAATCTGTACTAATCTGTCCATCCGCATTCGTGCGCTTGGAGCGCCTCTCAAGCGGCAGTGTGCTGTTCCATGACGGGCATGGCGCTTGGCACCGGCGGGATCGCTTGAACGAGCCGTTACCCCCCAGGAGATGAGTCGCTGATGGTTGATCAGACCTGGAGAATCTGGTATGGCATGACCGGTGCTTTTCCTAGTGGCGATTGGAAACGTGCAACTGGGATCATTGGTTAGACGTACCGATCCCAGAAGAGAAAAAATGGGATACAGAGTCTCGGTGTCAGCGCAAGAACCTGCTGAAACCGAGTACGAACTCGTTGTGCAACGGCTTGTCGTAGAGCGTCCCGCGCTCCATGGTCGCATCCTGCGAGGCTGTAGTCGACCTAGACTTCTCGACACGCTGGGATTTTCTGTGAATAAGAGCTTTATCTATCCACGATGCGGAACGAAGGGATTCGCTGCGCTTTGCGGGTACGGACACTTCCGCTGTACACGTCCAGTCTAAGAGCGGACTCAAGTTCCATGTGGGAAGCCTCAAACTGCGTCGTTATCGCAACTTTCCAAGGCGCGCGGCAAATCCTCAATTCGCATGTTCCATCACATCGGATGACCCGAGCGTCTATGGGCGTCCTCATACACTGGCTGCACTCACGGTTCCCGGTCAATGATCGTAGTGTGCTATCTCGAGTAGCGGGATCCGAAACCCCTGACGCGCACACACGTGCATCTCTGTGTCGGGCGTACGCAAGTCCACCAGCGCCTCCAATGGTTATGCCGATTCCGATGTGTTATGCCATGTTGGACGCGTCTCCGGTACACTGGATGGCTGGCGCGCTCGCGAAACGGCCCCAGGAATGGTGGTGGTCGAGGACCCCGCTCTCGTTTAGGAGACGAGTCATGATAAGAGGCGATAGGCGACAACATACCGCTCGGACGGTGTCTCCGAGGTGCGCCCCGTGAAAACATGCCTCTCCAAAGTGACGGAAGCGATCTCGTAGAGAGATATCTATCAGCAACACGCGGGTTTCAATGCATGGCCTGCAAAGCGAGGCAGCAAGCAGGCACAAACACCATCCCGAGCGACTATGGCCGCGGTGGAAGCGTTGACGTTGGACCCGCTAGACCAGGACCCATACCGCCGGGCATTGTACCCTGACCCGGCAGTTCGTCCTCAAACCCTTCGTGGCGCTTATCATTCCAGGCATAGCGCAGAGACTTTTCTATGAGATCTACGTGCGTCAGGAGCATTCGCCGACAGCAGTATCGCTTCAGCCCCAGGGCGTCAAGCGCCTCTGCTTCTGTTTTCTCTCGCAGTAACTGGAGATAGGGTTCCCACTTATCCCCTATAACCTTTCCACACGTAAAACACCGCACTGGTATGATCATCGCGTTCAGCGCGCAGCGTCTACGCGTGAACGTGCCGAGGTACCCGCGCTCTACGATGCTCCCTCACGACCAAGCTTCACCTTCAGAAGCGATCCTTGGTTGATTTGGAGTAGACTTGTCCCCGTTTATGAGCTCTTTGCTGTCAAAGAGCGCGCACAGACGCAAGTCAAACAGAAAGCTCTCGATGATCTGGTGTTCACGCGATAGCGGATAGCGCCAGAACGCCAGCGAGAACGCGCACACGAATCCAGCGCTAACTCTGGTGGAGCGCGGAGCGTTTGCGCCCCCTCTGAAACAGTGGACTTTCTTTCATGGTGCAAGACGACTTTCGCGTTCCTGGGTGTATCTGGTCTAGAGCAATGGATTTTAGACGAGAACGAATATTGGCTGTGGGAGCTTCGGCCCAGTTTTGCTCCAGCGCAAACGCTGAACTCCGGGCGAAGCATGGATGTCCCAGCGCTACGACGCGTGCGTTAGAGAAGCGTCCGCATCGACATGCATCAGAGCGTTCTCGAAACCCATGCAACACTAAAAACTCGTTGCATCGAGTACGTAAAACAAAACCGCTCGAATCCGAGACAATGCAGCAGTGATACATCGGCCTTGAGTCTCGATTGTTGGAGAAGATACGAGGGCGTGCTCGCTGGGTGTACTCGGATGGTAACAAGGGCGGTTTCGCGGCTCAGGGCGGACGCCTCGACAGCAAGGGCCATTACGGACGCACGCTGCAGCGTATCCTGGTACACCCATATCAGACTGAAAAAGGGACGGGTTCTACCGAGTTGAATCGGGCGTACGCGCTCAAGTTCGGGTCCGTTCCCGTTATCATGAAGACCAGTCGTTGTGGGCTTTCTCTGTAATCGCTTCCCTTTCGTTCATCCTATATCAGAGCTTTAGAACGCTCTACTCTTGTTTAACCACAACTCCGTCATCAACAGTGAAAAGATGTTGCGTAGAGCGTACAAGCTCTGATTTAGACGCTTCCGCCGGTTTCCGACGTATTTCATACACAGGCGCATGCCGCCATCTCCGCATCGCCTGGCGCTTCCGACTTGTCTGCTCCTACAAACTCAGTGCGCCCTTCGCAGGGGTACCTCTCGGGTTTTATCTACTGTTCCCATTTATCCAACAAAATTCCTCCTCCGAGTGCAGCCCCGTGGCACGACAGAGCTTGCTTCATCGCTCGGTAGATGCTCTTGAAGCGTACGCGATGCTCGCTTAATGCATTGGTACGTTTGCGCGCCATGTGCCGTACTCAGAATCATGGGCTGCTGGTTCTGAGCGAGCCCATCGAAGGCCGTTCTGTTCGCTGCACGTGCAGGCGGACACTTTACCATTCCATAGATGATTTTTTGAACGCGATGTCGTCCATGATAATTCGAGTCCTTGAATGAAAATCCAGGTTGGAAAACGAGAATTCGAGAAATTTCGATGCTTCTACGCTCGCATCGTGCAAAGCTGCGACGCACCCTCCACTGAAAGCAATTGCTAAGGTTGCTCGAGCTTGAGCCAAAAATCCGTTTCCATGCAAATAGAAGAGACGGGAATCTCCAGAAGCATATCTCACGAGAACGATCATGCCGCTGTCGAGTACCAATTCCTTGATGTCTCGCATGGAGTTAGTGTGCGCCTTTCGAACGAACTCGATTGCTTGATGTGACAAGTTCAGCGAACTTTCGGCACGAGCGTAGGAGCAAGTCCTCGAAGTACGACGTCGAGTTTTCTTCTCTCCGGTCCAGTGGCGCGCCTTGTGGCGCTCGCAAGCTGTTGTAGAAAATGCGAAAGCTTGATGCATGTATGATTTGAGCATGCTTCTCGTCATGAAAAGAGAAGCATCGAGACCTTTACACATCAACCGGATATCGATATCGGCTGCTTTACGAACCTTTGCTCGAGGGCGTGGCGAATCATCTTGATTCCGGCAACGACCATGAACTCCAGCGGCGAAGAATCGAGTGCGCCACTATGAAAAAAACACCAAGAAGCCGAAAACCACGTGTGCACTCGTGCGCCCTTATTGCTGTTCTTGGAATACCGAGGCTGCGCATCCAAAAAAAACGGAAAAAAATCGAAAGGCAGGAACAGAGCGAGCAGTTCAGGGTTCCGTTTCAGTCTGAAACTGATGTTTGCGGACAGGGCCGAGCACCGCGCCGTTGCCGCAGTTGCTTGGCGCTCCGCATAGCGCTGGACTCGACAGGGACCATTCGCCACTGGACAGCGTGCTTTTAGATAAACGTGCGGCAAGCATTGCCGAGACACCGTGGAAAACCGAGACCGCTCCCGGAGCTTGGCATGCGGCAAATTCAAACCCATGCTGACCGGTTGCCGCTGCCAGTGGCAAACGTCATCTATTCGGTGCCCGCCGGTGAAGTTGCAGAGCTTGTGCCGGTCCGGATGCGTTTCCGTGGTCGCGCAGACGGGGCAAGTTCCAGCGTTTCCAGACTCTGACGCGGCAGGTAAACTTTTCCGACCTTGGACAATCGGGTTGGATCATATTTCACGTTCTTCTCACGACGTGGTAGCGTAGAGCCGGCAGCTGCACGCAGTTGCTCCTGCGTGGGCATTGTTTGACGCATCAGCGCATCACTCGCAAAGCGAGTACGACGCACTCGCCAATCCATCCACGGCATGGCGGGTTCGAGTCGTACCAGCGGCAGGCGCACGTCGCCCTCGGCTCGTTTCTTCAGTCGCACAAGATAGTGTCGAAACAGAATGCGCAGATCCCCGCATCCATCCGACTCAACGGTTTCCAATACGCTTCTAGGCGGCGACTGCGCCACCAGTACGATCACTTGATCGATGCCAGCAAGGTTCACCTCTTCCAAATCGTAAGCCCGGAAAAAGTCCAGAAACAAGTTCCGCAGTCGCTCGCCGTGGGGTACTTTCGCCCATGCATCGCCCAGGAAACACAAGCAAGGTTTCGACCCTATGGAGCCAGCGCGTTTTGGGGCCTCAGTGTCCTGTTCCGGGGTTTTCAGTGACTCGACGCCTACTTCGATCATGTCCAGCACCCGACCGTCGAAACTTCGGCCAAGCACGAGGCCATGCGGACGCTTTTTAGCGTGCGTGGCGATCGCGAACAAGGAGCAGTCATTTCTCTGTAATAAGAACTCTAACGGGCCCTCACCGCCGAGCTCGAAAGGACGCACTTCGTTCCGCTTCCTTAGAACAGTTACCAGAGGTGCTTTGAGCCGCGCTAGCGAACGAAGAGCGCCAATCGCTACCTGCGAAGTCTTGCTTGCTCGCAGGACAAGCAGCCTTTTCGGGTTTTCCTCGAGTTTCGGTTCTCGCTTTTGGAGGGCACGCTTACCCGCCCTCGTGCGCGGTTTTGTTGTTGACGACATGGACAACGTCTGGGGCAAGGCGCAGCACGAAACGAAGCGATAGGTTGATGACCGATCGACGGGAGGCGACGCTACGCGTGCTGCGCAAGCGAGTCCAGCATCATATGTCTTTATGGAATACGAGCGCTGTGGACCCATTTTCTCTCCGACGATAAAACGTTTCCATGGACAATGGGTCCCAGATTGTGAGATGGATAATGATTATCGAAAGAGCGTCCATCATGACGCACTTACCTCCGAGTTCCATTACCTATACTTCCTTCCAGATGTACTGGTCGTTTCGTATGTCCTATCGGTCACAGAGTACCTGCTTTGGGCGCCTGCGGTAGCGCTTATATATCGCTGATGCCGATGCATCACGGAGACAGAACAGCGTTGCCATACCATTGAGTTCGCTCGGGCGTACTGTGAAATGTTTGGCTCCCTTCCCAGTGTCATCAATACCAACCTTTGCAGGCTTTTTCTGTGACCGTTTCCCGTCGCTTTCTCTTATCCCTGGCTTGACATGCACCAATCTCGCCTTTCTATCAAGAACAGCTGTCCAGTGTCGAAGGATGTTGATCACAGCGTTCAATGGCCGACTTGCCGCTTCAGGCTGTTGTCGACGCATACCATGCACAGGTGAACGTTGCGATCTATGCTTCGCTTGCGATTTTCATCTTCCACGGATATTGCTTCGGTGGCCCTGTCGCAGATTTGGCACGTCCGTGTAATCGGATGTTCGCGTATGTCCACCACACCGCATCCTCCGAGGTGCACCCTGTTTCACGTGAACACTCGCGTCGTCGCTCGCTACGTACCCGTGACGAATACGAGAAATCGTCTCGATGCCTTCCTCCATCTACGCGCTCGGTGCAGTACCCTGGAATCACGGGCTTCTTCTGTGCGATCCAACTGCCGCTGCTCTGTCTGTTGCAAGCACGTGTTGTACTATTCTATAACGGACTTATCGAAGACGATGTATTCCACGACGAAACTATTACTTGAAGCACAATCAAGGCTGGACAAGAAGGCAGGGAACCTCGATCTGTCTATGGTCGCTTCGCGCAAGGCGGTTTCGCATAGTCCACTGGAAGCGATCTCCACGATGACTAAAGACCGAGTCCGAGGCACTTTTCTATGCGAAGAGAAGAGACAGGAGCTCCTGGGGGCATACCCCGTGTAACATATCTCGCTGATGTCGCATGCCGTTCCGTTGATGGCCACCAAAATAGGAGGTTTTTTTTTCTCGACCGGAATTGCTTATCTTACGAGACATGTTGCGTGAGCTTCCGTCATGAGCTTGTGCACAAGCCTCCGATAGACGACGTTGGGTCTACCTTCATCTTCTGTTGGCTGGCGAGAATTGCTGCACCATCGAATCGCTTTGTAAGAGAAAATCGATAAGTTGGAGGATGTGTGATTTGAGCGTGCTTCATGTCAGTAAAGCAGAAGCATGCGGACGTGTGCATACGCATTGGATGAACCATTCGGCTCTTTTAAGGATCTTTTTTTTTGAGGGTGTCGCGAATCCGGTTCATCCCAGGCACGGTACGCGTTCCAGCGCCACTGTGTCGGGCGGAGCCACACTGAGGATGCGATCGAGCATACGAAAACGACGTATGCGTCCGCAATCCCTTACTGCTTCACTGCGCACGCCACTGCTGTAGACTAAAAATACGTATGGAGAAAAGTCGAAATGCAGCCCGAGAGCCAGCAGTTCCGTTTTCCATGATGATCCTCTGCTCCCGTTCGTGAAAGCGCAGTCTGCTTCGCCGCAGCCTGTGCCGCACGACACACCGATGGCGCTGTCGCGATCCTTTCATGAGGCTGTGCCGATGCCGCTCCAAAAAGCGCAACGCACTACCCATGCCTTCGTTCTACCGCGATTGCAGGGGCGTTGATAAGGCACTCTTGTGGCGACCGGCACTGGGTGCAATACAAACGCACGAGCGCTGCCACTCGGCGCCTTGTCTTCTGGTGCAGCAACCCGCCCGATCCTTGTTCGGCAGCGGCACAGCGCCGGTGGTGCAAACGAGGCGCTCATCGCATCCTATTCGGACTGGTGTGCGTGCTTCGATCCGTCATGAGTCAGGAAGCGTTGTTTCGTGACTTGCAGCTCATCCAGCGTCTCAATCATATGACGCCACTGTGGATTTTAGAAGACCCCAGCACCTTCACGTACGCGGGGTTTGTGCCTATCAAGACTGCGTCGCGGGAGAATCGCGCTTGCTTCTTGCGCGTACAGTGTCCAAAAGGACCCGCCGACCTGTGTGACGCCTCATATGCGCTTGAAAGTTGGGCAGAAAACCTCATTTCATATTATGGCCTCGATGGCGCCCTGCGAAAGCGGTTAGAGCGAGCGCACGACCTAGCAGAGTTCGTTGCTGAGGTCCAGGACCTGCTCGAGCGCTGCGCAGATGGGCGTGCAGCGGTTCCACGAACGCCGGTACCACCACCGGCACCTACAGTGGCAGGTAGCACGTTGTTGGCGACGCTACCGGACCCTTTTTTCTACCGGAGACTGTGTACGGATCTGAAGCATATCGGATGGTCTTGCCTGCGGCATCTGGCGATGGATTTTGAGTCTGTCACATTGCAGGCTATAGACACGGGCGGGCGCCTCCACGAGCTCCAGATCCTCGACCTCATGCGCGAGCAACCAACTTGCATAGCAGCGCTGCCATGGCGTCCAACGGCAATTTGCAGACCTGCATCCGAAGACGGACGCTTATTTATCTCGATCTATGAGACCTATCGTCGATTCCGCAGTATGCTCGATGAACTTGAGCCTTACTTCCGCGTACTGGATGACTTTGATGCGCACACCTGGGTTCTCGAGCCGGAGCATCCAACGTATGCGGTGTCGTCAAGGCGTCTGAACCTGGCGCCACAATGCTCACTAGTCGTGGAAATCGACCCAGCAGATCCATGCCGCCTCCCGAATGTTCGTTTCTTTGGTAGCGAACAGCGGATCGAGGCCATGCGGAATCGTTTCTTTGAGCGCCGAGCACTCTGGGACTCGTCCGCGCGGACTCCGCGAGAGAACCTACAAGTCGTGCTCATGATGGCCTTGCCGCCGCGTCCAGCGGATATGATGCAGAACGCAAAAGACAACGAGTGCGGTATTTGCTATACGTATGAGCTGGAGGGTGAGGGCATCCCCGATTGGGCGTGCGATGCGGCATCATGCGGGCGACCGTATCACCGCAGCTGCCTGCGCACCTGGCTTGCAAGTATTCCGGAGACACGGCAGCTGTTCCAAATGTATCATGGCTCTTGTCCGTACTGTGGCGAACCGATTCAGGTGAGCAAGATCTGAACGTATCGCTCAAGGACTGGGCGTAGACGTTAAAGCTGACGCATCGCCCTCGCCGATAGGCACCGATTTCTTCCACGAATCTGATCACAAGTTACGCTGATCATGCTGCATATGCGTTGCAAAGTGGATAAAGATGCGCATTCGAACTGTGGCTTTGAAACGCTCTCAGCGACAAGCACGGGAGCGTCGTCAAGATCCCGCCATTCCAGACGCATTGCTGAACGAGCACTGAACATGCTGCATCGCGCCATAAACGAATGCGATTCGTTCAGAGCACATGGCACGAATCACGAAGCGATTTTTCTCCGGATCAATCTAGCTGGGTAGCGAGATAAGGTGAGCACCTGATGAGACGCGACACACACGCTTGGAATAGGTGCGCTCGAAACTACACCGGTGCTGGGTGCCAACCGCGTCTGCAGGTCGCATCACAGTCGCTCGTCTGCCACGGACGTCCACGAAACCCCGACAAGTCTGGAACCTTCAAGCACGTCTATGATCCGGTTCGGGTCCAGGATCCGTTCAACAAACTGCTGCTTGTAGCGGGGCGCCTATGATCCAGCATTCGAACCCGGATCCGATGAGGGCGGGCGCTTTCCACGCAGCCCGAAGACGCGGTTCATCACGGCATGCTCTTGGTAGCCGAGTTCGTGCATCCGTCGGCGAGCTGCTCGATAAACTGACGATCGTGCTGTATCCACATATCGTGGTGGCTAGTGTGCTGCCAAGTAACGTGTTCAAGCGATCACGCAGACTGTTCAGCTGTGATCATCGTCGAACGACGCTATTCCACGACAGACGGGATGCCTACCGGACGCATGTCATCCGCTGTGATGAACGTGGACGCAAACCGCGCGCGTTTGACAGCGTGTCTCTGAAGTGAACGGTGCTGTCCGGTTATCACAAAAAGTTCGACGTCTCGATCATCGTATTCAGGTCTCTGCAGAGAAGTCCGGGATTTGTGGATCCGTTGCACCACGAGGAGCTCGCTCATCATTGCGAGCGCCACGCGCCCGCGATGCTTTGTCCAACGCAAGATCGCTGGCGAGGAAACACTGCCGAAGAATCACAGCGTACTCGCTGCACGAGGGCCGTTACGGTCAGGTGCTGAGGACCCAGAAGCGCCCATGCGGAACGCAATAGAACAAGGCAACTCCGCCAGGCTGCGCCTGGAAAGCGATGCGCTATCACCGACAATCGGGCGAAGTTTGCAGCTCGGTCCCCGAAACGTCTGAATGCGTCAACTGGCTAGACCAGCAGCTTGACCACGGAGCAAACGGAGCACCGCGGTTTGCTCGCGTTCGGATACCCCGTGACAAGCTCGTACATTCCAGACGCCAGAGCACGACAGCAGGCAACAGGGCGTGCGGCGCAAGCGATGCGCTCAGCTTCACCGCGCTGTTCTCGATCGCTCGACTTGTGATCGACAGCCGACTACTTCCACAGGGAATGCCCATCATGACAGTGCCGCTGGTACGCTTCGTACACATGCGCAGGTTTCTCGTTCACAACGAATACCATAAACCGCGCTCACAACGCACTGCGCTCTGTCTCGAGTCTGAGCAGAACGCGCACCGGACGATGATCCGACAGATCATAGCGCTCAATATCCGGCCACTGATCCGCTTCCAATTCAGGCGGCAATAACTGAGCACTTTGAAAGATCTTCTCCGAGGCCCAGTCCAAAAAAACATGATCGCAACAGATCTGCTTACCGTCGTGCGTCAGGTGCGTCACAGAGCGCTGAGGTAAGCGGCAGCGGACGTACATATTGGACTCCAGGTAGCGAAGAACGGGATCCTCAGCACCGAGGGTATTCCAGTCGCCACAGAGCACAACGACTCGATGGCAAGGAGGAATCTCCTCACGAGCCTGTGCCGTCATATGATGCACGGTTCGAACCTGGTGCTTCCGCAGAGCGTTGTCCCAGATATGATGTGGATACGTCAGATGTACATTCAGGACAAGAAGATGCATATGCGGGGCCCACGTGGGTCGAAGGTGCACTAGCAGGCCGATACGGTCACCGAGTGGGGTCAAAGTGAAGCATCGCCACTTTTCTACATGAAAGTCTGTGCGCCGAAAAAATACCGCCAGACCGTCTCGTTTGCTACCAGGACGCTTCGCTTTGATCCAGCGAAAGGTCTCCGCGGGAAACCGCGTTTGAAAGATCTCCTCATACGCAGGTTCGAACAGGTACTCTTGGAGACAAATGATGTCTCCTATGAGTTTTGGCTGCTCACGAATGCCATCCTCGCGCTGTTGGACTGTGCAAGTGCCGTCCGCGAGGAACGTGCACGTTCTTTCTGCTCTCTGCTGCCAGCGTTGCGGCTGCGACCACTCCGGGCTCCCTCCACTGCACCCGCTGTTCTGAGAACGCTCACAGAGCGCTGGCGGACGCACAGCGTAACACGGAGCCAGTAGATTGAAAGTAACAATACTGAACTGTAGAGGTTTTGGGTGACCTCTCAGTGTAAAGGCGGCGTCATGCGCGTGCTGCTGTTGGCTCGCCATTTCACGGGTTTGACGCGCCTTTCCAAAAAGCGTTTTTCAGGGCCACCACCTCAGCTGCTGCTGCTGCTGCTGCTGCTGCTGCAGAGATACTCGGTCAGCGCCAGCAGCGCCAGTATGTACTGTGGCTCGCACGTGCAGCAAAGGAAAAGTTTTGGCTTCACTGTAACCAGACAATACAACGACGCACATGGAATGGGAGATTCTAGCTGGGACCCTGTATGCCCCGGGCGCACGCTCGACTTGAGCATTTGTCTCCAAGCAATGCTCGTAAGCGGGCAGTTGAACTCTATCGGAAACAGTAGAAAGCAGCAGTTTATAAAGTTCTCTATGCAGCGTCGGCAACGCGTCGAGACTATTCATGACACGAGAACTCCGCTGGAATCAACAGAAACCAGCTATTTCAAAAGTCCTCCGTACACACCCAAGATGCTGGTAGGCATGCCCTCGTGCTTATCTTCCTCAGGAAAAGCGGTCCAGTGAATCGGACGGAGTCGCCGCCGCCGCCGCCGCCTGTACTCAGGCTAGACCATGAACGAAACCGAACAGCGATCGACCGCGGCATCATCCGCACACAGCGTCCACTACTGTATCACAAATAAAAATAGCAAAGGTCGACGACGAGCTTCGCGGTTCACTGTATACTGTCGCTTTTCGAAGCGTCGCTTACATAGGCTCGTCTGCTCATGCGGAGGAGCGTCATTGCATGCGTGCTCGTGCTTGCACACAAGGCTGTGCCTGAGGCGTCGCTCGGCATGGATAACAAGTTCCATCCTTCGTCTCGATTAGTGTCCAGTCGAGCTGCATACTCTTCGTGACAACCAGTCTCCAGGTCGTTGTAGACGCCACATCGAACGGAGTGTCTATGATGAGGTGCTCGAGCAATCGAAGCAGCAACATCCGGTAGAAACGTAAAGCCTGCAGTTTTCCCACAATATCGACGATAAACCTTCGCATTAGCGCTCTCCGACCGCACTCAGTGTCGCTCACGAAACTCGAGGATATCGTGCTGCTGAGAAACGAACGCTGTTCGCCTTGCTTGCCACCCTATCGCACTCAGAGAAAAACAGCACTGCACGAACACACAGTTGCAGCAGAGGAAAGGCTGGCGCCCTCGTCGAACTGTCCCTTTCGGAAACGCTCACTTGTGCGCCTGCTCTTGGCGCATGTTACGCTCAAACCGGAGAACAGCCCTTCGGGTTTCCTCCAGCCAGAACTTGACGTTCGGTACTCGGTACTGCTGAGCAACGTACATACCTGTACAGGTACCCATTAGGAATACAAAAGTTACCGTGGCAATTGACATTGCGCACAGTGGACGATTTGTACTGCAAAACGTGTGTCCAGGTGCGAAACGAAACACGAAACTGCGAACGAAAAAACGGACGGGAGTGTTCTGCGCCAGCGCCGCGCCGATCGTGAAGCCCGTCGTACACTCGCCGCGAATCGCAGGCTATGCTCCTGCCTGATGGGAATGAATCACGGAACTGCTCGATCTAATCATGTCTTGCGAATTTTTCCAAACTTGTATCGATATGCAGCCTCGACTTTCCAAGTGCAGCGATACTGGTTTACGGATTCATTTGTCGTTTTTAGGATGCTCGGTCGTGGTTTCGGTGTGGTGCATGCGACTATCTGGCGCTGGATCTCGCTAGGTGACTGGAATCAAGATCATTGGCGGCATTCGCGACTAAGGGCTCGTAACATAACCGACATGATCACAGCGTTCAGACGTGCAAGCCTCCAGGATTCTCCTTTTATTACGTGTTGTATACGCGAATCATAATTTTCATTCATGTTTCCGATCTTTCTGTTTCAAGGCAAGTTGGTTGTGCAGCAATGCGCTCCGCTGGATTGGCGATGAAGGGATCTCGACGTCGTCTCATTACGACTTGTAGAATATGTTATTTCAATCGCTCACTGGACTTGCAAACTCAAATAAGCGATCCCTGGTCGAAAGACAAACACCCTAATCTTCGCGCCCGTCGACGAGACGGTATGCGGCACCAGCACCCTGATACCTCGCACGGGACAGGCTGCCAGAGGCTCCCGAGTCGCCTGTTCGCAAGCGCAGAAAAGCGCCCTGGACGCTGGGTTCAGTCGTCGCAGCGACCGCTGCCGGTGTAGCGCTCGTCACCGCTTTGCATGGAGTGAGCGTGCATCGCTCAATATACTTCGACATGTCCTTCGAGCTGCGCTTTCCTTCGGGTAGTTGCTTCATCGTGGACAACATCGCGCTCCACGTACCGTCTACCGAATGGAACAGCGTACGCTTCCATGTAAAACAGGCGGCGTGCTCCCCGAGAGGATCGCCCAGCACAAGCCCGTGATCGCTGCGTGCGACACTGGGCTCGGAAATGGAGCACGGCATCCAAGGCAGCCTTCTTCATTCGTCAAGGGCATGTACTGAGCGACGAGGCAAGCGTGCGCACGCCACTGGATGCTTCTCCAGTGAGAACGTACGGCGTACGTGTGAGAGCACCTGATCACAGTATCGTGTTACCGCTGCGAAGGACGCCACGAGTCTCTATGAAGACAAAATGAAAATCGCGAGCGAAGCAACGTTTCCAATTCCAGTCTGTGCATGGAATGCGTTGTCAACAGCGCGCAGCGACGGCTTCGGGGCCTGAACGCTGCCATCACCATCGGTCGACTGCTGGCATCGAAGCAGGCGGGACACCAGAGACCAGCGTATATCAACATCTGATGCAAGAACTAGGAACAAGGATCCGTCGCAGAGGAGGCCCGCAAAGGCCGGTGTTGATGACGGGCGGAAGCGACGCTGACGTTCGATAGCACGTCCGAGTTGGAGGACCCGTTCCATTTTATTTTGCTATCGGTTGAGTATCTCCGAATCGGTTCCCTATGAAGCAACGACGTGCCCGGCATTGGCGGGATCTGGAGCACAAAATGCGCGCACGACTTCACTGCGTCATCGTATCCTACATATGGCGCGCTGCGGTGACGTCGAGGGTTCGCTGCAATGAACTCGCAGAAAACGATAGATGAAGAGGAACTGCGTATCCCCCGGGATGATCCAAGTGATTGGATCAGTTCAGGGTCTGTAGACAGGTCGACAGTGCTTTTTATCTGGAGTTCGGCGTCCGCGGAAACGCTGGCGGCTAGTCGCAGTGTTTATCGTGCGCTTCAGGCGCAGAGGCAACTGCAGCCGGAGCTACGACTGCACTGTTTCGATTTGCATGAACAAAGATCAAAGCTCTCTAAGGTTCTTGAGACATACAAGGTTGGTGCGGTGCCAACTGTGCTCGCGTTCCCGGCGCACGCGCATCAACCCAGCGACCGTGTCGAGGGTGTCTACCCGGCACGCGTTGGCGCGCTGGTAGAACAGCTGGTTCACAACTCGGCTGCGGCGGATACGAAGACGGTGCGGCAGCGGGTTGAGAAGATGATTAGCGAGCACCCGATACTGCTTTTTATGAAAGGAACGCCTGAGCGGCCTCGGTGTGGGTTTAGTCAACAGATCGTGCAGCTTCTTGTGGGGGATCTCAAACTGCCACGTGCCAGTCTTGCCACATTTGACGTACTAACTGACGAGCAGGTCCGTCAAGAGGTGAAAGCGTACAGTCAGTGGCCGACATTTCCCCAACTTTACGTACGAGGTGAGCTCATCGGCGGCCTTGATGTCTGCCGCGAAATGGCACAATCTGGCGAACTCGCGGCATTACTGGCATCCGCGACGCGCGATGAACACGGAACAACTGGTCCTTGAGGTTAGCGCTGCAGACAACGATTGTTTCAGCTATGGTTAGTATGGGCAGGGTTGCGCGTATGGTGACTCTGCGGACGAGTGCAGAGAAAGCGGACCTGAGTCCAAGATTCCCGGACTCTGTGCACGAACGAAGCCAAAACCTTCGCGAAGCGGCCTCACCGGTGGACACTCGTGAACCGCATATTTTCTGAATCTTTTGACGGGATTGACCACATGGAAGATGACCGGCATCGCGTGAATCGATGCGCAGGATTCCATAGTATTTTTCCAGATAGAATACTGGGGCACGCAGATTCATACAGCTGGCATCTCATGCAGCGTGCCTTAGGGTGATGTCGTGCAGTGCTACAAATTCCGAGTGCGTGTTGCGGAGATCTTCGTAAGCTGAAAGAGGCAACGCGATTTTGCTGGAACAGGGGTTCCATGGAAAATCGAGATATCGAGCACCTGCCCTGCCGATGATGGCACTGGCCCGCCTTGACGTGTTCTTGGAACACTGCGACGCCATTTGATCAGGATTGCGTAAAGAACACGCTGGAGCTCTGAACCGCACTGATCGCTGCTGAAATATCGCCCTGGATTCTGGGTCTGTGGTTTCGGCCAGAACGATCGTCGATGGAAAATTTTCCTCGTGATAATACCCCAGAAGCAGTGTTAAATGCAGAACCCTGATGCCTGGGCTAACTGTACAAGCGCGCCTTTCATTTTTGTTCCTTCGTCCCGCTCGTATTCAACGAATGGAGTCTATTCCGTGGACCGAAGAGAGATGGTGGAAAAATTTATGCTATCATAACGTACTTGCGAAGAATGGCATTCACTCTACAAGTCACTCATTCCGCGATCATCAGTGGGTTATTGAGCAAAGCTGCTCGTCGTCCTTGTTCTCGTCGTCGTGCTCTTATCACGGATTCTGTTCTACTCTGTGCCCATCGTCACCTGCTCGTCATTCTTTTTAACTCGATATGTTTTCTTAAAAATAGCATAACAGAATCCATGGGATGTGAAGTGTCCACACCGTTGATATGAACCGCGATGAACGTACATGAATGGACAAAGAAGTACGCACACTGTCATAGGAGACCGTCACGCAGTGAACAACTCAATATCCATCTAGTATTAGAACGCGAATGCGTATCCCAGGAGGCAGGCGGCATCGTTTCGTTCGAGGAGACCTCGTTCAGGAGAAAAGGTAGCGCCGCACAGTGGTACGCAAAGAGGGGCAAACCGCTGTTTGTAAAACAGGTACTCTCGAGCACTCCAACAACATTAGCCCTTGCGGATTTTCAATCGTAGAGTTACGACGAAATCGCCAAATGAGCAAGATCGTTCAGCACCACTCCATTAACTGAAGCACGCTTCATGGTGCCTGCTTCTCAAAGTCTTCTCGCTGCCCGTATGACACTGCCGCTTTCCAACACTCGAAAGCAGCCAGGGAGTGCGTGGCTCAGATCGACCTTGACAAGCACTTCGTGCCAGCGTATTCTGCCTGGTTCAATACAAACCAATGTATCTTCTCTGTTGTCATACGCCATTTTGATGTTCTAAGACGCATGGACGAATCGTTTGCAACCGTGGCGTCGCTCGTCATCAAGTCGTTGTGTACCTTTGCCAGCCGTGAACTACGGTGCTGCCCCTGTGCTCTTGCGGGGCAGCAATCGAAACGATTTGCCTCGGTCAGTGGATATATGCTGGTGACGGCGACGGTGACGAGCTTGTAGTTAAGGCGTAGTGGATATACAAAGACGAACGGAGAGCTTCGGTGATGCTGCCAAACTAGTACTTCTGAATTCCGCGAAGAAATCAGGTATAGAGCATGTCGATTACATGCGTGTCGCCCCGGCACGTAGAGGAAGCAGGTTACTATTGCACTAGTCTCCGCGAGCAACAAGGAAGCGTTCTCACGACCTCGCGCAGAGCGCTGGCAGAGCTTGATGAAGATTTCTCGCTTAGAGGGAGGAAGTGGGAAGGGTTTTTAAAGAATGATAGAGGGCAACAGAGTATCGAGCTGCAAAGCCTTTGTCAAAAATTGGCATGTGTCGCGCGACGAGACTCATGTTCAGGTGTTCAGGATAGATGAAGAGCAAGACTTTATGATCAGTGTGGATCCCGGATTCAACAACTTAACCGCTGTAGCTGTCCCTCTACATCCAGAGGACGGAGCTGAAAATCTGAACGGCGTGAAGTTGTACCAGACCAACTTTTCCAGGCCTGGGTACCAACAAGAGTCGGGTATGGCAGACTCAAGGCGGCATACCAACAAATTGAATGATTGTTTCAGGACTGGTCTCGACGCTGTGTGCACCGTGCCGTGCAGCGTGGGCTGCTTTGCAAGCTTCATTTAGAGAGTACCTCAGCGTAAAAGTGGCTCGTGCGGACGATCTTTGGCTGGTGTATGCGACTTCGTGCTATGACCGCCAATGGATTGGGGTTTACTGAGGCAGGGAACGTGCGTCCGCCAACGTCTTCAATGAGTTGGACAAAGAAATGACCGATACGTATTATCGTTTGGCGTCAGCCTATCACGCAAGACGTGCTGAGGCGCGAAAGGAGTGCATCTCTGATCCTTTGATGAGCGCGTTCAACGAGTGCACGAATCGATGCTGCACGACTCGCGTCGATGAGTTCAGGACTGCATTCATGCATCAGGGGCGCGGCCGCACATTGGAGTAGGCAGAGAAGGGGCGCGTGAAGAAGAGACGGACGCACGAGGTGGTATGCGGTAAGCTGATCGAACGTCAGGTGACGAGGGAATCAAAATTGAGAGGCTTCCCATGTCGTACTTCCACCGGCAAGCATGCGCGCAGGCACTCTCTGCACCAAAGCTTGAAAGCCTCGATCAACCTGCGAAATTGTTCCGTGCTTCCGGAGCGCCCAGCGCCTTTGTGTCGAGCAGATAATCGAGGGAATCGTTTATTGGTGAGGTCGGGGATTTTGCTGACACACACGGAATACTTTCGATAAAAACAGTCAATGGCTACGAGACGTGTCATTGGATTCCCGCCTGTGGCAAAGCACAAATGCAGCACGGTACGGTACGGTCAGCGGTCCATCAGGCTTGGAGTGCCGTCTAAATGCATGAGTATGGACCGGAAACGCTTTTCCTGGGCTATCGGAGAACGTGAACGGTGTTCCATTATTCGATATTACAGAGTAAAGCACCATGCCAATCCACAGGCTATCTAATGAGTGAATTCATTATGCGACGCTGGTCAACTGGAAAGCAGCCCGCAAAGTCCGCCTCTGGTGCGAGGAGCCGTCAATTCAGACACAGAGCACTCGATTCAAAAATCTGGCAAAACTTTTTTCGGAACGATCCATCCACGAAAGATTGCTCGGAGCATGCAGCTTGTTGGCAATCGTCCTTCGCAGGAATCGGGGAAGCAGCGGCTGCATCCGGCAAATGCATTGCTACTGATTCGTTCCGAATCGCGCTTGACCTCTATCGATTCGCTTGGTACGTATGCCGCATTTGCTTCGTCTCCGGCGCTTGGAGATCTTGTGCGGAGGGAGAGCGTTTCAATCCTCTGGCAAAAGCACTTCGGATATCAAGGCCGGGTTTTTTTCCGGGCTCATCGCGTCGAGGCTCTATCAATGACGGACCTTCGTTCTTGACGGAAGACACTGTATTCGATACAGGGTGCCAAACGATTTGCTCAGTCGGCTGCAGACAACGATGCACCGCCACACGAGCAGGCACCTGCTCAACGTCGAGCCATGCCTGGAGCTGATCCTCGGTTTCCAAAAGTGCCGGCATGCGGTTATGCATCCACTGAATTTTGTCGCTGGCTGCGACAGTAAAAATCGCAAATCGATTCATCTCTGTCTCCTCAACGAACAAGGCGGCCATAAACAACGGTCGGTCGATCATGTCGTGCGCGTTCCGAAGCGCCAAGTGGTCCTTGCTCTCGCTCTTTGTAACACCGTGATAGATAAAATAGGGTATTCGGGATGCTTTCGTCATTGTTTTGATTTTACCCACGTCCTGTTGCTCACCAGGGGCATCTGCAGCGCTCCACTCGTAAAACCCGTTCGCAATAACCACAGCGCGCTGACCTGCATCTAACGCTGACCGGAAGCTCGCCTTTTCAAGAGCAGTCTCCGCCCGCACGTTGATGACGATTGGAGGGCTCTCACCCTTACCAAAAGTTCGCCCACGAATCGGAAACGCCCAGCGCATTGGTTGCAGAACACGCTCGCCTGAAACAGTGCGCAGCAGTGGTACCGTTTGCTGAGGAGCTACATTGTAGCGCGGCTGGTAGTGGTAGCGCTTTTCCTGGTCCTTCGCGTCAGCCCAGCGAGTTGTTCCAGCAACTCGTTCAAGCTGTTCTCGAGAGTAGTACAGCGCGAAGCGTCCGCACATGCACGCGAGCAGCGCTTTTTAAAAGCACTGCGAAGCAAGGCGCCTCCAGCACACGCCTAGGCACGAACGGAGACAGCGTCGCGGAGATACGCGCATCGCACGGCTGTGCGTGCGTGCGTGCGTGCGTGCGTGCATGCGTGCGTGCACGCCAGAACCCTGCCAGATCTCCAAATGGCGCAAGGCGCACGCTGCGCAGCCACCGCCGCCATAGCACTCAACGGATCGTATGGAATCGGGCAATACGCGGCGATACTGCTTTCGCCATACACATCGCGCATTCACTCGCAAAGATCTTTGCAGTAACTGGCAATCCCTTGCAGCCATGAGGACGATTCACGAGCGTAAGGATGGAACGTTTATGACACCTGCTTTCATCAGCAGCTCTCATGTATTCCTGTCGGATCCTTGCTTTTGGTCGAGTGGAAGGGTTTCAGGGAGACGGCACCGCACCACAGTCTACTCGAAGCCCCAAAGTGGCACGGTCCGCCTGCCAACCCGCCTCGTGCTCGAAGACGCGCCGAGTCGGGAGAAGACTACCCAGTTTGATCGCGCTGAGTTTGATCGCTATGTTCAAAATACGTATGCGCGGTATCCGCTGACCCTGGTGAGTGGCCGCGGCTCAAAAGTCGTCGACGACAACGGGCGAACGTACATCGACTGTGTGGCGGGAATCGCGACTTGCTCCCTAGGCCACGCAGATCCGAGGCTTGTTTCTGCAGTGTCGGACCAAATTCGTCGCCTACATCATGTGTCGAACTTGTATTATACAGTAGAGCAGGCAAGTTTAGCCAAGTGGCTTGTTGAGCACTCCTGCGGCGACCGCGTGTTCTTCTGTAACTCGGGCGCTGAGGCCAACGAGGCAGCGCTCAAGCTGGTACGGAAGTACGCGCACACCCAACTCGGTTTGGATGTGCCGGTGGTGGTCACGGCGATGAACAGCTTCCACGGTCGAACGCTGGCGACCATCACTGCAACAGGTCAGCCGAAGTACCAGCGCGGCTTCGAACCGTTGATGCCGGGATTTCGATACGTTCCCTACAACGACGTAGCTGCACTGGAACGCGTTGCCAATGAGCTAGAGCAGAAGCGGAACTCTTGGTGGCGACGGATCCAAGGTGCACCTCGAACTGGCTTGGCAGCGATTATGCTGGAGGCGTTGCAAGGCGAAGGGGGCGTCATGCCAGGAGACCAAGCCTTTTTCGCTGCTGCTCAGCGCATTTGTGAACGAACTGGTGCATTGCTGGTGCTCGATGAGGTACAGGTTGGCATGGGGCGGACAGGTAAGCTCTTTGGCTTCGAGAATCTCTCCATACAGCCGGACATCTTCACGCTCGCCAAGGGACTTGGCGGCGGAATACCTATCGGGGCCATGATCTGCAATGCCCGCTTGCGCGATGTCCTGCAACCTGGCGAGCACGCCTCGACCTTTGGCGGGAATCCGCTGGCCTGTCGTGCGGGTCTCGTGGTCACTAGGGCGCTGGTCGAGGACAATGTGCTGGAGAATGTACGCGCTCGCGGCGCTCAGCTTCGTAACGCGCTCGAGTCCCTTGCCCGTACGTACCCTTCGGTGGTGCGCGAGACTCGTGGCTGGGGCCTCATTCAAGGACTAGAGTTTCACGAGCCGTGCTCACCACAATTTGTCCAAGCTGCGATGCGTGAGGGCGTCCTGCTAGTGCCAGCAGGCCCGCGTGTTGTTCGCTTCGTACCACCCCTGACGATAACGGAAAGCGAGCTCGAAGAAGCCATTCAGGCGACGCGGCGAGCTTTTCGAAATCTATTCGGATCCGAGTCCTGAACTCCGGAACGGTTCGATTCAGTACACGGGATATACCATTGTTCGCCGTCAGAGCTGCAGCGCGCTTCGTGGTGTACCAACGCCGACACCGGTGCGTCCCATGCGCGCGCGCAACGCAGCGCGCAGACTGCTATGCAAACGAGCAAACTCCCGATTCTGGGCCCGCAGCGTTTCGATCTCCCGGCAGAGCTGAGGGAGGATCCAGCGTTCGATGAACAGACACTCTGTACGATATCTCTGAGCGACCGCGCGCCAGTAGAACAGCTCTGTAGAATTTGTTTGGCATCTCGAACAAGACAGCTCCATGGCGGATCCGTGTAAACCACCAGTTGCACTTTGGTCAAACGCCGTCGTCGAAACGCGTGTTGCTGCAACTGCGGCCTGCCATCTGTGATGACACGGATCTGGATCCGTGAAGCATGCGTGCATGCGTGCACGCACGTATACGTACATAAATGTATAGATTCTGACGTGCGTGGCAGTCATCCATTCACAGATGCACCTGCACGCATACGTGCATACACGTACTCACTCATGCGTTCAAGCATGCCCGCCGCGCAACATTCCCCCAGTGCCTGTGCTCAAAACGAACCCATGTTGGCAAAGACTACATTCTTCGTCATTCGCTCTGTTTCGCCGGGGATCCTCGCACGTCACCTTTGCAAGAAACCGTCGATGTTTGACAGTGCCCACGAGACCATGTCTCTGGATGCTGCACCAGTAACCGCAGTGATGTTAACGTTGGCCAGTCGCCCGACAAACCGCAGATGCGCTTCTCGGTTCGTCCGTACCGTACATTTCCGTTTCATGCGTGCAGCCTATCCCTTGCGTTATTGCCGGAGACGATCCTTTTTATCAGGAGAGCCGTTCGCATCCATTCACAAGCGCATGCCCAACGCAATCTGCGTTCGCGTTCTGTTCATGATGAACACGCGCTTCGGGCTGGGACCGCGCGGCGCCTGGGGGTTGCGCTTAACGTTCACGTTCTGCTAATCGCCGCTAATCGCAGGATTCGGACGGATGCGGGCACCACCATGGCAATGGAACATCGCTCGCTCGTCGTATACGGTAGCAAAACATCACCACTGAATTGCTTGCTTTGGAGCGAAAGAATTTGTTTTGACGTCCGAATTCGCCAGAAGGTGCCATTTAGAACATGTAAGCGACTATGTCACTGTAAACACCACGATACCACAAACCCTGTGAGATCCGAGCAAGTTCGCTGCCTCCTATACGTGTCTTTGGGTGCGCTCATGGCTCATTGTCGGCCTCCGCGTGCAGGGCGGTCACAGAGCAAGATTCGAAGCAGCACCAGTGGCATTCGACTGAGCGTAACAAACCACGATATGCTTCCGTCCGTCCGGGAATGGTGAGGCTCTGGCCCCACTTCGCAATGCAAGGTGCAGGAAACCAACGGAGGAACGGAGCTCGCGCGCCAGCAAGAATTAGTTCTCCACATGAGCCTCCAGGCGTTCGCTGTGTTTTTTGTCGAGTCCATGGGACTTCGGCCACCGGTTGAAAGTATCGGGTGAAGGCAACGCTTAACGTGCAACATGATCGGAGACATCGTACATAATTTGGAGGTTTGCATCGTTTTCAAGCGGGTGCCTTTGAAGCGAGCGCTATCAACAGCCAGTAACGTGGCCAGCGGCAGCTCAGATAATCTCCCGGGTGCCTGGTGCTGTTCGGGGAACCCACAGCACCGGGTTTCATCAGCACATTGTGGCCGTCGTCGAGAGACCAAGCAGCGGCACCAGTCCAGACACGGCCGCAAGTAGTCGAGTCCGCGCTGCGCACACGCAACCGCACTCGTTCGGGCATTGACGGGCGACTCGGGATGCGTATGGCAACCGGCGAGCTCCTCCTCGGGCTGCGTACTTGCTTGCACTGTCAAAGAGTTCCCTCAGAGCGCCATGACATTTTGAAGACTGTGTGTATGTGTGTGTGTGTGCTGAATGAGAGGCACGCATCGGTGGCCTCTCGGCGCACAAAGCAACCAAACGATGCATCCATGTTCTCGCCGCGAAGAGACGCGTCACCCAATGCAGCGCTATGATTGGGCATGTTTCAAAAACAACGCACTGACTGCTTCACCTCTGCTCTCTCGATAACTCCATGAGACGCTGAGTCGTTTGTGGAAAGGTTGGGCGCTCATCGTCAACTGCGATCCGAGTCGCCTCACCAGGCGATGCGCAGAAGAATGTCTGCCAAGGTTCTGGAAAGACTCGGAAAAGCAAACCATTTGGTAAGGGCTTCAAGTAGTATATGGGCTCAAATTGCTCAAGATAACGCTTGCGCAGGGCAGTTAGCCGTGGATAAAACAGAGGTGGATAGTAGTTGCTTCGGAGGCGGTCCATGTTTCCATTTAGGACGACGATGCTTGCGTCGGGATACAACAACGCTGGTCGCTCCAGTTGTAGCCATTCGTCTATGTTAAACCCGGGCTGGACGACGAACACAAGTGCTGGCGCCTCGACCTGTTGCAGGAACGCCGGCCTCTCGTACAGCGGCAGTGCTGAGAGCGTGAACGTATGCTGACTGCTTCCATAGATTTTTTCCGCTATTTTGGCCTCGGCCACGTCCGGAAACACCAAGTGCAGGCGCTTGCGAAATGAAGCTGCGAAAGGTTTGATGATTTCCCGCGCGTGCGAAGTATTGGCGTCTAGGATCCTCGACAAGGCAGCTGTGGTGTCCCGAACTGCTGGAAAAGAAACTTCATAAAGCGCCGGCGAGCGCGTTTTGGTTTCAACAGCCTTCGACAGCGCATTCTGAACCTGCCTATGCAATGATGCAGTGTCCTTCGGTAAACTTGTGTATTGACAAACCAGAAACATCAAGCGGCGGGAAACGCGTCCGCCATGAAGCGCTCGAGGTTTGCGCGCTGCAGGCGCAGATCCAGCGCGTCGGGGCCAGGTGCGCTGCGGGCCACGACACGTAGGTGTCCTTAAAATCTAATTTAATACAATTGTATCCAATATCCCTTTCCACTGCGAATCGCCATGCGCCGCACCGTACACAACGGATGCAGGCCAATGACTGCGTATCGGTTACGCAGGGTATCTCGAGCAGCGCGTGCTTCAACGCAAAGTGTGTTTCCCAGTACTTGGTGCCGTCTGAGGCACTCAAGCGTATAGTAGGTGCCCGCGAGACGCTGTATGCACTGTGTTTCGTGGTGAAGGGCTGGTTAACGGCCTTGATAGACGTTCTCACTGTCTGCTGGTTTCGCACGAGCGCATCGAGTCGGCAGGTGGCCAGGAGCGCGGCAGCCGGAGCTTCACTCGCGAAGATGCAGCGCGGTTACCTGTTCTGGAGATAGGGGGACGTCCAGGAACAACAGAATGTCGCGTATGGACCGGGCAGCGCCGCAGCTCGTCGGAGCACCTACGGAACAGTCACAAGGGGGCGACGGAGATTGGAAGAAGAATCTATCCGGCAAACTGCAAGAGGCGGGTCCTTGCTATGCTCGACTTTTGGGCAGCTCTGAGCGATGCCTGTGGCACTATGAACTGCTGGGAACACCGGGCGCAGCTGCAACGGTCGTACTCCTCCCAGACCACCTGAACGGGGCAGCGGGGCTCCGTGCACTCGCCTCGGTCGTTGCTCGCTGCGGATATAGAGTTTTGCTTTTAGACTGGCCTGAGCATGTGCATACGGTGGAGGCTTTTATTAAGAGTCTCGAGAAGCTGCTGGAAGTCCTGGCTGCGGCGGATGCGGTGTGTAGAAGCGCGCACTTTCTTGGTGTCGGCCTGGGGGCTCTTCTTGCGCTATCTTTCGCTCAGCATTGCCCAGACCTTGTTGCGTCTCTCATGCTTGCTGGGGTACTTTGGCGACGCCAGACTCTATCGAGACTGCTTTCGCCGTGGTCCTTGGCTGGTCGAGTTTGCGCAGCCAACAGCTTGCTACCTCGCTGCATTTTCGAGGAGCCTCTCCTCGAGTCTGGGCTGCTAACCTTTGCCAGTACAACGGAGCGTCTCCAAATGCAGCTGCTCATAAGGGAACGCATACGGCAGTCGACCAGAGGAAGCCTCTGTACGCGCTTGTGCCTGATGCGCTCAGGCAAGGACCCAGGGACGATTCGCTTGCCCGAGTCACGAATATCGCTGATCACGTGTCTGCCGCGCAGTTGGGATGCGGTTTATTTTGCCTCTTCATCAGGTCTGGGTCGGTCACAGAACCTGCGTTGGCCCTTCACCGATACGAAACTCCAGCACAGGGTACTGCAGTCGCCGTGGGTGCAAAGCTACGAGGAGACAACCCCAGTCGACGGAACCCACGCTGGTGTCCTCCTGAGACGTGCTTTTTGTGCTTACTGGAGATCCTGGCGACTCGGCAGCGGCGACCGAGATTCTGCAGCGCATCCAGGACATGGACCTGACACAGCAGCGTTCTTGCTCCTGTTTCCCCGAGCCCGCCGTGCGTATCTGAAAGGCGCTTTTACGAACTATCCTTTCCTGTGGTCCGCAGATGCCTTTATTCTGCATGTGCTTGTGCATCTACGTCGCCAACTGGATCCGCCGCAGCAGTTGCTTCTGCTGCAGCGGTACCGTTCTCTCCCTTTGGGGCATCTTAATACGATACCAGAAAAAACTGATGCAGCTCCCATGAGACCACTGATGCACCAACAGACGAGCGTTTCAAACGCGAACGCGGAACCTAACCACGACACGAGATCATCGGACTGGAACCACGAAGACTTTATCAGGATCGTCAGCCCCGCGTCAGCCACAACCTCCTGGGCGACCGTTTACGCTTCAGCTGGCTCGACGACGCTCACGGATGTCACCCAAGATATTTGGTCTGAGGATGCCAACGAGACAGAGGTTTCATCGAGCTGTGAGTCCACCTGCTCCACTACCAGTCGCGATGTACGCATCATGCGAGACGCTCTAGCGTAGATGTCTGGAAAGGACTCTGCTTTCACGTGCTTCTGTTTAGATGGCGACAACGATCCAAGCGGTCCCGCATAGCAAAATCCAGCTAAAGACGCTTCGCCCCTGTTTCATCGTCTAGATGGTGCATCTTGTGCTCGAATCCGAGCTGCTAGAGGTTTCGTCTTGAAGAAACGGAATCTGCTTCGGGGTTTAGCGCAGGATCCGAGAGCGCCCTTTGAAAGGGTGCGCGGTGCCCGTGATGGGCCTCATCGCTCATCTGTTTTCGGCAGACGATGCCGCGAAAGCAGCTTGAACCGGGAAGGTTCCCCGGGTAAGCACGCCATCCTCCAGAGCTCTTACGAAATACTCGAACAATTCCCGATACCTTTTCTCAAAGACATGTGATTTCGCTTGAATTGGTTATACCTGGAATGCCCTCAGTGTTTAAAGCGTACGCGTGTCGAGTCCTGTCGCAAGTACCAGCCCGGCCCCTGATATCGCAATCTGTTCCAGATGAATTGGGTCTGCATCCTGATGATGCACAGTCTTTCTGTGCTGGAGTGTATCCCTGGCGTCATGCCTGGATCATAAGCGCATTCTAGTCCTGCAGAACAGTTCCTTGGGCGGCAGTTTCTCTGGCACTGAGGCATTTCAGGTAGCCTGCGAGATGCCCCAACTGCTATTCCTTTTGCTGGAATCGAAACGCCGTGGAACAGTCTTTTTCGATTCATTCTGCAGGGAAGCTTGCTCGTAGTCGCTTCAGGGTGCACCAATACTGACGTCATGCGTAACCTGGCAGCGAATCACCCGAAAACATTTGAGTCACCAAAGCGTCTTTCTGTGTTCGAGCTCCAGTACGAACGGTGCGCTCTGGTAGCTCCAAACGTGACACGAGTCCCTGGTGCTTCGCAGCGCTTCCGATAACTCGTTGACCGCAATAAACTATGTAACAGCGAGGAACGCGCCTCGCTTCGGAGGTATTCACAGAAGCAGCTCGAGGAGCCCCGGGTCCGGGTCCGGCTTTGCGATATCACGGCAACTGCATCGTGATCCTTGCCTCTACTCGAACACAACCCTTTTCCCAGGTACGATTCAATGTAACTATCAAGACCTCGGTTGCGACCCGGACTTGAGTATGAAAGTGCCTGCGGGTGCAAGTATATGCGCCTGGTTGACGTTGTTCCCAGCGCACCGTACTGCCTCCTCGACAAAAGCGTGCTTCAAGGGTCTCGAGCCAAGTGCCGGTGGCGTCTCAGACTGGAGATAGCCATCGCGCTGTTAGGGATCCCGACTCAGACGCACCCAACCCAAAGCCTACAGACACCGAACTAGTGGCGCCCGAACACAACAACGAGGGTCTCTGGTACCTCGGGTCGACGCGCTTGCACCGCCCAAGAGAGGGCCGCAAGCCTGGCAACTGCGTTTCTTCCCGTCTGTGCGCGATCAGGTTTCGAGCTGTGCATGAGTACACTGCTGATACCAGCGTTTGCAATAGCAGTCGCAGGACTTGCTGCGCTTCGTTGGAATACAGCGAAACAGGTGCCGCATCACGTCGGAAGGCGCCCGAACGGAGCGCTCCGTCTACCTTTGGGGGAAACGAACAACGGCGAAGCGAACGACAGGTCTGGTTCCCCGGTATTATCTCGCCAGGACGCTCTTCAACAAGCGAAAGCCGAAGCAAGCGCCTATGCAGCTCAAGAACCGGTTCAAGCGTTTGCACGAAAGGTTCGCAGTTTGCGACCGGAGGACCTTCTCGACCGCTTTGGCCCCAGTGCATCGCTGCACTTTGGCACAGCGGGTTTACGTGAACCCATGGGCCCTGGATACAACCTTTTGAATACAGTGGTTGTTGTTCGAGCGACTCGTGCGGTACTGGGGCACCTTGCCGACACCCTGGGCTGGGAAGCGCTGCGAACGCGTGGCATCCTTATCGGCTATGATGCGAGGCAGCACTCGGAAACCTTTGCGCAAGCTGCTGCCGTGGTTTGTGCATCGCACCAGGTTGCCTTTGCTCTACTCGATCGTGTCGTGCCGACACCACTGGTTGCCTTCGGGGTGGTTCAACAACAACGCTGTGCTGGAATCATGATCACGGCGAGTCACAATCCGAAGGAATACAACGGTTACAAACTCTATATGGAAAATGGCTTGCAGATCAGTGCAGCCGTTGCCAAACAGATTGAGGCTCGGATGCGGTCCGAGGCGTCCTCGCCCCGAGAACGACAGGCCGAGCTTCTTTTCGCGACCAAGGAGCTGGCCTCGTTACCTCGTCAGTCCGTGGAGACACTCTGGCAGGCCTACGAACAGCGCATTCGCCATGAACTTTATGCGCCGATGAGGTTCGATAGCGCTCGTCTTCAGATCGTCCATACTGCATTGCATGGTGTGGCCGACGATTACCTCAGGCGACTTTTTGCGGCCTTTGCATTACCGACCTATACGCCGACGGCGGCACAACAGAGCCCCGACGGTGATTTTCCAACGGTCCCGGTTCCGAACCCGGAAGAGGGTGCTGCAGTTCTGCGTCTGGCTATGCAGACTGCAGAGCAACTTTTGCGATCGAACAAGACGAATGCTGTGGTGGTTTTAGCGAATGACCCAGATGCAGATCGGTTGGCAGTGGCAGAACTAGCACCGCAAACAAATCCTCGGTGGCACATTTTCCACGGTGATGAAGTTGGTATCCTATTTGCCTGGTGGATGCTGCAGCAGGTCGAGAAGCTTGGTAAGCAACGTGCTTCCACGGAAATGGTCTTCATCAACAGCGTTGTTTCCTCTCAGATGCTCGGAGCATTGGCCGAACACCAGCACAAGCTGCGCTGCCGCTGGATACAGCATTATCCCGGTTTCAAATGGCTTATGGAAGTGGCGGTAGCGCAAACGCGACCGCAACAGCAAGTGCTCCTTGTCTACGAGGAGGCGCTCGGCTATGCGCTCGGCGGCCTGCGTTCGGGTACGTTGCCGGTAAATGACAAGGACGGCATCGCCGCAGCGATCGTCGCAGCCCAGCTGGCTTACTTTTGCCACCAAAACAGGACTTACGGCTCGCTGCAGGGACTTCTCGAGAGCCTCTACCGCCAGTACGGTCTCTACCTCCAGCACTCTGGATATTTACGCTGTCGAGACTTTCGCACATTGACGCCTTTGTTTGAGCGCATTCGTCAACGCCTCGCGTCGGGCGAGCTGGTGCTCTTCACCGCCGACGATGGATGCGGAGGCGGCAAACCGTTACCGCCGCGACGGTACCAGATCCAAAGCGTCTATGACTGGACTCGCGGCTACTATTGCGCGTATGGCTGCGAGCCGGTGCCGCTGTCGCTACCGCCTCAACCCAAAACGCACTTTATGACGTTCTGCATCAGAGAGAGTGATGAACATAGGCTGAGCCTTCAGAGACAGCGGCGACAGCAGCCGAGGCAAACGCCTTCCGGAGACCGCTCGAGAACGCCATCGTCTCCGTCGACACCGATGAAGCCTGCGAGTCCTTCGCTCCCCGCAGACGCGGACCTACGAATAACTCTGCGGAACAGCGGCACAGAACGGAAACTTAAGTTCTACTCAGAGCTCCATGTAACTAGATACAGTCGCTTAGAAGACCGCGATGAACTGCGAAAGGCTCTTGATCGCGCAGTTCGCGCGTTCATCGAGGCGTTCCTGCAGCCAGGCCTACACGGCCTGGAGTATGGAACAGATCGTTAAAGCAGGAAAGTGCTCGAAACGTTCATAATTCATCTGGATATGTTTTTAGTCGCTTTTGTAGGTTTCCGCTGGGATCCGAGAAACGCACACGCATACCCTACACTTGTGTCGGATTGAAATGGAGCACGGAACTGCTCGATCTAATCATGTCTTGCGAATTTTTCCAAACTTGTATCGATATGCAGCCTCGACTTTCCAAGTGCAGCGATACTGGTTTACGGATTCATTTGTCGTTTTTAGGATGCTCGGTCGTGGTTTCGGTGTGGTGCATGCGACTATCTGGCGCTGGATCTCGCTAGGTGACTGGAATCAAGATCATTGGCGGCATTCGCGACTAAGGGCTCGTAACATAACCGACATGATCACAGCGTTCAGACGTGCAAGCCTCCAGGATTCTCCTTTTATTACGTGTTGTATACGCGAATCATAATTTTCATTCATGTTTCCGATCTTTCTGTTTCAAGGCAAGTTGGTTGTGCAGCAATGCGCTCCGCTGGATTGGCGATGAAGGGATCTCGACGTCGTCTCATTACGACTTGTAGAATATGTTATTTCAATCGCTCACTGGACTTGCAAACTCAAATAAGCGATCCCTGGTCGAAAGACAAACACCCTAATCTTCGCGCCCGTCGACGAGACGGTATGCGGCACCAGCACCCTGATACCTCGCACGGGACAGGCTGCCAGAGGCTCCCGAGTCGCCTGTTCGCAAGCGCAGAAAAGCGCCCTGGACGCTGGGTTCAGTCGTCGCAGCGACCGCTGCCGGTGTAGCGCTCGTCACCGCTTTGCATGGAGTGAGCGTGCATCGCTCAATATACTTCGACATGTCCTTCGAGCTGCGCTTTCCTTCGGGTAGTTGCTTCATCGTGGACAACATCGCGCTCCACGTACCGTCTACCGAATGGAACAGCGTACGCTTCCATGTAAAACAGGCGGCGTGCTCCCCGAGAGGATCGCCCAGCACAAGCCCGTGATCGCTGCGTGCGACACTGGGCTCGGAAATGGAGCACGGCATCCAAGGCAGCCTTCTTCATTCGTCAAGGGCATGTACTGAGCGACGAGGCAAGCGTGCGCACGCCACTGGATGCTTCTCCAGTGAGAACGTACGGCGTACGTGTGAGAGCACCTGATCACAGTATCGTGTTACCGCTGCGAAGGACGCCACGAGTCTCTATGAAGACAAAATGAAAATCGCGAGCGAAGCAACGTTTCCAATTCCAGTCTGTGCATGGAATGCGTTGTCAACAGCGCGCAGCGACGGCTTCGGGGCCTGAACGCTGCCATCACCATCGGTCGACTGCTGGCATCGAAGCAGGCGGGACACCAGAGACCAGCGTATATCAACATCTGATGCAAGAACTAGGAACAAGGATCCGTCGCAGAGGAGGCCCGCAAAGGCCGGTGTTGATGACGGGCGGAAGCGACGCTGACGTTCGATAGCACGTCCGAGTTGGAGGACCCGTTCCATTTTATTTTGCAAGGGGTACAGCGCCGTCTGCTGAATACCATTGAAGACTTGAGCGAGCGTCACGCGATACTGTCGTGTGCAGTGGAAGACACTGAAAGCGCGCGGCATTGAACGAGCACCACTTGCCTCCCACGGAACGCGTACGATTATTGCCGGCGATCGATGCTCCCTTCCATGCGTCTCGCTGGAGAAGCCAGAAGCGCGCAGAATCTACAGACCGTGGCAGTGCTGCATGCGGAGTACCCGTGGATAGCCACCCGCGTCACACGGTATCTTTGTACGACGGGAGCAGCGCGTTTTCTGGAGAACAGATCCGGTGCAATGGTCTGGATGGTAAGCGATCCCGCAAGGCCGAATCGTTACCGTATTGCAGACTCGGCCACAGGTATACGACGCTGCAAAGAACAACATTTTTTCCGAGTTATCTGAATGCACATTGCACCAAGTTCGTACTCAAACAACGAGTCCTCTACACAAGATACTCGAAAGCAGCTCGCACATTAAACGTGAATGCTGAACCTCCGCGACTCGACATACTTGCAGTGCCTCCGAAACTACGGATACACTCTCTGCATCATGTACGAACTACCTCGGGAACGTTACGCACAGCAAACGTGTGCGCTGATTGACCAGCATTCGACATGCTTGCCGTGCTTCCAACACAAACTGTCGCGACACACGACGCTGCCCGGATATCATAACCATGGTTCACCTGTGGCAATGCGCACGACTGAGGATCGAAGCGGTGCCACCCTTTCAATGAACTGCATTCCTAGACCGCGAAAACTGCTTGCTAAAGTGGATCCGAGTCCTCGTGTTCGGGTCGGAAAGGCAAAAACGCGACGCAACGCAGAAAGCGTCACTAACATCGCCGTGTTCAGAGGCAACCTCTCTCGAGTATAGACAGCCAAGACGCTTGGATCGCCGATATCCCGTCCCGTTTGCCATGCTTGTTTCAAAACACGAGCAAGCGTCTGCGCATCCGCAAGCCCCAGGTTTACGCCCTGTCCAGCGAGCGGATGAACGACATGGGCGGCGTCACCCACTAAGACGACTCGATTGGCGTCGTATCCAGTAGCGCTCCCAAAGTGGAGTGGAAACGACCAACGATCTCTGCCATCCGTTCGACTCGGGATCAGTCGTTGAAAACTGGGCACTACGGGGAAGCTTCGCCTGTCGATCGGGTACGAGTTCTGGCTCAAAAAGCGACGATACGGAGCGTGCTGGCCTCCATCGACATTCACTCGATGTAGCGCTGCATGCGTTGCATCGAGAAACTGCGAGGCGGAGGCCCCAGTCTCCAGCCAATCCGCTTCGGATTCATTCGTGGACCAGACGATATTGCTGTACATGCCATGCTGTCCCATGGGGAGAATTGCCAGCGGGCCTCTCGGGAGAAAACGTTGAATCGCCACCAGGTTGGGTTCACGATTCTCTACAATAGCGACCACTGCCCGCTGATGGTATGAACGCCCTATCCAGGTTAGTTCGGTCTGGTGGCGGACTTTGGAGCGAGCGCCATCAGCTGCAATCACCAGGGAAGCGGCCACAGCGGATGGTGGATGTTCCGCTTCAGAGAGATGCAACTGTGCCCAGGGATGGGATGCTGGCCAGGTCAGGGTATCGAAGCAGGCTCTGGACCAGCATATGGAACCGGAGACTGAACTGGTTCCATCTCGACCGCTGGCGTTGCCGGTGGGCTCCTTCTCGCCAGCGACCCGCTCTAGACACCGGTGAAGCGTCTCGAGCAGTGCGGTTTCTTCGACGATATATCCCAGCGCTGGTGGCTCGGTGGAGAGGCGCCCGACGCAATCCGCGGCATCAAAAGTGATTTTCTCCTGCGCTGAGCGCCCATACGCGAACAGTGTTGGAAACGCGGTGATGGCCCCCTGCGGTAGGCGTTCCCATACGCCAAGCGACGCGAGAAACTTCTGCGAAGCCGGTGTGATCGCCACAGTGCGTAGTCCAGCGGCTGTGTCATTGATAGGTTGCCAAGCCGGTGCACGTCGCGGATCAACGAGAAGAATGCGCGCTCCTGGCTCGATGAGGTGCCGGTGCAACGCGAGTGCTAGCGTTGAGCCAACGACACCGGCCCCTACAATCGCCACGTCAGCCGAAGCGGTCGGTGAACCTGTTTCGGGCATGACCGCTTCTCGGAACGTAACCGGCGACACACGGCGAAACCAGGAGGCTTTCAAACTGGCCTAGAGAAGAACGCCTTCATACGCAGGTGCCCGATGAAAAAAGATTCGCACGCCCACACCCCTGGAAACAAACGTCTTTTAAAAGAAAAAAGTTGCTGCCAGTGGTACAGCAGTGGCAAACACGCCCTATACAAGAAGTCACCAACTGACTTGCAGACGCCTCCCAGTTTTTTTTCGACCGGCCGCCTACTACTGGTTTCAACTTTTTCTCATATACTGCCACTTTGAGAGGTTGTGCAATAAAGTTCCCTCTTGTCGACTCTGAAGGTCTTTTCTCCATCGCCGCACATCTCCTTACATTGATCGCGGCATGAAAGCCACGGTTCACAAACTCCATACGTTTCCTGCCATCTTTGGTTGTACTTGTCAATGCAAGTAGTCCACGAACTTTCGCCATCCTTTCCATTTGCTCTTCCGTCAGCGGACCGTATTTTGCTATTTCCTCAGGGCTCCGCTGACACTTTTCCATCTCCACTCCCTGAAGTGTACGACCCAACTCATGGTGTGTATAGGACGTTCGGTACTCATCTACAGGTATCATAACGAAACGCCGTGCACACTCTTTGTACGTTCTCGCCGGTGGAGGTGGTGTAGTCCCTTTTTGGGTCTTCCAGCGCCCTGCTCCATAAGCCACTACGAGCCTCTGACGTTCATCCTCCTTGAGGGCACTCAACTGATTGAAAAAGTTGGCAAACGCCCGCTGCTTACCACAATACAGATTCATTCGCAGACGAACCCACCGAGGCTTTGTATACTCCTCCCACAGTGCATCCCAATAGGCAACGCGATCATCCATGAATTTCAGAAAAGCTTTCAAGTCCGCTCTTCGGCTCGCTCAAAGCTTCCAGGTGATCCTTCATTCCTGCATTCCGTGTCTCGATTCTCTTCCTCGCATTCATGATTCCCGATTCTCGATAGTATGTCGCTCACGAGAACCTCAAAAGACGCATATCTTTCTGACGTAAGTTGCCGTTGTTAGCAACTTCTGCACGCTTGGGTGCTGCGATGGTTACGATATTCGTATTCCCAGGGTTCGTGCCAATGACAAAATCGTTATCCTCTACATCCTGCGTGGCAAGATACGCCTCCTTCTCATCTCCACGCTTCGTCACGGCCGCAGCCGAGGGCGGAACTCGACGATCTGCCTCCAAACGCCGATAGTGAACACACTTGGATACTTCACCGGTTTCGATCATCCTAGTGAATACCTTTTGTTTGCACGTATTGAGAAGTTTGAAATCGAGGATATTCTTCCAGTACTTCTCACGGTTTTCGCCGGAGAATTCCCCCTGCTGGCATTGACCTCCGGACTGGTCTCCCTCATGATGCCGTGAAGGATTCTGGAGTCGATAGTCACGAAATGTGGCTTGATGTTCCACAATGGAACTACGTTGAAACGCTCCCCCATTAGGGCAGCCTTCCGTCTCTTCCATTCTCCATTTCTCTCCTCTCTCAGCTTCATCTCTGCCTTGCGTTCGAGTTCTCGGTCCAAAAACACGAAATAGCGTAACATGAGGCGATAGTATCTTTCCTTATCTTTTTTCAACGCTGATATCTTTTCTGCTGGATTTGCCAGCCCCAGTACCGCACGATGCTCTTTAATAGCCGCACGGATGACGGAATCTTTATTCTTTCTCCTGTGTGACGCCATCTCTCCGACGAATTCGGTCTCATCTTTATGTTGGCGATCGTTCGTGATGCCATCGATAATGGCCCATATCCCCTGGCAAGAGAGACCCCGGTGCAGCGCAAAGATGGAGCGTATCAGAAAGCATTCGAGGTTAAAGGTCATATGGTCCCTCAGGTTCGTGAGGTACTTCATCGCCCCATGGCTGTAAATATTCCCGTCACCGCTGTATCGAGTACCCTCGCAGCGGCATTCCGCGAAGTTTTCCTGGAGGACATGCACTCGCTCATTTCTCCAAGACGTTTCCCCTGTGCCAACCATCAGCTGGCGAATAACGGTCTTGTCGAAAAATTCCACCCGAACCTCGACCGTTTTGATGTCCGTCACGTCTTCGTTCATCTTCCTCACCAAATGCATTATTCTTGCAGAAGCCTTGCAATCGCTCATGCAGTAGTGCGCGATACGGTTTCTGAGATCCTCCCGCAACTTTTGCTTCTACGGATTCATGATATGCTTGAGACGACAGGCTTTCGGTACTATTTCGACGTAGTGTCGTCTTTCCTCGAGCCATTGGCGTCGGGCCGCCTGCCTTAGCTTCTTCGTCTCATCCTGTTCCTCTCTGCTCTGCACTGTTTTTTCTTTGTTTCCGCCTGCCGGCGGTAATAGCCCTCTAGGATCCTCCACTTCCATGTCCAAACTTCCCTTTTTCATTTTTGAAAACGAATGCACTTTGAACTCCCCTGCTATAAACCCCGAAAACTCACTTGAATACACTCACTTGAGGGTTGAAACAAAACTGAAATAAAAGACTGTATTTTTCGACGACTTCAACATCGTTGCAGCTTGTACTTTAGAACGAGAAGTCAACGAATATTCAGGATCGCGTTTCGCTTCAACGGCGAGATGCGCGTCATGTCCCATGTATACCAGGTATGGAGGTGCGTCTATCGACCGCGCTACATAGAACAAATAACAGAGACTAACGATCAAGTATCAACGATACAGAGATTTATTCCCCCTCGATGATAAATGTGAAGAGAGGAAAAAGCTTTCAGTATTGTCGAAGGCCTACCCTCGAGGCGGAAGGTCCCGCGAGCCGGACAAGTCTGCCAAGCTTGCGCTCTGTGCGACTCTGCAGTTGCGGGTACTTTAGCGAGACCTACGCTGAAACTCGTACGCAACGCAATTCTTTCTGGTGCGAGGGGCAGCTAAGCTCCGTCTGGGCGTCGCCCTGGTCGCAGTGGTCTCCAAGTATATCGCTTCGCGCTGCCATAGGCAGCACGTCTATCTGCGCAGCTTGCTTGCCCCCAGAATCATGATGCATCCCGATTAGGTATTGCGTGAACCACACCTCGAGCAGACGCCCTCTGTAGTACGACAAAGCCGTTGTATCCCCATGTTGCATCTGCTCCAATGGTTTCGTCGTTATTGTGGGTGCTTAAAGCAGACACTCGGCGTTCCTTAGAACTCAAGGAACTACCAGCATATCCAAAAGGAAATATAAGTTATGGAACTTGAAGGTACGTTGCATCATGCTGGAAGCTTTCCCCACAGCCATGATCCATCCCGCAATCTGGGCCCCATGCGCAAGGAAAGCGTTTTGCCATCAAAAAACGCGACCCGTACCGAACGTTCACGACATTTTTAAACGAATGCACAACTAGCTGCGAAGGCGCAATTCTTGTATGCACTTGCTGTCCAGCGCAGCGACAGTTTGGAGCTACCAAGCGCTTGGACCTGGAAGCGTCTTCCGCATCTTTGCGATTTCGAGTGCACGGCAGAGCGGTGAAGGAAAAGCGTCTAGAACGAAGCTGCGTGTGAAACGCAAGCGTCCCAGCGTACGATGGTACCAGCGAGCGGCTCAGGAGGTCACTTTCAGGCCAAGGCGGTGTGATAGCTATCGACTCGAAAACGCTCGCAACTGTTCGAGACCCAGCGCCCTTTAAACTCGTGGTCGAAGCACTGGTGCTTTCTGCGTTTTCTGCTGTGCTGCCACTTGGCTGCTGTTCTCGTCAGTTAACTGGACCAGTTCGCCAAAGTACCAGGTTGTGGCACTGTGCTTGCAGCTGGGAGCGCGTATCGATTCGTCTGAACCACGTCACCAGCGGCACGCTCTTGTCCGTCTTGTTTATCTCGCGCGTCGTTGCGAGAGCTCGCGGAGTTGCATGGCACACGCTTTGATAGAGGTCTGGACTGGGGCGAGCGCATCCCCGCCGAGCATCTTCAACTAATGGAGTCGCTGGAAGAAAACGACTCCGATTTCGAGAATGACGGGCGGGATCGGATGCCGTCTCGGCCAGAGCTGGCGAGCTGGCAGCCTCCAGCCCTTGAAACGGTCGCTGTTCTGGCTCGCCAGTTTGACACGGCGTTCCAGAGCGCGAATGCGTCAGCGCTCGAAGCTTGCGAACGAGCGCTGGTGGAGCGGGTCCCTCTGCAGTTGCTGCAACAGACCTGGTTGGAAAAGATATTTGATCGGCGAGCGGATGCCAGTCATGAGTGGACGTACGCGGACATACGCTTCGCGTTGCATTTAGCGTCCGCTGCAGGGCACCTGGAGCAGCGCATGCTGCGCACGCTTTTCGTAAGCGTGTTGGCAGAGACCGCCTCGGGAGAGGCGCCAGCGTCCGTGGGTCGCACAAGCGTCACAACCAACATCCCCAGACGGGTAGAAACACGAGCATTTGCGGCATTGTACCGGCATGTTGCGGAGGCGCTTTCAAAACCCAGTATGGACACAGAGGGCAGCTGGCTGACGCTGGTGCAACTGATTCCACATATCGATGGAGTGTCCGGGTCCGTGACATCTATGCATGTGGATGCGCTGGCGCTCTGCGTCGCACACGATGCCTGGAATCAGGCACTTGAGGTAGTCCTCGCGAGGATTACCCTTTTCTGGTACAAACCGCCATCTCCATTCATGGTATCCCTGAGCGACCTGGAGCGCTTTCTCTTCAGCGCGGCAACGACTCACTTCAAAACTGGCAACTATCGAGCATCTTGGCGGTTACTGCATGAATTCTTGGCACTGCAGTGCCCGCGACCAATGTCGAGGCGCAACGAGGCGGCAGACCCGGATACCAAACATCCATCTCAACGGATCGCCCCTCTGGATACCGCAGTGACACTCTGCCGATGGCATGAACCGGTGATGCTAGACTCGAGTCACATTTGCGAAACCACGGCAGCAATGCGTATTCGAGCTGCACAGCGGTACGTATGTTCGGAGCTTATTGTCTACGGCACCACGGAAGAGGCACTGCGATCGAGCCTGCCTATGGGCTCTGTGGAACATTCGCCATCAACGACAGGGCGCTTTCTAGCACGATATCGGGCGCTTGCGCAGACCTTCGACGCGTGTCGTGCGGCCGGGTGCATCGCTCCCTTCGATGCGTTCGTGCACCTGCATTTGGACTCTTTTCGAGCTGACACTCACGAGGAATGGATTCTGCAGACTCGCCGTGCCCTTGCACGTGTTCTCATGCTCAGCACTGCGAGCGTCTACAAAACACTACCACTGCGAACGCTCAGTGAGCGCACCGGCTTGTCGCGTTCGGAGATCGCGCAAGTCATTCAGGATCTGCGTTCAGGGCGGTGCTGGAGCCAGAGCGCAGGTGCTTTATGGACTCGCTGGTTCACAACGCTCGTTACACTGGACGCGAATGGCGAGCGGGTTTCGTTCAGGCGGCACGCTGATGCAAGGACCGAGTCTGCTGGAGCTGTAGCGGTACCAGGGTCTTGCGGCATCTACCTGTCCCGTGCGATGTTGGTGGATGCTGGAGTGCATGCAGCGTGTGCAGCAGATTTCTCCCGCAAATGCGCTTGGTTTCCCTGAGTATCATCGTCGTCGTCATCCTCATGATGACGATCGGAGGCTGGAATGCCTCGGTCTATACCAAAACCTAATTCTATGACGTTCACCGTTTTCGAACGCCGTCGTCCACTGTTACGACACGACGAGAGTAGCTGCTCAGAAGCTCTCTGAAAAGCGGATCGATGCACAGGAAGTTGCAACGCACACGAATCCTGCACTGTGCGTTGCAGCGCATCGCGGAGACCCTTCATGACCTAAAAAGGATGATGAGCCCCGCGTCCAAGCGAATGTTCAGCTCGTGTACCGGTATTGCGCTATCTAGGGTCCGCTATCCGAACAATCGCCGTCGCTTGCGCGCACTGCGGGTATACGGCGCAAGCCTCCACTCATCATCAGCATCTTGTTGCTCGAGCGTTCCGAGACGTATGCGGAACAGTCCTAAATCGAAACGGGGACCCAGTTCGATGAGTGCTTGGTGCTGCTGGTGACCCTGGATTCGACCCGCACTCGACGAAGCGGTCGCAGTTCCCGCTTCTTCGTCGTCTGATGAATCATCCGCAGCGGCGGTGCGCCTCCTCTCAACAATGTAATGTCGGAAAGATAGAATACCATCGTATCCCTTATCAATGAATGCTACAATACGCTTCGAGTCTGGCTTGGGAACGGGAAACAGAAATCGAAGCATGTTCTTCACCCGCATGCCCAGTCTACTCTGAAAGCTGCCCTCGAAGATCACATGGGGATACGCTTCGCTGAGTGGCGGCAGCGCAGCGTCCGGGCTGTCTTGGTGTTCGTGTCGAAGCATCTCCGCTACATCGTGTCGCATGACGACATTGGAGAGTGCGAAGTACGCCGTCGGACCCAGCGGCAAATGACATACGATGAGCGCATCGGGTTCGCCGCGCGTCTCGTGCAGCAACACCAAGTCCGTGAGCTGTTGCGCTCTGCCGAGCTCGATCAGGTCCTTTAGGATGAGATTGCCGCGGTTCATCCGCTGAGCGTTCGGAAAGAGGAACCGGACCTCTTTCGCAAACTGGCATAAGCGACTCGAGGGGTTCCTCGAGGTCGTGATCACGATCTTCGGATCCGCAACGCCCGCTGTGGCGTACTCGTCATCCAGCATCAACCGTGTTGTTGCTAGCATTCGTATCGGATGACGAAGTGCCTCCTCGGTTATCTGGACTTTCTCGTCTGCGTCGCTCGTGTCTCGCCGAGCGGACGGCGTCGAGCTCGCACCACCAGGGCGAGCAAGTCCTGGGGGTCCGCGCTGGCGGCTCGTCTCCGCCCCTGCTGCCGCTATTTCGAGCGCTCTTCTGTAAAGGTACTCTCGACGCAAACGAGCTTGCCTCTTTAGTGATATCATTGAAGTGTTCGGTTCGTAGTTGACTGAGGTAAGATGCAGCACGCAGTGTGTTAGCGCGATGCGCTGCACAAACGCCCGTGACGCGCCCTAGTACCACGCCGCTGGACTCAGAAGCGGCTGCAACGGTTCTTTTCCGTGCAGATCTCGAGTGTCTCTTTGCGGGTGGAGTGTTTTTCGCTGCCTGTACAAGCGCTGGTGACAAGCGTTCCTTCAAGCGTCCTTATCGAGTTAAAGAAGCGGTTCGCAGGAGAGAAGTTGTGCAGCGACAGCGCAACGCAGTTGGAGCGCTTTACATGAGACATGATTGTATCTAAATGGAACAACAGAAACAAAAAATCCCTTGCCCCCAAGGCGTTGCCGTTCCTCCGCACTCTGTTCCTGCACGAGCGTAAGGTACCGCGTCCCAGCAGCACGAAAACAACTGCAGCAGCTACTGGTGCCGCCACAACTTGTTGTTGCGTCCATGGCAAACAGCCTCGGCCTACCAGCAGTACCGCTGGAGCCGCGTCTGGTGCCGGATGCTGCGACTTGGCTCTCGGAGCGCTTCTCCAATGACGATGAAGAGGAGGTGACGCGGCTCGAGGAAGCGGTGTGTCTGCAGCTGGCGGCGCTGCGAGCGCTGCGGGCACCCCTGCCCCAGGGCATTGCTGTGTACCGGTGTCGAGCGCCCGGTTCACCGTCACGAAGTGCTGACGCTTCCTCAAGTCGTGGAACTCGCAGCGTGCGTAGAACTGTGCAGCTTCGCCAGCGGACGCGAAGCGCTTACCGGCAGGCCAGCGGCACTACAGCAGCGAACACTGGCTTGCGCACCAACCTCGACACGATTATTGGTGCCGTTGATGAACACATCAACGACGAGTTGATCGATAGTCAAGAACTCGAAGAAGCAAGCACCGGTGAAACAGAGCCGCGGCCGGCGCACCGAGCGACGACAGTTGCGCATCGAGTGTTTATTCCACCGCGTTATGTCCTCCCGCATCATGCGCTGATATACGAACACACGGACTGGTATCGAGAACGAGTGCGTCTGGCCATGGAAACAAACAGTGGCCAGTACGCCTCCGCTGAGGCAAGCTCGGGTCGCGCGCCTGCTCCGCGGGCGCTCACGATGTTCCCGGCACCTGCTGGTCGCGACCGCGAAACAGACTCATCGCCCAGGAGACCACGCGAGCGTCGGTTTCGTACACGCTTTTCCGGCCAACGTGAGGGTATCCTCGAAGATGCACTTGCAACCATACTTTTCCGCGATGAACGCACGGGCGCGGGAACCCCTCCCGCTGCAGAGATGCCTCTGGATCGGCAGCTAGATCGAGGACCTGGCCTGCCTGACAGTGCCGAGAGACTGCCGGCTCCTTTGCTTGGCTATCGCGAAGAGGTTCGTTCTCATCAGCGACGCGCATATGCGCAGCGTGAAGCGTTCGGCAGCCCGCCAACGTCCATGGTCCTCAGTGACTGGCTAGAGAGCCGTCGTCGCGACGTCGCGGACCCAGGCAGTGTATCACCAGCCGACGCAATGTCGCTGTGGAACGCACCCCGCGCACCTCAGAGGCACATACCAGGCCGTGGCGACGCAGCGCTCGGCGTCTATCGAGAGCCACGCACGGGGCAGCGGAGCCTCCAGAGACGCTCGACAGAGGTGTTGTCCACGTCTGTGGATACGGGTCGCATTCGAGGCCCGATAACAGCGAACGAGTCGGCGCCAGAGCTTTTACATTCACCGCCTTTCCGAGCTGGATCGATCGGTGACGATTCCTTTGATGCCGGGAGCCTGCGGCTGACTGCCCGAGGACCGAGTCGAGCGCGCCTCTCGGGGCATGTGGCATCACGCACTCGTGGACTCCCCGTAGATCACATTTCGCCAGCAGATGCGTCTCTGCCCTTAGACGAATCGTTACAGACAGATGAAACGAGCGGGCGCGTTCATGGACGCGCTGCGCTTCATCGCATGTGGCGTAGCGGTCGAGAGCTCGACGTATCCTCAGTCGCGGATACGTTCCCTAGCACATCGGCAGGCAGCGCGAGCCACCACGCTTGGACGAGGGCGCCCATGGACACTGCACGCTCGACAAGCACAGCTTTTGCATCGCCGTTAACCCTGGAGCACAGAGATTCCGCAGGTAGCTCGCCGGGTGACTTTGTGGTGAACGATTGGATGTCTGCAGGGGATCGTTCCTCGCGCACCGACCAGAGCCGAGGCGGTTTCCGGACGGGAACCGGGTCAGCCGGGGATACCACCACGATAGAAGCGCTTGGTGGTCGACGGCATCGCGGACCCAGGGATCTGGTTGTGCGCATAGAAGAAACGCTGCGCACGCGAGCCTGGGAACGATCCACCTCTGCGGATGCAGCAGCGCGAGCTTCGGGTACTGCCCGCGCTCAGGTTCGCAATGAACGGCGGCATCTGGATTCATCGTAAAATGAATGATGCATCGTGGTAGTCGACGAGCTGACGCGTGAGAAAGACACTGGGAAGCTGTTTTGTAGGCGCAGGGCGACCCCGGTGGCGGCGCTCCGAGCGTCCGCGGCAGGCACGATGAATACGATGCACCGGTGCCCTTCAATCGATGTTACCTGTAGATTTTAAAGAATGTCAATTTTAGGATTGGTAATGCGTAGCAGCATCTCGAAGGGAATGGTGGTGCTTTCATGGTTCACCGACGGCAACCGGGAATCCCTTGGATTCTCGTTACACCGGTGTCAGAATAAAATGCAACGGATCGTTCAAATTGGGCGTACACTGTACGCCCTGGGTATCGTTCTAGTGTCATCGACACAGGCCTGTGGAGACTTTTTCATTTCTGAGACCGCTTCCTTCATCGCCCTCTTGTCTACGGCTCGAAATGAGGCGGGCTCTCCGGTCCTTCCTGCTCGGTTGTCGGCAATGGAAAGATGTTGAAGGCAGCGTTTCAAGTCCAGATTTCGCAGATTCGGACTGCTGCCAACGCAGTTCATGCAGAGGCGGAAGTTGCGCTCTACGCTTCGCTTGCCATTTTCACCTGATCGGAAGGGAGCCATGGTATGCGCTTCGCAACGGTGACAGTAAAATGTACTCTTGTGTTCTGGTATGCCCATTATACGTTCTGCGTCGAGGAGCCTCCTGTGGTGCGTGAAGACTTGCTCCATAGCTCGGTACATGACAGGTACCGAGGACTCGCATCGATGCCAGCTTCCGTTTCCGTACCGAGTCCTAGACGCTTTGATGACGGTAATCGTCTGGATGATCTCTTCGACAAGCTCTCCGTCTGCTGCACACGCAAGCGGATGCTGTACAATTGGATAGAGGATTTGTTCAACGCGACATTGCCCATTAGAGAACAAGTACCCGGAAGAAAATCCAGGCTGGAGAAACATTCGAGAAAATTTGAACCGTGTACACTCACCTCATGCAAAGCGGTGATGCGCTCTGCACAGGAAGCGATCGCTGTGATGCCTGCATTCCTAGTCCAAGGCCCTTTTCCATGGAAAAGGAGGCAATGGGTGCTTCTGAAAGCATTTCCCGTTGGATATTTCATGCTGCTGTTGCGCTCAGCTTCGTCGATAGCGATAAATAGAAAAAGGAGGGATTGGTCTTTCGAATAGAATCGATGTTGATTGGACGTGGCAAGTTTCGTCAACTTCCGGCATGAGCTTGTGAGCAAGCCGATAAAGAACGACGTGGCATAATAATCCATGTAAATACATTGTTCATGAAACAAAGAAAATGTCTCACGACCATGTAAGGTATATATACATACTGACGAGCAGACGCCTCCGAATCTTCTTTGATCGGCGGCTTGCCTTAGGTATCAGTTTCTCCCCATACACTTCGAGACTGAGAAGCTGCCCTACAAAGTTTGCTCGCGTCAGCTCATCGGGTCTTGTCTCCAGAACCGCACATCGTATGATATTGATGGCGGCGTTGAAGTCTTTGTTCGCGAACTCCATGCGTTTGTTGCCGCTGTTTGAACTCATCAATGCAAGGGTTGCTAGAACCCGCGCCCTGTGTGCCACCTGCTGCTTTTTCAGCAATCCGTGCTTTTCCATCGCCGAAGCCCTCCGCTGTGTTCTCCCTATCTCGACCATCTGGTGTGTATAACCCAGCTCATGCCTTAGATTTTTCATTTCTCAAAATGAATGGGCTTCTTTATGCCCGTAGCTAAGGACCTTCCCCGAGGAAGAAGGACATGTTCAAGAAAAACGACATATGCCTCGGCGTGCCATCGTGTGCTGAAAGCTTCAGCAATTCGCCCCGTGGAGCGATCATTGCGTTTCAGGACAGAATACAATCCTTCAATGGGGCTGAATCATGGAGCGTATGGAGGAATGGAAGGCAGCTCTACTCCCAGATAGTATCGGCAAAATCTGGAACTCAAGGGGAATGGTAAAATACTACGTTGTTCAATAGAAGGACGTTGCCGGACTTGAGGAAAAAATGTTCAACAATTCGACAAAGTGTTCGCTGCTATTGAATGAGCCTTCTCAACGAGCGAATATGAGGACGCCAAATGAATCCACTGCAGCTAGAAGAGATGATGATGTCCTCGTTCTCCTCGAGCTCGATCTTGTATACAATGAGCTCTATCTCCGAGAAAATAAACATATACGATTGGACCGTTTCGTCTGAAGCAGTTCTCATCGACTGGAAAACAAACCGACGTGCCTGTGCTTCACACGAATCGAGAGGTCCCATGCATGTTGTCGCTGCGATCTCGGTGGAAGATAGCCGTTTTCGTGAACCAGGACTGGTTTTGTATGAATGTATCCCGAGTTTCCAGGATCACACGAGCAAGCTGGTGAGAAACAGAGACACCCGCAATAACTACTATTATCGCGTCGCTTTCCTTAAAGCAATCAAGTGGTCGTTTTTCTACCATGGCCGACAACAAAGATTTTACCAGTACCTGTTTTTGGAGCAGAGCGCGCATACCTGTTTCTTTCAGTGTTCTCGACCATCCTAGTATAGTAGTATGACTGACCTGAAGAAGGAATGCAGCCCTCGTTACCATGATCAGTAAATAATATGTATCGTGCATGTATTTCGTCTACGATCGAATCGATACAAAGCATAGAAATGTCGATCTCGTACGATACACTGCGAAGAGGCATTTGATGACACGCAGCAGGCGCGAAACAAAACTGGCGTGAAAGACTATGACAATATGCATATAATTGCTACAATCTGCCTTTTTTGAGACAATCGCTCCTGAACGTCCCTGTGCGCTTACCAGCGAGCGTCAGCAGGTGCGCGCCTTGTACCCAGATCCGCCGTGGGGCGCCTGTCGGGGGTCGCCGCTACGCGACCGTATCTGCGAGCCACCACGCTGACCTGCACACTGCTGCATGCGTAGACGGTATGAACAGTGGAAACGAGTACGCCAGAGTGAGTCCTGGCGCTACGAGTGCCCCAGACGCACAAAGTGGACTTGGCGTGACGACTGCTGGTAGCGAGGTAACCATAAAGGCGTGGAAGCAGAAGGCAGGCGAGCGCTGCGCCGTGGGAAACGCGCTCGTGGCTGCCCACGAGCCGCACTGCCCGGTCTGCCCCGAGCCGACGAACAAAATTGTGCCTCGTCGGAAGATGGTACCCAGCTCGATGGCTGTGCAGCCGCAGCCTTTTCCGCACCAAGTCGGGGGTCACGGTGCGCTGGCACTCCACGGCGCTGGGCTGGTCAAAAAACCCCTGGTAGAGCGAGAGCTGGCCTTTTACGAGTACGTTTGGGGTGATCTAGTCGACATATTTGAGAGACTGGATGACACGAGTGAAGACGGGCTGAATTTGCGCAGGAAGCTGGTGGCCCCACACAGCCCACGAAAACTCGAACGACTACTATCGTCAGAGACGCGGGGGCGTGCGCTCGCAAACTTGCGCGACAGGCTTCAGTACCGCCGAATGAAAGCGGAGCGTCGCTGCGCTTTATGTCGACAAAACGCACCGGTTGGTTGTGGCTCGAGCGCCGGCACCAACAAGCTCTGTACGATGCAGTTCTCTGACCTGGTGGTTCAGACGCTGCGCGAGTTCACCGCCCGCTACTATGGTATCGTTTCCCTCTACCGAGTACGCGGCGAATGGAGGTACACCCGCGAGCTCCCATCATCTAGTGCTATCGAACTCGAAGCCAATGACTCGAGTGACTCGGCGATAACAGGCCTGCCTGATGCCGCGGAGCGACGTTCTCCAGCCTCCTCCGAAGACACCAGTTCGGGACTCGTAGAGCTGTGGCATGCGGAAAACGGCAAGGCCCTGGACGTGAACCCGTGGGCGCGAGTCTGCTTCGAGCGCTCGTTTGCGTCCTATGCCTCGCACCGTGGGACACGGAGTCCTCGCGTCGGCACGACCCCCGGGGCTGACGCGAACCACATGGACCCTGACCGAGGCGTCGTAGTGGAAACCGGCGTCACGAGCTCGGACCCAGACGATGCCGTGCAACATGATTTTTTAGTGCTCGAGGATCTGACGTTTCCTTTTCGTTACCCGTCCGTTCTGGACGTCAAGGTTGGTACGCGGGACTATGACGACGAGGCAACCGAGGAGAAACGCCGTCGGCACATCGAAAAATGCCGGATGACGACGAGCGCTCGCTATGGCGTGCGGTTAACCGGTATGCAAGTATTCCAGCCAGAGCGACGCACCTACCTTTGCCATGATAAGTACCATGGCCGTCGCTTAAAGGATGAAGAGCAGCTGCAGGAGGAGCTGCAGCAGTACCTCGACAACGGCCAACGGAGTCGCGTTGCTGCCCTGCGCGCCGTTCAGGTTGCGAACGCCTTTCGACAACGCCTGGAAAAACTGCGTGATTTCGTCGCCAGACAGGAAGAATGGCGGTTCTACAGCTCGAGCCTTTTATTTATCTACGAAGGAGACAGCGTTGAGGCACAAGACGCTCCTGTGCCGCCTGCAAGCGACGCGAACGCTGCGACTGCCTCCGAAGTGGCGTCCGCGTGCGCTGCCCGGAACGGCAGCAAAAGCGGAAACGCTACCTCCGTTTGCCTGAAAATGATTGACTTTGCCCATACCCAGCGGAGCAACTGCGATGATGGCCCAAACGATGACGGCTATTTGCTCGGTATCGAAACCATGATTCGTTTATTTTTCAACGCGGCGCAACGATTCGCCGAGCGCGGAAACCAGTGGCATCCGTAACCGGGCAGCAGAATCACCGACCGTGATATTGTAGAGCGCTTTACTTTTTCGACATTGATGAGCAGCAACTGCTGCTCGACGCGCAGGTCTGCTTGCGAATACGGATGCACCTGACGACAACCGACAGCGGATGCCTGCAAAACCTCGTGCATGCACGGCGGCGCCAATCCGCCGGGAAATGAGGCTCACAGCGTCAACAGTCGTTGTGCTGCTCGGTGCCCGCATCTTCGCTCTTGTCGAACTGGTGTGCACTGCACGGGGATACGAGGACAACCCGATGACAATGAGTACGTAGATGTTGGTCGATTCTGCACAGATAAACCTACCCGATCTCCTGGACGTATCACGCGCTCGATTCCCTGTCAGTGTCGTTGTTGCGCATCGCCACCGCATCGACCGAGGCCGACTCGCAAAGACGGCAGCGGCGGCGGCGGCGGTCGGGAACCCAGCAAGTCACGCTTCAGCATCGTGGTGACTGCGGCGTGCACATCGTTGCGCCTGGCCCACCGTTGGTACTACGACCTGCGTAGAAAACTCCGCTCTCCGCACTTTTTACTCAGTATTTATCATCCAGTTGTTGAGAGAGCCATTCGAGGCCCTCGAAAAGACCGTCGCCAGTTGTTGCGCAACAACTTTGCACATACCAGTTGCGTTGACGCAGCGTATGCAGCGCCAGTCTCTCGGTGATCTCGCTCGCCGAGTACGCGTTGGGTAGATCCTGCTTATTCGCGAATACGAGAAGATGCGCATCGCGCAACTCCTCTTCAGCTAGCATCTTATGGAGTTCCTCGCGAGCCTCGGGAAGGCGCTCCCGATCGTTGCTATCCACCACGAAAATGATTCCCTGCGTGTTCTGGAAGTAGTGACGCCACAACGGGCGAATCTTATCCTGACCACCTACGTCCCATACCGTGAACGATATATTTTTATATTCTACGGTCTCGACGTTGAAGCCGATCGTCGGGATCGTGGTAACGATTTCGCCCAGTTTCAGTTTGTACAGGATCGTCGTCTTCCCGGCAGCGTCGAGCCCGACCATGAGAATGCGCATCTCGCGCTTCCCGAACAGTCTCGCAAATAACCGACTAAGCGTGAGACCCATGGTACTCTAGTCTGCGTGATATAAAACACTCGCTGTGAACTGAACAGCACGACCGCAGGCCTGCTCCCTCGGACGGCACTCGTTTAAGCAAGGCGCGCTCTGGGACCCGTCACAAACGTTCTGTTTGGCTACCGGTTACAGCGCTCGTTCGGCAGTAGCTTCCACGCGTGCGATTGGTCGGTTTACGCTGTCGTAAAAGAAGCGCCTCTCGCTTATCTTTGCAGGGGCTGCAGGCACTGTCGACGCAGAGCCGACAAACTGTGCACGGATCGAGAAGGCAGGACGCACGCACGCACCCAACGTGACAGCAAGGCAGCAGCGCTGCGCGCCCGCATCGTTGCCCGTCCGCAGTGACTCGGGCGTCGACGACGACGACGGCGAAGAAACGGAACTCGAGTGCTGCGGGCGCGTGACGGCGGGAGCGCTGGGCGCGCGCGCGCGCGCTGGGATCATCTTGCCGGACTCGTCGTTTTCGACGTGCAGCAATGAGGGTCTATCGATATATGTAGGTGGATTTGGGATTTTTGGGTCATCTTTTGGGGTGGTTCGCTTGACGCTTTGCGGTTGGAATGAAGTTAGGTTACCGGAAACGAGCTGATTCGCGGTGCCATGGAACAGGGTTCGAAAACGATCTGGTATTATGATGCAGTACAAAAGGTGCACAGCGCCACGCTTCGCGTTGTATTCCCGTGAATCATGCATTACACGAGCATTCTTCGAGATTTTTACGGTTGTGTTTCATGGAAACCCGTAGGCACAGTGATTCGGGCCGATGGATTTACAAGAAAAACGTTCGGCCTCGTTTCTTGACGACTTGTTCACAAGCTCTTGCCGAATGTTCACTGAAATACGAAGGTAAAATAATCGACTCCGTTCGAGAGAAAAATCCAAGGCTCTATGTGGCCATGGATGAAGCGGCGTTCGATAGCATCATGATGCCTCTTAGGGGCTATGCTGCCGGAGGCCCTGGTGTCTTCAGTTTTCATGGAACGGGGTCTTGGACCTCGACTTGAGTCATCGAAGCGATCGTTACCAGGGGAGCGCGCGTCACCGCTTCGCAAAAAAGGAGCATGAACGGATCGAAATTACTCGATTTTTCCTCCAAACTGGATTTCTGTTTTCGCACTTGTTCCATCGCAGAAAACATTGCGCTCCATAAACCCTCAGTAGAATGGAACAACGTGCGCCGGATTGTGCGATCGATAGAGAACTTGTCGGGGAATCGTCCAGAAAAAGCCCGTGATCGCTGGTACAGCGTCGAGGGCGTTATCGAAGGAGGGTATCGACCATCATCCGCTGTGCTCGTCAAGGGCATGTACCGAGTGATAAAGCGTGCCTTTATGCGCCATAGGCCGGTGCCCAGAGAAGTACATACGGTGGACATGTCGGAACGCATTCAAGTTTCGCGGCTGCGACAGATTCTATACAAAGAAGATAAAAACGAGAATCGAATCGTAGATTGCAACTTTTGCATCTGCATGAAATGCGTAAACAACATACGGAAGCCGATTAGGTATGCCGGTAGCACTCGTATGAATATCCTTCGACTGCTGACAAAAGAGCAGGAGCAACGAGAGAATCCGGCGGATTGAAAGCCCGGCATAAGAGAGAGGGGATGAAAACAGTCGTAGAAAAAGCCGGCAAACGCTGGTTCGATGACAATTTGAAGAGACCAATACCCTTGCGCGTACACCCGAGTTAGCAAAGTGGACCGGTTCCATTCTATTCTGGAATGGGTGTATCTCAGTGCTCGCGTGTTGATGGCACTGGGAAGCGACCCAACGTTCAATGTGTACGTCCGAGCTGGAACACCTCTTCCACGCTAGTCTGGCAAGAGAGTATCTCAGATTTCGCGTATTGCCAGAGTCGGAGCGGGCGTCCCGCGCACTACCGACGGCCCAGGGAATGCGCCTGATCACCGCATCGCAGCTACAGCTGGAGCCTGCAGCCTGATGCACAGAAGCGTGGCGCATCTGGATGGCTACTCTGCGGCTACCGCTGCCATCGTTCTGCACCTGTGGTCCTATTGTCCATGCAGGGTACACCATTTATCACGCGACGACGGCTACTGGATACCGCGCCTACGGATGTGGCTGGCCCCCAGCCGACCACGCGTTCCATGTTGGCAGCCCGCTGTGGCATCGAAACCGCGGGTTCCGCGGCAAACGGCCGTGCCAATGTCGCGCCCTGATCGGGCCTCGCACAGCCTGCACCAGTGTGCACGCTCCAGCACGGCGCCAGCACGGCACTTGACGTGTTCACCGGTAACCCGCCATTCAATGTTAAATGCAAATTTAGCTTATCTCGTCGTTCCATTTAGTATTTCAGCAGCACAAAACATACGAAACGCCCAGCGTCAACGCAAACGATCCCACGACGCGATCCATGGAACGTTGTGTGCAGTGATGTGTACGCGTGAACACATGTCACGACCTAGCCAGCATCCGTCAACTGCGTACCAGGATTGAAGCTCGTCCGCGATTCGACGGACGTATTGGCATCCATAGAAACCCCGTGCGCGTTGCCGCTACTCACAGTGTCGCGAGGATCACAATACAGTCGTCAACGTCGACGATGGCGCCACGGACACTGCGACGCCAGCCTCGCGCACACGCATCGTTCCGAGTGACGTAACCGCACGTGCGGTGCTTGCGTCCTTTCCGGTACTTGGGTCCAGGCGCAGCGCACGATACCGACCCTGACAACGAATGAGAAGACGCCTCCCATTCGAGGATGCATCCATCCAGGCCGCGCACGCACGCATCACCACGAGCTCGTGATCGCCCGCATCGACGAGTGCGTGCACCTCCGCGGCGAGCACCGCCGCCGCATCGCCGATTGCCGCACGAACGCTCTGCGTTACCGCTGGAGGCACCGCAGTCGCGGCGGACGCGGTACCCGTACGGAGCTCCGTGTCGAAGCGCACCTCGGCGACATATGTGCCGTCGTCGAAGCGTGACGTCAAGGCAGGTATGCCGCCGCCCTGTCGTCCATTCAGAATCTGGATACCAATGGTGACAGGCGCAGCAGGCGGCGTGCTTGTCGAGTAGGCCTCGCGGAGGCACCGCGCGAACGCTGCATCGCGTTGTATGTTGCACGACAGGAATGCAGCCGTGCGAGACGATGCGCTGCAGCGGAGCGATGTGACGCAGAGCCACTGCACGCTGCAGTCGGGGCGCTGCAGCGTCAGCACCGCAACCGCTTTGGGTAGGGCGCTTGCAAAGCGCCTGAGCTCCTCGGCTCGTTCAGCGGGTTCGCTTGCAGGTGCTCGGGGTACACAACGCAGCTCGATCGTTCCGAGCTGATTCTGGAAATAGAGCAGCAGCCGCATCGGGTCTGGTGTGCCGAACGTCAGCTGCTGAACCTCGGCTACCACGAGATATTCGCCGAATTCTGGTGTCAGTGGATGCGTATGACGGACGTTGACCTGTAGCGCTGGTGCGCTAGGCAGCGCATCGCGTTCCAAGTTCAGGTCCGTGAGGTGCACCAACGAGCCGCAGGCCTGGGAAGCGCCGCGCATTCGGGCGAGCGCGAAGATTCGCTCGACCAGTGGCTGATGCGCATTCGTTAGAAGGTACAGGGACAGCGCATCGGGTAAACCAATGTGACCGTGAGCGCTCAGCGCGACGTCTTCATGGATAGGCTTCTCGTCGCCACTGCAGGTATCTGCGGGTTGCGTGCACGACCTCACGTCATCGACAACCATGTGAAAAGAAACGCACGGCGGTGAAAGCGAACAGACTGCAACCGTGTCGACGAGTGCAATTCCGAGCGTGTTCGTTGATGGCAGCGCTGCGACGACAAGAAATAGGACACGCGGTAGGAGCGCTGCTGCCGCTGAGCAGGCCATGAAACCGGTATTCAACTCGGGTAGGATGCGCGGGCTTGCCGCACGCGGTGTGCTCTCTATGCGAGGCCCCTTTTCGAATTCAGACCGCATCAGAACGGCAACCGAGGGTAATGGCTGAAACGGAGGCACATAAAAGACGCTTCGCTCGCTTTTCGCCGCGTTCTTGGAGTATATCTGCCTCGTGACCAGACAGTATGCAAGAACTTGTGGGTGCCCTTGCAACCATTCAGCCGCGTCCGATGCCTTCTGAAACGTCATTGCTGCGGTGGCCAGAGCGTCCGCTGTGGCTGCATCCTTTGCAAGCACCGTCGCCGACGCTATCGAATCCTTGGTGGCCCGCTGGACGCGTCTCGTGAGCGGGCACAATATATGATAGAAGCCGAAACGCTCCATCTGGTAGTAATCTCCAGACGTAGCGAGTCCGAAGCCTTCATCACTGTCTTCGAATGCCAGCGAAAAGGCTGCATCCTTGAGGCACGGTATCCACGTCCGCGCTCCGTGTTTCCATCCGGAAAACAGTTGCTCTAGCGGTGGCGGGCGAATCACCAGCGTTCGCCACGGGCGACCACTGGGATGTCGTCCCCAGGCCCTAATTTCGCTACCCCAGTCCAGAAATGCTCCAACAAGTTGATAAGCGCCCTCCGGCGAATCAGCGGATACTGCTGCGCTCTCCGCACCAGAGACACTCGATTCAAGGCCGCCAGCCGCCGGCGATATCCTATTCTCTAGCGATTTTCCATTATTATCTGTTGCTGGTGCTGCTGCAGGAGCAACAAGTTCGCTAGATTGTAGCTTTGATTGATCGTCCAGCCGCAGACGCTCTGCTCCAAAGCGCTCTCGCAAAGTCCTGTCAATCTGATCAATGATCCAGCCTTTCAGCATCCCATCCAGATCGATACACACACCGCTGCGCGTCAGCACAAGCGCACCGGGGTGTCCCGGGCGCGGTGCTTGCAACCGCACGAGCTCAGACCATCCGACCTTTTCCCAATCAAGTTGAAAACGCTCTTCCTTGGGGGGGCGCTGCAGGGCACTGCTGCGCAGCGTCGCCCTGAAACCACGCCACAGCGCACCGCATGTCGGATCGAAACGCCCACCAGTGACCCGATGCAAACGATGCGCCTCTGCCAACAATGCGTACAAAATTGTACCAACTTCGACAGCCTTTTTCGGATGCGCGCTGCTGCACGCTGCGCTCAGCTCCGAGTCGGGATTCCACCGATTCGCGATGCGTTCGCAAGCGTGCATGTGGGCGCGCAAGCACGCGTGCACTGCGCGTAAGAGCGACTCGGGAACGCAAGCGTCCATCACGCATTCGGGTGCAGCGGACGATGCACCCAAAGCCGCCCAGTGCATCTGAAGTTGCAATGCGATTCCGAACGCCTTGCCTGAAAACACGACAAGCACGCGATCTTGGTAAGCTTGCTGGACAACGGAATCGAGCGATAGATCGAGCGGCGACGGGGGCGCGCCGATGCCGCCCGCCGCCGCTCCCTCGTTCGTGGCATCTGATGTAGCATCGAACCGACACCAGGCGTCATCGTGGGCGTTAAGCACCTCCTGGTGCACCGCTGCGCCATCTTCCGCAACGAGGTCCGCTGAGGAATCCTCCATACTATACGCTGCCTTGGGCTGACGCTCATCGTGCAAGTCATCAATGCCAGACGCGGTGGACAACGAATCATAGGCGCCGGCAGAGCGCTCTTCGTTAACTTCGAGATATCCGCCTTCCGGTACTGAGAAGAGACAACCCATAACCGCCAAGCTCAAGCCCTAAAACGAAACTCTTGTTCAAGAGTCTCTCGCAAAGCGAGCACTAATCACGCTGCAAACCACCAACACACATGCACGATCTATGTCTTTGTCAACTGAACGAAGCTCCATGCCAGGGCGAGCCACGTGTACGAGGACTGCGAGCGCGACGCCGCACGTCCGTCCGCCGCTCGAACACGACATGCGGCACGCGTGCGAAACGACGCCTGGCACCGGCTGCAAACACGCGATCGCCACGCGCGGCACACGCTGGGAATCGCTTTCGAGAGCAGTGCATGGTGATTATGGGCGTTTGTTACCATGAAGTTCAGAAAGGTGGAGATTCGTGATTCTAGCTGTGCGATTCGTCGAACAGTGCCCAGTGCGCAGCGCGCATGATGGGGCAACGCCGGCTGTCATCAGCGCCTCGAAGCAATTGAACAGCAGCTCGAAGGCAAGACGAGTAGAAACTGACCATTTACTAGGAACGAAGGGAGAGTGCTTCGTTATCCATGCGCGGCAAGGGATGAGAGGTGGTAGATTTTTGCGTAAATAGGAAACTTTACTTGGTGGGCGTAAGCTCCCGCGATCCGGGCTCGTACGCGGTGCGTACCCGCAGTGGCGAGTGCGTTGGCGACGCCCGAGCAGTTCGTCCGCAACCCAGTGTTTTCTGGGACGAGGAGAAAGGTGCCTGGCGTCTGGGCATCGCCCTGACCTCTATCGTCCTGTAGCGTGTCGTTTCGTGCTATCTCGAGCACTAGGTCTATTTGAGCGGCCTGCGGGATCCCGGGATAACGAAGAAATTCGAACACGAGTCTCATGAACCACACCTCGAGCCGACGCCTTCCGTAGTATGGCGAAACCGCTCCGTATTCTTGCTGTATCCGTAGCGGTGCCACAGGTGCTACTGGGAGCGCTCAAGCCAAGCTCGGCGCACGATAAAACGTACGAAAAGAAGTATCTCCGAGAGGAAGTATGCGAAATCGAACTGGGAGGTCTGGGGCCGTATAATGGTCGCTTTCCAGAATACGAATATCCATCGCGCAATCGAGGATCTCTGGTCGGTGGAAACGTTACGCTTATCGAGAACATCAACGGCCGCACGTCGCTCAGGCGAGCAGTGTTTCCCAGTGTGCTGCTCATCCTGCGCTGGCAGCGTCACCGGTGCACGCAACGCGCACGTGCAGTTGCTGGACGCCAAGAACGCCCAGAGCGTGCCCTGAAGCGGACAAGGTATCTAACAGGCCTCACACTGTCCAGAACAGTTGTAAAAAGCCGTTGGCCATGCCCACGCGTACCAATCCCCTGCTCCTGATACGAGCAGACGCGGACCGAGCGACACACAGTCGGCACAGCGCGCTGCGCTGTAGCCTGGTCCGAAACTTGAACCCTGGTGTCGGTCGGCGGCCAAACTGGCTACGCTGCAGCGTTCGAGTCGGGTACCACGGCAACGATCTGCAACGAGCTCGACGGACCGCAGAGGCTCCTGCATCATCTCTAGAGCCGGCGCGAGCGGGCAGGCAAGCGAGCTCGTGCGTGCACTCGACAGACGGTGCTCGCTGAAACGGCGTGACACCTCGAAGGCACCTAGCGCACGCGCCGTACGAACTCGTTCACCATCGTGCGGCAGTGACGTCATGCACTGGATGTAGACCAGATCGCAGACCTCGACATACGCTGCGCTCAATGTGATCCTTCAATCTCTCAAGCTCGAGCATGCGCGTGCGAACAAGCACCAGACTCACAGAATCATGTACTGTGAATAGACCAGATCGCGAACGTCAAAGTACTCTGCGCTGAGTGATCCTTCAATCACCAAATCGTGCTGACGCTTCCGAACGAGCACAATACTCGGAGGCCGATCGTTCTCGACGCAAAGCGCCCCACCGGCAAACTCCGCCGGCATCAACGATTTGGTCATGATTTCCTTCAAATCGGAAAGTCGCAAATCTCCGACGAAAACATTACGGTGTCCGACCTGCGTCCTTTCTGTTACGAGCGCGAACGTCGTCGTGTTAGCCGTGCGATCGCCATCGACTAGCGCTGTCGCTGCAGAGGCTGCGTCTGTTGTCTTCGCTGCCAACCAGGCTGCATCGACTCCGGACTCCGTGCCTTCGGGGAGCTGCTGCTCCTGCTCCGTCTGTCGCTCGACGGATACCAGGCGTAGCTGGCCGTCGGGATCGGTCTGGATATAGCCATCAAACCAGGCCAGTTCGTAATCCTGCATCCGCCGCCAGAAGCAACGCCGCAGCAGTGAATCATCGAGTTTGATCCGGTATACCGACGTGTCCGACGAGACATCGACCATCTCGCGCGCACGTGGCGCGTATAAACGCGTAAAGTTCTTCTTGCCCAGGTACTCGGTGAGCGCAGCCGTTTCGCGCTCGCTTCCGTGAATGATAATCACTCGCTGAGGTGCCATACTGACGATAAGTTGACGCAAGGAACGGCCATCAGCAAGCCCGGCCATATCAAAGTTGCGAACCGCGCACCGAATCGTTAGGTCATTGACGACATAGCGAACGAGTTTCGTGGGCAACGTTTCCAGGGCTCGACTCGTTGTCGAATCCGCAACAGCCGCATCGTTGTCGTGGGCGGAGCTCCGGAAACGATCGCGACGGTGATAACTCCCCGGAGCATCAGCCGATGTTCTCTCTGGTCGCACAGACGGGGACACAGATGGCGACGGAGCTGTCGCCATGCGCTCGTCGTGGAACCCGTCGATGTTGTCAGTTTTGTGCGGCTCGAGGTCCATCGGCTCACCTTGGTCAGGCGCATGACGACTGAATGCGTTGTCCGCGCTCTTCGCGAGGCCCTCAAACGCGTCACCGTCGATGGTGCGGTCACCGGGGTCCTCTCCGATCATGTACCTAGCAGGATCGATGACCTCCCCGTACGCATCGTGGGGCGGTGGCTCGGGCTCCACATGCGGTAGCAGCAGACCAGCCTGAACGAGAGCTTGGTACCGCTGATTCACATCATCCTCTTCCTCATCCTCGGCGACTCCGGGAAAATCCGGACCAAGCGCCTCATGGAGCTGGGCTGCATCACCAGCAACAAGCGCCTCGCCGAGCGGGCCCGAGCTAACGACCCGACCGCCACGCAACTTCTCGGCGACGGCCGTCGGAGCTACCATCGGCATCTCAGCGCTTTCCAGAGCAACTTCTGCTCCGACAAAACGGGCTTTCTCTTGCTCCCGTTGCCATCGCTCAAGCTCCTCGCCCTGGAGTGGAACCCGCTCAGCATACGTGAGCGGTTCACGCACACGCAGTTTCTCCTTCTCCACTGCCAAGCGAAAGGCAAACGTGCCCGACTCGAGGCGATCGCTCATCAGCACCATAGCGCGCGGATCCGCTGCAATCCGTTGTAAGAATAGAACACGCGAGAATCCATAGTCAAGCGACGGCAACGGTGCCATGACGACTTTGGGACTCGGCAAGGCATCGGCCTGATCCAGCCCGTGAACAACCTGCACGTGTCGCAAGCGGAAAGGATTCTCGCGCCTGCTATCAAAGGCACTCACCACCGCATCGCTCATCCATTCAATCAGTGATTTGGCAAATTCAATGGTGTGGATACCAACGTGTTGTGCAAACACCACCGGATAGAGCGCAGCAACATCCGGGTGTGCAGTCCAGAATTCATCAGCGGCTACCAAGAGCTCCAGACAACGACCAGCAGAGTCCACAGGCATGAGCACGTCCCCGCCTCCGCGTAGCGTCTCGACAACTGCCTCCCACAGGTCTGTTTCTTTCTTCTGGGATGGAGCAGTGAGTACGCCGCTTGCGCCCACAATGAGGTGGCTCGGTTTGGTGATCAACTGCGGCGTGGAGGCGCAGCCGTTCAGCAGGCGCTCCCTCCGATGGTTGACATCCACACAGTAAACGATCTCTTCGGACTCTTTCTGGAATTTCCATATCGCACCACCGAGTAGGTGTCCCGCGGGATACGCCGTAGCGAAAACGTTCTGAGCGAGCTCAATGACTTGCTGGTACTTAACAGGGCGCATCCGTTCGAAGGCTTCATCGACGTCATCGAGGGTGAAGGTTTCAAAGTCTTCACCGTAGTACCGGTGCTGGTGTGCGTCGTAAAGAAACATCTGCCCTAGGATCTGCACTGGTGTTGTTGCATAGATGGGTACGCTCGCTGGGAGGCCGAGCTTCCCCACGAGGTACGGCAGCGCACCCAAGTGAGCCAAGTCGGGATGCGTCAGGAAAACCGCATCAATACCACGAGTAATGACCGGCCGAAGTGGTTCCAGAAGAGCAACATCAAAGCGATCGTTCCACCCGCAGTCCAGGAGAAAAACCCCGTCGTCGATCTCGAGCACTGTGCAGAGCGGCGGTGCGGACGTGTGCGCTCCGTACAAAGGCGTTACGCGTATCGATGAAGCCATGAGTTTTAACAGTTAGACTAGCGCATGAGAACGTTTCCGCGTTGACTCTGCAGACAAACGCCCAGGTATCACCGTCAACAGGCACCTCCGGGGCGCTAAGACGCAGGTTCGCTCCCAGGTTCTGCTCTCTCAGAAGGGCTAGCGTAACGCCGCTTCGTTTGCTGGCTCGTGACGGCTCCAGCGCGCCGCACCTGCAGGTACACGAAACCGTTCACAGTGCTGAAGATTACGCTTTTCCAGGTGCAACGCTCTTTGAGGTTGAACAGTCTTGTGATCCGCTCGTTTAGACGAATACACACGAGCACGCGTCGAGATGTTCGAAGTTGTCCAACAGTGGATTGTTCTCGCGATGGGCAACGGCCTTGATACGAGACGCTGCAGAGGATACGACATTGGGTGCATGGGGTTCCCGAAGGAACGCATATTCGTTGTTGATGGAACCTGAGTGGTTTAGAGCTGACTGGTGGTTCTTTAGCCGGACACCGATAACATTCGCATTGTTGGGGAACCCTGGTCAGTGCGACCCGATCTCCGACTTCAAAATACGTACGTTGCAGATTTCCGAGGTCAATGAAGCAATGTTTGAAGCAAGTAAACGGGTCATCTACATAGTCTACAGCAGTGTGTAGCGTTGCGGCGCACGCGGCTGGCCCTACGGAGTCAACGAAGGTGTTTGGAGCGGCAAGGCCACTGCGCGCGGTTGCTTGTGGTCGACCTACTGTTCTGAGAGCGTGCACTAGACATCGAAACCAGTACGATGAACGCAAGTCCGGCGATGCCAGGTTCCCGCAAAGTATTCGTAAGTTTCGAATCGATCCGTGCGTACACGAAACAGGTGCGTAGCGGGCATGTACGCTGTCCTGGGGTTGCTGAAACTCGCTTGTGTTTTCCGAGCGTATTGTCGACCCCGGTCAGCAACCGGTCGAAGTTTATTGTTCGAGAATGGACTGTGAGGTCCTGGCAGGACTCGGACGTGTCTGGTGAAGCGCATCACGTTTCGCGAAAGCAAGTCATATCAAGGGGTCTACGCTATATACGTCCTGGCAACAAGGCTACGGAATATCTGTAAGAGACTCGTGCATGCGTTCCGCCTAGACCTTTCCGCTGCCCGATGAGGAGCCGCCTCATGCTGAATTCTTCTGTTCCTAAAACAAGACTGAGTCGTAGTGGGTTTACCACCCGTGATTTGCCCTAGAACATGCTACGAGAGCGCACGTCTCCGCGAGAGCCAAACCATGAGCATGTATGCATCTTGCAAACGCTTTCAGGTCGCAGCTGGTGATTTCAAATCATAGCTCTGGTTATGGGGCATCTCATATCAACCAGTACCGACCGGGGCCGGGTCCTCTGATCACGCGATGCACAAACACGTCGGATCCGTTCGATAGGAACCAAGGGGAGATGCTGATGGTCAGCACAGATGCTCCTCCATTCGAGCGCACAATCGCTGTTATCTTCGCAGCCAGCACCTGCCCATACGTAAGGCCTGCTAAGAAACATGGTGCCCGAACACGCGTCGCTTCGTTTCCTAGGCATAAACGCTTGCCGTAAACCGGATCAACATGCACCTCCAGAATCAACGAGCCGCCAGTACCTATTCGATGCACTCGCGTCCCGAGTCGGGCCAGCAGCGCGCTCCGTGCAGGTGTTTCCGTGACAACGCCATGAGAGACTAACCGCCGAGACCGTGGCCTCAGAACGCGACTGCCATTGCCGGGGCATGTGGATGCTCGAACGTCGGTATTCAAAAGGTCATGCGATGCGGATATTGGCCCTTGGTCAGCGTGAACCGGCTCGAAAGGTATTCGCGGAGCAAAGGAATTCCTTCAACCGCTTTCATCACCTGTCCGTCGATCTGCTTCTGTAGGTTCTTCTTTTCCTCCGGGAGGCACTGTTTTACAGTCGATTCGCCACCGGAACCGTCCGCGCCGCGCAAGCGGGCTTTCTTTCGCTCCTCGCGAGCCTTGCGAGCACCCTTTGTGAACCACGTATCGTCGACGGAGCTCGTATCGATACCACTTACATCCACCCGCGTTTTCGTCGCAATCACATAAACCTGATTAACTCGTCGAAGCGGTACGCCGTTCAGTGCAAACGGTCCCGTAACCAGCAGGAGGCCAGAGTGCTCCAACTGCCGCAGAAACACCACCCGTTTCCCTCGAAACCGCCCAGCCAACAAGATAAGAACCGTTCCAGGCTGTATCGAGTTGCGCAACCGCGTGCGCTGCTTCTGGGAACGCTTCTTTGCGCTGGTATGCAGCCGACGCACCCGCGCATCAACTGGATAAAAGCTTGGTTTCCGCTTCGGTGCGCGCTCAGAAGGCTTCAGCTCGATGACGTTCCCTGTGCCGGAAATGATGGCCGCCTGTTCTTTGATCGCAGCCTGCAGTGCTGCATCACGTTCGGCACGTTCGGAGGAACCTTTTGTGAAGACGCTCATGCCGAAGTGTAGACTCCTTTTCGGACTCTGCTCGAGGCACAATACTCCTAAACGAAGAGGTCACAGAGAATCCGCGTGCGAACATCCCCGGCCTCGGCGGCTGCGTCCGATCGGCGAAGAGGAAATCCCTTAAATAGGCGAAGGTAAATTCCATATTACATGGCGCGTCCAACTTTAGCCCATTTTTCCGCCGTAGAAAGACGCAGGATCGAGCCAGGCTCATTCGAATACGCAAATGCAGCCGGGAACCACAGAAGAGGCCTCGAATGCTCTCCAGATGCTTCAAAGCTCCATGAGCCGAAGCGCAGACTTCCCGTTGGTCGTCCTGGTTCGATCAGTCTTACGATGCTTGTCCTCTGGGAGACGCACCAACCGTCAATGGTTGTTTCGGCGCTTGAAGCCGCAACGCCATACTCGTCGTGTGGAAACAGAGCGCTTTTCGTCTTCCTGACGGAAGCCTGCCTGAGACTTGCACCCATCTGTGAAGTCAACGAAGCGACTTCGAGCCGCACCAGTTGAAGTTGCCCGCAGGAGGAAGCGGAGGATACCACACGCCCAAACGTTTAGCGTTCAGAGGTCCGTAACGAGGCACGAACCCTGGATACACCTTGAGCATATCGCAACTGCCGGGCACAGTTGCTGGTGCTGGTTAGGACAAAACGAGCGATGACGCTGGACGCGTGGCTCGCCGTTTACGAGGATCAAAACTGAACATGTGTTGGCAACAGGCGGTAACCATGTGCGAACCGGCGTACCCTGATCTTCCGACGCTCGCGATGCCCCAGCTTAGCCAGGCGCACTCCGTCGCCCATGTTCCCGAAATAGTGTCGCATGCGGGCGTCTCTTTGGTCTCTGGGATCGGAGGAGTCTAATTGCGTGCGAGGACGATCGACAGGGATGTGGCTTCGGATCAAGTGCCAACGAGCGGCAAGCTCCAGTTAAGAGACGAATCTTCATGAGCGCCGAGCCAACTGCCACGGACATGTATGCACCGCTTTGCAAACAGAGGGATAATCGGGAATGATGCTCTTGTGCACAGAATTCTCTATCGTGCAACGATACCGCTAATGGTGTTGCGAATATGACCATGGTCACTCGCTTCTGCTCTGGAGACCGAAGCTCAGGCCCGCGCTTCGTGCGGCAAACCCTCGTCTGCCGAACGATACACTGTCCTGAGCTCATTGGAAGTATCGGTGGCGTCGCAGCAGAGCTGGGTTGAATCTCGTGCATGTCGGGCGGGGAGCGGGCCTCATCAAACGGATCCAGGAAACACCAACAATGGACATGATTGTCCCTATCCTCAATCCAGATGGACGCGGATGCATGCGATGACGCGTGATTCAGAGACATAAACTGGAATATCATTAGACATAAATATACAAAACTACCAAGAGTCCGAGAGCGCGCTTCTGCGCCCCGTAGCGCTAGACGCAACGTGCGGCACATATTCGAACGCGGTTGCGCTTTCGGACACGTATCCACCAGGTGTGCCCGAGAGATCCTGCGTACTTCTTTTGTCGCAAACAGAGCGAAGAAGCGTCTACTGTCACCGAAGGCACGCAGTTGGCGGAACCTGGTGTGCAAGCGTCAGCGTGCTGTCACTCTTGGACCAGAGAAGCAGTGCTGTTGACGAGCGCTGGTGTTTCGGGGTCACCTGCTCCGGGAGCCGCCATGTCGGCGGCTGTGCACTACAAGTTCCGCTCTGCGAAACACTTTGGTCGGGTGCAGTTTGAGGGGGACTTTATTCAGCTCGCAGAGCTAAAAGTAGCCATTGTGGAGCAAGAAAAACTGCAGTTTGGCGAGGACTTTGACTTACAAGTAGTTGACGCACAAACCCAGGAAGAGTACTACGACGAAGAAACCTTGATACCGAAGAACACTTCGGTTATCGTGAAACGAGTGCCTGCTGGCCAGAAGCAGGGCATCTTGAGTCAGATCGCACTCGCAAGGAAAAATGAGCGCTTCGCTGAGATTCTCGACCGCTCAACCGGCGGCACGGGTGCCACAGCGGGCGCTATTGCTGCAGCTGCACGGCAGGTGCTTGCTGGCAACCTGGGACCCAGCACAACCGCGAACACAGGCATGACGGGCAGTGAACCTGTCCGGCTCCGTCGAGGTGACGAAGACACGCGCCTTGCCTCCGTGGCCCTCGCAGCTGGCGCAGGAGACTCGGGCCCGAATCCACGAAACATCCAGCGTCCAGGCGGCCGCGTAACGGCCCCGGGAGCGATGGATGGACCACCGCCGGGTGCGCAGCCACCGCCAGGTTATATCTGTCACCGCTGCGGAGAGCCAGGCCATTATATCCAACACTGCACGGCAAACCTGGAAGGCGATGTGAATATCATTCGTGTGAAGCGACCAACTGGCATTCCGCGGAGCATGCTAAAAACGATTGATGCACCTGTAGATGGAGGGACCGAGCTTCAGCTTCCAGGTGGTAAATTCGTGACCCTAGCCACAGACGATCGTGAGTTCAGCAAAGAACCCCTGGCGGTGCGAATGGCGCGCCTTGCGGAAGCACGAGCGGGGGCACGCGAGGACAATACCATCGCTTCCGACGTTACGACGATACAAGGATCCGAGACGAAGCAACCAGTGCCCATGGATAAAAAGGAATCGGAAACAACTCGTCGCCAAGTTGCTGCTTCCGATGCGCCATCGGAGAGCGCGGCGTCATCGCCGCGAGGCTCCACGCCAACAGACTCGGTGGAAAACGCTCAGCTGTTACCAGCAGATATACGCCCCGATTTACCCTACTTCCCGTTACCAGGAATGGATCAGAAGGAACATTTCTTTGGGACAGGCGAACTGCCCACCGCGCGTGAGTTCCAGGAAGTAATCTGGGGTATTATTTTGATGAATAGGGATCAGCATCCAGAACTTGGGCATGACATGGAGACGGGAACTCAACGCGATGTGACGCGGGATTCGGCGGCAGCGCTCCAGCCTGAGCCCAGATCCATGGAAAGCGCTGAAGCGCCGAGCACAACAAGTGAGCGTGCTGCATCAGCACAGCCGCGGCCGCGGATGACTGCTTCTGCAGAAGGAGAAAGCTACCAGGAGCGCCGGCCGCAGGCGCACGAACGAAAGACACCCACGCATGTGAAGGATGTATCCAAGCGTTCTCCAACATCTGAAGCACAAAACGTACCCGAACGAGGCGACAGAGATCCCGACAAATCAGCGCCTCGAAGTGGAAGCGTCGCCAATGCGCGTCCGATATCCTCCAGCTTCAAATCCACAGAGACCGCGAATCATCATCTAGACGCAGAAAGGCCAAGACCAGGGCATCGATCGTCGGCGCTCCAGGTGACGTCGATGGAACCCTCAGGTGCACCATTTGGCGAAATCGAGTACTCGCGTGTGTCGACCAAGAATCAGCGCTTGCTACCGCCGGATCGGAAGGCTACTGAAAGCGCTCAAGCAACAGCCCCGAACTACGGAAATTCATTGCCGAGGAAACAAGCTGCCTTTGCCCGCAGTGGAAAGATGACTGGGAATACCACGAGACCGGGGCTGCCTCTTGCGCCGCTCCAAACGCAGCAGCAGCAGCAGCAGCAGCGACAGACGCATGTGCAACGCTTTCAGGCTGCAAACCAACACGGCAACGAGGCAGCGAGCGTGGATAAACAGCACCCCTTGGACAGAGGTCAGCATGCCATGCAGCGAACGGAGCCTGCGCGAGAACGTCGACAACCTACTGTTGCAGCCGCCGACAGGAATGCGGTACCGCGAGGCGTTCCGACTTCGAGGGCGACCTCTTCTGGTGTCACCGCAACGGGCTCTACCGCGCCCGTTCGTACCAAAATGCCGCCACGAATGCCGCATCAGAGACCAGATGAGGATACGCTGGGTCACAGGCATCATGCAGCGTCGGACACGGAGCAAAAACCTGCCCAGTTGAACGCAAACCTCTCTCAGCCGCAACCGCTGAGCGTGTCGCGTGCTCGAGAGCGATCAGGTCTGGGGAAAAGCGCTCGGCACTCGCCGGCACCCGTGGCACCTGCTCTGCATGGAACAACCCGAAAGCACCCGCGGGCTAGCGACTCGTCACCAGGAACCGAGACGCGCGACTCAAGACCGATTCCAGTTTTTGCTCGTCTGGGCACGAGAGCAGAAGCTGCAGCGTCTACGCGCGCCCCAGCCTCTGTGCCCCAGCGGAGCACTACCGGGAGCATCGGGTCCGCGGAACGGAGGACGGTGCCGCCAGCGCATCCGCCTCCTGCAGACGCGTCGCAGCTCAAAGGCAAAAACTCCTCCCCGATGAATCAACAAGGCGAATATCTACACCGAGCGAGTGTACGCGCACCACCAAAGGTTCCGGAAAAGCGTCCGGCAGCGACAGCAGCTGTTGGCGACGACAAGCGCTCCCGGAACACGCCGAGCTCAGCCGAGCGGGCCGCCGCTAACGTCTTTGAACGATTAGGACCAGCGATACCGGTGCCTCCTCGTCTTGCTGGGCGTATTTCGAGCGGAAAAGTCAGCGACGGTGAACGCGGAGCGAACGCCTCTACCGGTGCATCTGGTGTGGTCGCCAACGACGCCTCGAAAACGAAAACGAACCTACGGGCAGTGCACGCGAAGCAGAGCGTCCCTATGACACAGCAAAAAACACCCGTGCCGACATATTCCTCGAATGAAACAGGTTCAAGTCGTGCCCGGAACAGGGCTGCAAACTTGCCGTGGTAAATACAGCAACTGAATATGTTGGCGATGGTGTACAAGGAAGCGAAAACGTATCGCGAACATGGGGTAAATGAATATCCACCCGGAGACATGTGCCTGCCTTTTTCGACCGGGCTCCTGCTGTCGGCTTTCGTTTTCTCCTTGCACACTTCGAACATCAGAGGCGGTGCGACGAAGTTAGGTTTCGTCAGCTCTGCGTGTCTCGTCTTGAGCGCTGCACATCTCCTGATATTGATAGCAGCGTTGAAGTCTCGGTTCGCAGACTCCATGCGTGCAGTGCCTCTGGAGCTACTCACTCATGCAAGGAATGGTACAACTCGCGCCCTGTATGCCACTACAGTCTCGTGATCGTCTCGTCGATGAAACACCTTTGCTCTCCGATTTCCCCTCATCTTCATCGTCAGTTGCTCTTCTTCGCTCGACGGTCGCACAGAAGAGGATGTTTTCCGGTTTTATCGGATAGCCAGCGATGTCGGTCCTTCAGAATCCCCGAATTCCATGCTCATACCTTTCCCTTCTATTTTTATTTCTTCAAAAAAACACAGTTGTTTATGCCCTCAGATGAGGACCCTCTCGGAAGGAGACGGTCTAGCAGAAGAACGACGAAATGTGCCCTGGTATCACCGTGTGGTGAACGCTTCAGCGCTTGGCGCAGTGGCGCAATCACTAGGTTTCGTCATAGAAACGCCTGCTCTTCATAGGACTGAACCACCGAATGTACGGAGGAATAAAAAGCCGCTCTACCCTGACAGAATCAGCGATAGATCGAACGCAAGTGGAATGGAGAAATACCACAATATCCAACGGAAAGACGTCGTCAGACCTCAGGGAAAAGTCTTCAATAGTTCGATAAAATGGTTCGTGCTGTTGTATGAGCCTTCTCTACGAGCGAAACTGAGGTCGCCGAATGATTCCACTCCCGCACGAACAGGTGGTGTCCTTGTTATCTACGAATTCGTTCGTTGAGAATATCAGTTTTTGGCGCTGATCGCATACGCTTCTTTCTTTCAGTGTTCCTCAACTACCTGAGTTCGTATGGTATGGCTCACGTAAATGATGCATGCAGTCCTCCTTGCACTATTCAGTAAAAATATATCTCTTATAGACGATTCAGCTACGATCCACACAGTACATTTCATCGTGAGTCCGATCTCCTGCTCTGCACTGCGAAAAAAGCATTCGTTGACACGCAGGAACGTCGGAACGGAATTGACTTGAACAAATTCGCAGCTGAACATCAGCACCGATGCGCTGAGGTGAAGTGCCGCACGATGCAAACTCGAGTGTCAGCGCTTGGCAGACGCAGTACTAGCTGCCGCAACGACCACAGGTTCTCGAGTTCGTGTCTGTGTGTGTGTGTGTGTGTGTGTCGGTAACCGTGACGTTCGAAACCTTCCGGAACACGCTCGCCGCAACGTGTTTCGAGTTCGTCGTCCCGTACTGACGTTTTCTGACGACAGAGTAGCGAGCTGGCGTTGACGTTTTGTTCGTGCCGTTTGGAAAGCGGCACCGGAAGCCGAGCCTTCCCCACGACGCCCAGTTCCGCTGCGTGTTGTTGCGGTTCCGCGTAGCAGCTCGTTGAACGAGAAAACTGGGGTAGGGGCGCGTCAACGAGCACAGAGGTGGGTCAGGTTTCGCTTGTGAATAGCCGCACGCAGCCTGCACAACGTCTGCAGGTCGAGTGAACCGTCATTATGGCTCATGAACCGTTAGAACCTACTGTAATCCAAGAGGATCATACAGTGAGCGTTCCTGTCGCGGAACAAGTGACACTGCGAGTTTTACCAGAGTGGGAGCAGATCTTTCCACCACCGACACTACGCTCTGCGAAAGAGAGCGACGCGCTCTCCGCCCTGGCTTCGATTCGTCTCTGTGTCTCCTTGGATAGCACTATCTCCGACCTTGAGGAGCAAGTCAGGCGCGCATATCTCCCCCGCTGCTGTGCGTGCCTGTCGCTTCCTGAAGAGCGCATCCATGAGGCCCTCGAGAGCGCACACATCCGCTATACCGCATCTGTATTAGATCCGCAGTGTACACTCCGAGCGCTCCGTTTGGCATCTGGGACCACGCTACGGTGGTTACGAATCCATGACCCGGAATCGCCAGAGGCATCCGCGGCAGCGGTGCAGTTGCAGACAAGCGCTCCGCAGCAGCGGCGACGAAGAACAACCGTTCAGCGCTTGGAGCCGAATACTGGCTTGACCAGCGGCGGCGCTCGTGTTCTCGTATTTGGAGAGCACTTTCCCCCGGTAGCCAGAGTTCGTTTTGGACGGGTGGTGGTGAGCGCAAACCGCATCTCTGCGCAGTGCCTATCGTGTATAGCCCCAGCACATGAGCCGGGTGTAGTTTGCGTCGAGGTAAGTACCAGGGCGACGACTGCTTCGGAGCAGGATGCGTGGACGCATGATCGCGTCACCTATACTTATGTGGGATACGAACGTCTGTCCATGATCCTTGCGGTGCATGCCGCGGAACGAAGAGCCGCTACCGCCCTCACTGAGACCCAGTCGCCGTGCAGAAGCTCGAGCGAACCCCTCTCCTGGCTGCGTCGCGACCCCGACGATGAAGACCGTCGTTGAGCTACCCGGAACTGTGCATTTTCTCTCCACATGAGTCTCGGATGTGTACACGTCTCACCGGTAATGAGATCTAGATCTCCAGGTCCGAGCGCAAATACTAGCCGCATCCAAGCGAAGTAGTCGACGCGTTATGTTTACGAAAGGCGCATGCATTCATTCGTTCGCTAACGCATGGGCCGGTCGAGTCGCTATAGATCTGGGAGGCTTGCGTTTTCTCTGCAAATATCCAGAAATTCCATGATACCTGTGTTACCCGCGCGGGCATCTCCTGTGGTAGCGGTACGTGCTTGGCCGTATCGCGCCGCAGACAAGTTGCACAATCGAAAGCAGACTCAGGCAAACTGATCCAAACGACACGAGGATCATCGACAGGGTAGTGCCGGGCGTTGGCCGCATCCCTGTTACGGAAATCGGTACCTGGTTCTGCCCAGTATCGAGTGCTGGACAGGTGCGTCTGGTAGACACGGACGTTTCTCTCGACAAAGCGCTGCAATCATACATCGGCAGTGATGTCGAAAGCGTAAACCACGCACACCACCGTCTGGCGCGGTGGTATGGCGAAATCACGTTCAATGACAGAGACGTTACTGCGGGTGCTTCGTGCGTTGAACGCTCTCCGGGCATGTTTCTCGAGACAGCAAACAAGTCGATGTCGTATGCACGGGGCGCAGTGCTGGAGCTGCTGGTGCCAGCACCTGAACGGAACACACAAACGATTCGTTTCCATTTTGCACTGGGCAGACGCTGGGCTGCAGGTGCCATAAAAGTGACTGTGCAGTAATGGCAAGCACGCGTCCCGAATGCAGGGTGTGTGCTGTGCATGGGACACGGCCTTGTTCCATGTTCCCGGATGAACAATTTAAAACCGGTTCCGATTCGTGTCTCTTGTGGTGTCCCGAAGCCGGAGATGCGACTCCGCCGAACATACGTCACCCACGGAAATTTTGCAGTGAGAATGCTCCTATGCTACGCAGTCGCTGCACTGTGGCCGCTGCAACGCTTCAACCAAGTGATGCCGCATACCGGCACCCTGAACACTTCCAGAAGCTTGAACCTGATGCATATCTGTCCAGGTGGATGCGGATGTACGTTGCCTGGTCCATTACCTGGCACCCTCGACAACGTGTTCGCCCTGAGCCGCTCCATTTCGCATCCATAGTAGCTGGTAGTGCGCTTAGGCACCCATGAATATGTTCCCTGAAGACAGCGCGGTGCGGGAAAGCACACGTGCCTACCATACGGGCGTCTGTTTTGATCAGCCATACCTTAGAGGTAAACAGGAAGCCACTTGGTGTTCAGTGCTGGTGCTCACGGTGAGCGACACCCGTGCTCTTTTTTCATCATGCATGCCCCAGGGATTCTAGTTGTACGAGGCCACCTCACACGTGGGGTGTCTGTTTCGTGGCGAAATGGTGTTTACCTTGACCGTGTATATGGTAGCGTATGGTTCTGCGGTTGCCGCCGGCGATGCCCAACGTCAAAAACGCTTGCAGCAGCAGAGAACGGTTTTTTCGCGACTTGCTCCCAGGACCAAAGGCACTCGAAGACGTACCGTAGACGGCAGCGATGATCACGCGAAACCACGGCATCAGGAAGCGTAGGTGTAGGGTTGCCAGTGTCCGGGCGAGCGCTTTGGACTTGAAACCTGCATCTGTTCATGAACGTAACCGTTCGCTATGAAACAATGCAACAGGATTCCTCGGCAAATTCCAAGTCGGACTGGTGGCATAGCACACGTTCTTGGAGCGAGAAGCGTGTCCTCGGAACAATGCTGTTGTTGTTGTTGTTGTTGATGATGATACGCTTGCAAACCTCGTTGCAGACCTGGACGATTTGCTTGCGCTACTAACGAGCTCTTTACGAATCCTTTTGTAGACGCTGCTTGGCGGCGCTGGCATGCGCGTCCAACCGCTCTGCAGCGGCAATTTTCTCAGCAGCTGCGGCGACTTCCCGCGCTGTCGACTTGTCCAAAGCAATAACGCTGGTGATTTTCACAAAATCCCATACGTTGATGGGGCTCGCATAACGGGCACTACCACCGGTCGGCATCACATGACTCGGGCCGGCCACATAGTCGCCGAGAACCTCACCAGAACTCTCTCCGACAAAAATGCCACCGGCGTGATGGATCCGAGAGACCAGGTCCCACGGCTGGTTGACACTCAAGGAGACGTGTTCTGCAGCAAAGTCGCTGCAGAGCTTCGCACATGCTTCGAGATCATCGCACACGACGAGTCCGCCCTGGCGTTGAATCGCGTGCTGGGCACGCTGCCTTGCAGCAGCCGTCGGTAACGAAGCAAGTTGTCGTTGGAGCGCTTCGCGAACCTTTTCAGCAAACGTCCGCGTTGGCGTCAAGAGGATTGGTATCGCTGCTTCATCGTGCTCCGCTTGAGCGAGCAGATCCGCAGCAACCAGCTCAGCGTTGGCGAAGGCATCTGCAACGACAATTGCCTCGGTTGGTCCATAGATTCCATCGATGTCACAGATCCCGTACACCTCTCGTTTCGCCAAAGTGACGTACAGGTTGCCAGGTCCAACGATTTTGTCGACACGGGGTAGGGTCTGGGTGCCATACGCCATAGCCCCGATAGCTTGTGCGCCGCCCAGACGAAAGACCTGGAACGAAAGCGCCTCATCACGCTTCGTGAGAGCATGACGATGACGCTCCTCGAGCATTTGCTTGCAGAGGGCGCACGCAGCGAGCGTTACGGGGCTAATGTCATTGCTTTCGCGGGAAGGCGGCGAGGTCACCACGAAACGTCGACACCCCGCCACAATGGCGGGAATCATCGTCATCAGCGCTGTGCTAGGGAGCGCTGCGTTACCTCCGGGAACGTAGAAACCAACAGCTTGAAGAGGTCGCACCAGCTGCCCTACTTGGCCCCCGAGTTTCGTCGTAAACCAGGAGTTGACGGGCTGCTCTTCATGGAACGCTGCGATACGTCGTGCTGCAATGTGCAACGCCTCATATAGGGACGGTTCGGTCTTTTCCAAACTGCATAGGGCGTGATCCAGCTCCGCCGCAGGTACCTCAAGCGCTTTGGGTGAGTCCACGACAACTCCGTCTAGCCGCGCGGTCCAGTCCAGGAGTGCGATGTCACCTTGCGTGCGTACGGATTCTAGGATTCGCTGCACTGCCTCCCGGGGGGAAAGTGCCTCACCGAAGATTTTCAGGATTCTTTCCTGTTGCAGTGCGCTTACTTGATTGAGATCGAGCGGCTTCCGTTGAAGGATGGAGCCAAGAGCCTCCTCCGCAGTATAGATAGGCACGGGAACCATTTCCGGTGCAGGTTCCCAGACCTCACCGCCGACGCCCAGTGCTGCGCTTTCCCCCGCTAGTCAAAACCTAAGGTTTGCAGGCGTGTCTGCGAGTTTTTTGTCGAACTTCACCCCGCACCCGCAAGACTTGAACACAGAACAGGACGAGTGACTCTGGCGGTGGCGAGTAGTGCCTCGTGCTGCACTCGTGCTCACGCGCTCCGGGTTTCCAGGCAGGCGCGTATCCAGGCCCTACGGCGGTTAATGCTGGAAGCGCACGCTCCACGGGCGTTGTGCGCTCACGCTTTGTCGGGTGAACGAGCAGCGCAGTACTCGTCCCTGGTTCGCAACGCTATGTGTCTACCGCTGTCACCTACACGGTTTTTAGTGATGTAGAACTGACAGGTAGAAACCGAGGCCCTTGGATACGCGATTGCTGTGTATCGGGAGAACAACAGCTCCACATTGATTGCGCTGCACACCGAACAGCGCCGCCGATTTTTTTTCATTGACAAAACGTGTACTTGTGCCAGCGTTCTCCGATTATGCGGGTTCTCCTTTCTTTTTTGTGTGTTTTCTTTCAGTGCACGGCGACGTATCCACCAACCCCCTACCTCCAAGTTACATACCCTTTACTGATTCCAGGATATTCTGGTCGTTTCATACGTCCTATCGCGTGTGCCTCGTACCTGCCGTTCCGTATTCGCCTTTGCGCTTGAACGCTGGAGCAGATAGTTCATGGAGCTGGAACAGCTTTTCTATACCACAGAGGGCGTCGGCTCGAGGTGTGCTTCACCCGACGTAGAATCGGATCTCGTCGTCAGTTTGTGCTCGGACAGTCTGCGGATGCAGGCTTGACTTCGCTGCACGACACGCTGGAGAAACTTGGATGTTAGGATATATCGTGGGAGCAGCCTCTCTCCTTTGTGATCATGCATGGAATGCGTTGTTGTCGGTTGGCAATGCGGGTTTGTGCTTGACACCCACCACAGTGGGTAGGCGCAAAGAGCGCACTGAGCCCATGTGCGCATCCGATTCGCTGGACCTTCCGCCTAGAAGGTAGCATGTGAGTTTGTTCGCCACTAATGAGCGCTTAGGCTCGGTTAGCGGACCATCAGTTGCCAGTGCTACACTCAGGGTGAGTGTCCGGCCTTTTGCTATCACGGTGATGTCCAGCTGCTGCTGTCCTTCAAGGAGCTCGCTGCGCTCCTGCTTCGAGCGCGGGCACTGTAAGCCCAAATATGTCAGCGTCTCGGGGGTCTGGTCTCCAGAGCAGGGACAGTGTGACTCCCAGTGCGACTCCAGTGTTCCTATACGGCTTAGAGCCGGTGCTGGTAGCCAGATGCCACCAACGCGGATTTTGGCGAGCCACTGGATACCTCGAGCAAGTCCCGGGAATTCCAGCGCCTCCCACCAGTACTTGCACGTGTTTGCTAGGTTGTAGTTCCGGTATACAGTCAAGCCGGCGTTAAGGGCGCGATTTGTTCCGTGTCTACGTTCCCATATTGTTTGGACCGTTCGCTTGAGGCGGCGGGAGCCTTGTACATTTCTGGGGAACGATTGGAGCGCATTTTCGCCTAAGAGGCGCTTCAGCCAAATCTGCGCTGATTTCATCCAAGTGTTCTAGCGGTGCGTTGGGGTCTGCATGAAAATCCGACTCAAAGAGGTGCGCATAGTGGGCCCTTTGGCCCGTATACATGCCCGGCAGCCTGCTGCTATCGCTTCTATCGAGGCTATTTGGAGTTCAAGTCCGAGTGCCAGCGGGTTGGTCGCTCTGCTCTGCACTGAGCATCCAACAACAACGAGTCGCATTGCCCTGTTGGCGGCTGTCTGCAGACGTGAGGCATTTGTGTGCTTCATACCGCACCATTTAGCACCACAGGTCGCAGACTGGATGATACACATCCTTAGTGCCCTCGTACGGATTGCTATGCAGATAGAGGGATCGGATAGGAATGGGCGTGCGATCGCTGTACCTCTATGCATCTTGGCGATCATCTCGTCAACGTGTGCCTTTTCGTCGAGCGTCGGCGTGAGACAGACCCTGCAGATAGCGATATTTTTCCACGATCGGAATTTCCTAATTCTGCAACCGCCACGAGCGACTGCGAATGCGCTGCGAGTCTCCATGGATGACCATGACGCCGCACTTCGATGCTCCTATGCTCATCTCCCAGCGATCGGCCCAGGCGCTGACTTGTTGCATGCTAGCAGCAAGCGTTTCCGGGGCGGGTGCCAACAGCACGACATCGTCCGCAAGTAGAAGGCCTGCGAGGCGGTTCCCATGTGGGCGTTCCTCACCGGGTTCTCCGCAGTCTATCCACGGCACCTCAAGTCCGTATTGTCTGCGGTTGTTCAGCAGATCGTTGATGGAGATGTTGAAAAGGAGCGGGGATGCGCGGTCGCCCTGTCGCAGTCCACGGCGGATTCTTATCGAAGGGGTTCTTGAGCAGTCGCCCAGTCGGGTGCACATCCACGAGTCTGCATAGAGCGCACGGAAGAACGCTAA